>Ga0210395_10000557_pt1 | contig 28802 bp, 25 predicted proteins | sample IncBWH4OmetaG_FD_150861 | JGI IMG/M metagenome (GOLD analysis project Ga0210395, IMG submission 150861) | Forest soil microbial communities from Barre Woods Harvard Forest LTER site, Petersham, Massachusetts, United States - Inc-BW-H-4-O ... | reverse complement strand
TTCCTCCCGCATCGCCTCGGCCCAGGCGTAGAGAAACTCCTCGTCGCTTTTGTAGTAGGTGTTAGGGATCCGATAGGCGCTGCGGGGCGCCACCGAGGTCATAAACCCTTCCTCGACCCCGCTGGCCTGCAGCGCCGCCTTGAAGTTGTCGATGTCGGCCCTGATCGCGGCGTGGCCGATGTAGGTCAGCGGGCCGACGCAGACCGGCCCGGTCGAGGGGCGCGGGCCCATAAAGACCCCCGACTCGCGATCCGCATAGGCCGCGGCAAACCGCACCCGGTCGCGACGGCGGGCGGCGTTCGTCAACACGATCTCGCCGGGCCGGGCTTGTCGCGGGGTCATGTGGTCGAGGCTCGGCCCGCCGAGCTCGAGCCCGCCGAGCCGCAGAAACACGTAGTTCCACCAGGCGCCGTAATTGACCCGATGCCCGACAGATTTGCCGAACTCCCCATCGCCGGGCACGTCGATGCCGAGTTCCTTCTGATGGCGCACGGCATCGTCGACCGCCGCCCGCAGTGTCGCCTGAAACGCCGGTTCGTCGCTCGCCTCGCCGGCGTCGCGCGCGCGGTTCGCCTCGATCAGATCGTCGGGGCGCGGCAGGCTGCCGACATGACTTGTCAGGATGTGGTCGGTGCTGGTTCTCATGATCTCACCCGTTTGCCAGACAACGGCCGGCCGAGGTCAATGCCACAGTGCTTTGCTGGCGAGTGCCGCACCCTGCGCCAGCGCTTCGAGCTTGGCCCAGGCGATCTGCGGGTGGACGCGGCCGCCGAGCCCGCAATCGGTGGACGCGACGACCCGCCCGCGGCCGACCAGATTGGCAAAGCGCAGAATCCGGTCGGCGACCAGTTCCGGGTGCTCGACGACGTTGGTCGCGTGACTGACGACGCCTGGCAATATGATCTTATCGTCGGGCAGCTTGACGTCCCGCCACACCTTCCATTCGTGCTCGTGGCGGACATTACCGGCTTCGAACGAATAGGCGCCGACATTGGCCCTCAGCATAACCTCGACGATGTCGCGCATTGGGATGTCGGTCGTGTGCGGCCCGTGCCAGCTACCCCAGCACAAATGAAACCGCAGCCGGTCCGGGGGCAACCCCTTGATGGCGTGGTTGAGCGCCTCGATCCAAGTCGTCGCAAGTTTTTGGTATTCCGCGACCGTCGGCTCGGGATTGACCTGGTCCCACCCCTCAGCGACGCATGGGTCGTCGAACTGTAGGACGATGCCGGCATCGACGATCGCCCGATATTCCTCGCGCATCGCCTCGGCGCAGGCGTAGAGGAACTCCTCATCGGTCTTGTAATGATTGTTGCCGATGCGCGCGCAGCTGGCCGGCGCGACCGCGGTCATGAACCCTTCCTCGACGCCGGCCACCGCCAAGGCCGCTTTGAGATTGGCGATGTCGGCGTTGATTGCGTCCTGGCCCTTATAGGTCAGCGGTGCCACGCAGATCGGCGCCGGCGGTCGCGGCCCGGTGGTGATGCCCGAATCGGGATCGGCGTAGGCGGCGGCGAACTGGGTGCGGTCGCGGCGGTCGCCAAAGCTCGTCAAGACGATATGGCCGGTACTGGAGCGGTGCGGCTGCATGTCGTAGAGGGAATTCTGGCCGGGTTCGATGCCGCCGAGGCGCTGCCACGAATAGCGCCACCACGAGCCGAAATTGACGCGCTGACCCATCGGCTTGCCGAATTCGCCGTCGCCGGGGATGTCGACGCCGCGCTCCTTCTGGTGGCGCACGACCTCGGCGACGGCCGCGCGCAGGGTCTCTTCATAGTGGCGCTCGTCGACCGCGTCGCCGGTTTCATGCGCGCGGTTGGCCGCGATCAGCGCGTCCGGGCGCGGCAGGCTGCCGGCGTGGCTGGTCAGGATGTGATCGCTGCTGGTCCTCAAGATGTTCTCCCTGTGTTACGCGCACGGTTCGGCAGAGCAGCTCATGCCGGGGCCGATGTTGGGCTTTTCCGGCCGGCCGCCAGCCTTCCCCTTCGCTCCCGCGGCCCGCGCCCGGCGCTCAGCAACAATGCGAAAAACTCGAACCAAGCGAGCGACGTTCGCGAGATCATGCACGCCGATCTCGCGAAAGACGATCGGCAGCCGATCGCGGACCCCGCCGCGCACCGCCCGGCTGAAATTGAACCCGCCGGGCTCCGCCAGATTTTCCACGCACGCCGCGATTTTGACATCGCTCGCTGCAGCTCGACCGCGCATTGCACCGCTTCGACGACGCTGCCCAATTCGACCAGCAGCACGTCCCCATCGTGCGCAGGATGCGGCCTTTGTGCTCGTCGATGTTGGGATCGATGAGATCGCGGCGCACCGACCCTAGCGCCGCCAAGGTGCCTTCCTCGTCGATCCCCATCAGGAGCGAGTAGCCGACGACCTCCGCCGCCATCAGGACGGCAAGCCGGTGTCCCACCCGCGCATCGCTCACGCCTGCGTCGTCCTCTACCGGTTGTCGCTCGATTTGACCCAGCTCGGCGGCAGCGTAGCCCTGCGACGAATTGCGTCAAGAAGCTTGGCAAAAGGACCCTTTTACTGACGCTCGCCTTGCGTCCGAAGGAAAGCCGTAGAGTCACGCAAATGCGCCTGAAGGGCGTGCCCGCTGTTGCCCGAGACCGGTGTGCGGCGGTGCCGGCGCCGCGCTTTCGAGCCAATCAGCCGCCCTCGTCGCCGCCGCAGCTCGTCAAGCGGCGCGCGCGGTTTCTCCCCTCGCGGCTGGCGGCGGCGTATGCTGTCGGTTGATTTGGAGCATCGACCCCCATGCCAGACGGGCCCCGCTACGACGATGATTTCTATGCCTGGACCCAGCACCAGGCTACGGTGCTGCGCTCGATGGACGTAGCGGACAACCGCTTCGACCGCGAACACGTCGCCGAGGAGATCGAGGATTTGGGCAAAAGCGAGCGCGACGAGGTGCGCCGCCAGATCCGCCGCATCCTCGAGCACTTCCTAAAGCTCGCCCATTCGCCGGCCGCCCAGCCTCACTTCGATTGGATCGAAAGTATCGAAGATGCGCGCGCCGCCTTGGGCGACAAACTCTCGCCGACCTTACGCCGAGACGCCGAGATGATGCTGGCGAGGCTCTACCGGTATGGCCGTCGGCGCGCAGAGCTGGCGTTGCGGGCACAGGATGAAGGCGCCGCCGCCGATATCTTGCCGATAAGTTGTCCCTATGATCTCCACGAGATCCTGCTCGAAGATTGGTATCCCGATCGGCCTGGAGCACAGCCATGACCCGCGACTTTGTCGGTTACGGCGCCGAGCCGCCGCACGCCGGATGGCCCGGCGACGCGCGGATCGCCGTCAATTTCGTGATCAATTTCGAGGAGGGCTCGGAGCTCTCCTACCCGGCCGGCGACGGCGTATCGGAAGGCGGGCTGACCGAGATGATCGGCTCCGACCTCGGGGTCACGGGCCGCGACCTCGCCGCCGAGAGCATGTTCGAATACGGAGCCCGTGTCGGGTTCTGGCGCCTGCATCGGATTTTTACCCGCTTCCAGGTGCCGGTGACGATCTTTGGCTGCGCCCGCGCCTTCGAGGCCAATCCGCCGGCTGCCGCGGCGATCGCCGCGAGCGACTGGGACATTTGCAGCCACGGCTATCGCTGGACCAACCACCCGGGCCTGCCCGAAGACGAGGAGCGCCGGCAGATCGCCGCCGCCGTGGACCTGATTCGCAAGATCACCGGCAAGACCCCGCTCGGCTGGTATTGCCGCTATGCGCCGTCCGAAAACACTCGCCGGCTGATCGTCGAACACGGGGGCTTTCTCTACGACAGCGACACCTACAACGACGAATTGCCCTATTGGGTGCGGGTCCCCGTCCCCGGGTCAAGCCCGGGGACCTCCAAGCCTCATCTCGTCGTCCCCTATTCGTTGACCACCAACGATTCGAAATTCGGGCGCGGCGTGTTCGGCTCGGGCGAGGATTTCTTCGCCTTTCTGCGCGACAGCTTCGACATCCTCTACGAAGAAGGCGCCGATCGCCCGCGGATGATGTCGATCGGTCTGCATATGCGGCTGACCGGCCATCCCGGGCGCGCCAAGGCATTGATCCGCTTTATCGAATATCTGCAAAGCCGCGACCGGGTGTGGATCTGCCGCCGCGAGGACATCGCCCGCCACTGGGTCAGCCGCTTTCCGCCGCCGGGCTAGCCGCGAGTTGCCACTCCGGCGATCGCGGCGGGTCGCGCAGACAACACCTTGCGATCCGAAGCGTCGCGATTGAGCAGCAATCGCCTCAAGTAACCGCGGCGCTGGCGCAGCCTTATCTGAAACCTCGTTAGCAAGTTTTGAGGATTTTAATTCGCAGCTGCGGCGGGGTCCTCTTGCTCGCTTAAGCCCCACGAGATGTTTTGAAAACGAGCGGCCCCGCAAAAGAATAAAAATTAAGGATTGCAGAAATAGAGCCGTGAGACGCTGACAACGTCCAGCTGAACGGGCGACGATCCCGCAAAAGACGCTAATCGAAAAAGTGCACGGATCGGGTTGACACGGTGAATCTGCCCGGTTTAGCTTGCGCCGTTTCTCCCTGTCCTACCCGGACAATCGGCAACAATCCGGGACGACGCCAGTCAGCATTCCTGATCCCATCCAATACAATTGGCATGGCGGCCTGATCGCTTTGCCCGACGGTGAAGGACTGCCTCAACGAGAAGGAGACGCTGTCGGATGCCCTTGCGTCAGACGATCGGCATTTCCCTTGCACTCCTGATGGCTTCCACCGGTGCTATGGCCAAGGCGCCCGAAAAAACCAGCCCTTACCATGCGGTCACACCGCCTAACGCCGATCCCGCCAGATCGGCCAGCCGGTCCGGCAGAGCGCGCGCCGCACAACGGACCGCGCATTTCCGGTGGCCGTCGCGACTGGCCTTCCACCGCGGCGGACGGAGCCGATACCGTGAGGCGACCGCCGATGGCGTCGATGGCAGCGGCGCGGAGGCCTATTCGGGGCCGAAGTCTGCTACCGGATACCAAGAGATCGGCCAGGCGGCGTGGTACGATTTGGTCGGCAACCGAACATCGAGCGGCGAACGGCTCGATTCCGCGACGCTGACCGCGGCGCACCGCTCTTTGCCGCTCGGCTCCTGCGCCAAGGTGACGAATCTCGATACCGGGCGCTCGGTCGTCGTCAAGATCAACGACCGCGGCCCCTACAGCCGCCGCTTCATCATCGATTTGTCGCCGCGCGCCGCCGAAGAGTTGGGGATGATGCATGACGGCGTCGCCGCCGTGGCGGTCGAGCCGGTGGCGGCGGCGCCGGCCGCGAGCACCGCGGCAACTGCGACCGTCGCGGTTTATCGAGAACAGGCCGCGAATGTGACGCGATAGGCTCTCCGCATTCGCTCGGAGAGAGAATGATGCGCTTCAGTCATCGGTCGGATCGAGATGCGGATGGCGCTCGCGATCTCGCCGATCATGACGCCGTGTCCGAGCACCGAGGCGTGAAAATGGGTTGGATTCGCGCGCAGATCGGCGAGCCCGGTCGCCAGCTCATCGAGCTTGCGGTCGTGCTGGTTACCGATATCGACGAACTCTTGCCGACCGCCACAGCGGCGGGCGGCAGCGAGCATGCGCGCAGGCTGTTCGAACGGCTCTGGCGGCACGAATCAGATCGTGCTTGATGCCAGCGGTGTCTCGCGCTGATTTCTGCGCTCGCGCCCCGGCTACACCTGTCGCCGATGCCGAAAGGCATCGTTCGCGCGCCCGCTTTCCGATTCCGCTCGGCATTTCTGCCGAAACTGAATAGCCGGCGGATCGGCTGTACAGGATAATTGCCCGCCGCATCCGCGATCGCCTGGTCGCAGTCCGGTGAAAACAGGTGCGAGCCTGCGCGTTGCAGGGGCTTTGCCCGAGGAACCTGACGATCAAGGGGACGATCGATCATGTCGTTTAAGAACAAGGTTGCCGTCGTCACCGGCGGCAATAGCGGCATCGGGCAAGCGATTGTTCTCGAACTCGCGCGGCAAGGCGCCAGTATCGTCATCGACTATATCGTTCGACCGGAAGCGACCGCGGCGCTCGAGCAGCAGATCACCGCTCTCGGCGACCAGTCGATCGGCGTCGAGGCCGACGTCAGCAAGCTCGCCGACTTGCAGAAGCTCGTCGACGCGGCCGTTGCCAGGTTCGGCCACATCGACATCATGGTAAACAACGCCGGCGTCGAGACCCGTACTTCGGTGCTCGACACCACCGAGGACCAATATGACAGGGTGATGGCGATCAATCTCAAGAGCGCCTTTTTCGGCACCCAGATCGCCGCCCGGCAGATGATCCAGCAGGGCCGCGGCGGTCGCATCATCAACCTCACTTCGGTGCACGAGGACTGGCCGATGCCCGGCAACACCGCCTATTGCCTCGCCAAAGGCGGGATGCGCATGCTGACCCGCACCGCCGGTCTCGAACTCGCCAGACACAATATCCTGGTCGTCGGGGTGGGTCCGGGCGCGGTGGCGACGCCGATCAACCGCGCCACGATGGACGACCCAGCCCGGCTCGCGCGGCTGGACGCAGCCATACCGCTGGGGCGCATGGCAAACCCGGAAGAGATTGCCGGCGTCGTCGCGTTCCTGGCCGGGGAAGGTGCCAGCTATCTCACGGCGACCACCATCTTTGCGGATGGCGGCATCATGCACGGCAGCGTCGGTCTCTGACCGCAGGCAGCCCGACTGCAAAGACAGGGACCCAATCGTCGCGCGCTGCGGCCCTTTTGGGCAAACGGTCGCGGTTTGGGAAATGCGGTTCGCCGGCTGATGCGGCGTGCCCGGTCCGGTTCGTCTGTATTTTGCCGAAATTGAATAGCGCGCCGCTTTTGACAGCCACACGATCCCGCGGCTAGACGGTTCGGCGGATCAGCGCGGCCCAGCGGTCGAGGATCGGCAGGATCTTGTCGCCCGGCTCGGAGAGCAGCATGACGACGACGCGGGCGACCCCCATGTCGCGGTAACGGGCGAGCTGGCCGGCGTCCTCGTCCGGGTTGAACAAGGTGATCGGCAGCGCTTGCGGATCGCGTCCGGCGTCGCGCGCCATCTTGCGGAATTGATCGAGCATGTCGAGCGGGCTCGAGCCGGGACGGCCGCCGATCGGGCACCAGCCGTCGCCATAGCGGACCGCGCGCCGCGCGGCCTGCGGCCAAGCGCCGCCGACGAGGATCGGCGGGTGCGGCTTTTGCACCGGCTTCGGCCAAGCCATGATCTCGTCGAAATTGACCATGTCGCCGTGATACTCGGCCTTGGAGTTGGTCCAGATCTCCTTCATCGCCTCGATCCGCTCGCGCATCAGCTTGAAGCGGGTCTTGGGGTCGGTGCCGTGATTTTCCATCTCGTCGGCATTCCAGCCGCCGCCGACGCCGAACAGAAAGCGGCCGTTCGACACGTGGTCGAGCGAGGCGACGAGTTTCGCCGTTTGGATCGGGTCGCGCTGCTGCACCAGGCACACCCCGGTTCCGAGTTTGAGCCTGGTCGTGGCGACCGCCGCGGCGGTCAGCGACACAAACGGGTCCATCGCGTCGTAATACCGCTTGGGCAATTCGCCGCCGCCCGGAAACGGGGTCTTGCGCGAGGTTGGAATGTGCGAGTGCTCGGGCGCCCACACCGATTCGAACCCGCGCTCCTCCAGCGCCTTGGCGAGGTCGACCGCAGAAATCGCGTAATCGGTAAAAAACATCAACGCGCCGAAATCCATCTCGGTCTCCCTCCTCCGGGTTCTTCTCCGTCGGGCGGAGCTTAACCGCGATCGGCCGTCGAGCGCCAGCACGAGCCGTCGTTCGCGCCGGCCCCGGAGCGCGCTGGGAAGCGTTTCTGACGTAGGCCGTTGCCGCTGGAGAGCCGCTGGTTCACTCTTCGGCTATTTCCGGAGAGAAGCGATGCCGGCGAACGGGGCCAGGAGGGTCGGCGTGATCGGGGCCGGCATGGTGGGGGTGTGCGTGGCGAGCTATTTGCAGCGCGATGGCCACAGCGTCTTTATCGTCGAGGCGGCCGAGCCGGGGCATGGTGCGTCGTTTGGCAATGCCGGTGCCTTCAATGCCTCCTCGGTGACGCCGATGTCGATGCCGGGCGTGATGTGGAACGTGCCGCGCTGGCTGTTCGACCCGATGGGGCCTTTGTCGTTGCGCTGGAGCTACCTGCCGACGATCGCCCCGTGGCTCGTCCGCTTCATCCGCGCCGGGACCGCCGACAAAGTCCATGCCCAGGCCCGCGCCCTGCGACCGCTGGTCGGCGCCACGCTCGACGCGCTGATGCCGCTTGTCCGCGACGCCGGCGCCGAGGACCTCGTCCATCGCCTCGGTCATCTATACGTTTATCGCTCGCCGCAGGGGCTGGAAAAGGACCGGCTCGCCTGGGAACTGCGCCGCGAGAACGGGGTCGAAATCGACGAATTCGACGCCGACGAACTGCGCCAGCTCGAACCCGTTTTGTCGCGCGACTACGTACGCGGCATTCTGGTGCGCGAGAACGGCCACACCTCGAACCCGCTCGGCCTGGTTCAGCGCCTGCTCGACCATTTTTTACGCTCGGGCGGCACCCTCGAACGGGCGCGGGTGGTGGGTTTCGGCCTCGACGGCGGCCGGCTTGCCGCGATCCGTACCGACCGGGGCGACTTGCCGGCCGATACCGCCGTAATCTGTGCCGGCATCTGGTCGAAGCCGCTCGCCGCGGCACTCGGCGACCGTATCCCGCTCGAAACCGAGCGTGGCTATCACCTGATGATCCGCAACCCCGAAATCATGCCGCGCATCCCGACCGCCGACGCCGACGGCAAGTTCGTGGCGACGCCGATGGCGGCCGGGCTGCGCTTTGCCGGCACGGTCGAACTGGCGGGGCTGACGGCACCACCCGATTGGCGCCGTGCCCATATCCTGCTCGAACAGGGCCGCAAGATGCTGCCCGGGCTTGCCGCCGACCATCCGGAAGACCGCGTCTCGGTGTGGATGGGCCACCGCCCGAGCCTTCCCGATTCATTGCCGGCGCTAGGCCCCTCGCATGCCAGCCCTGACGTGATCTATGCCTTTGGACACGGCCATGTCGGCATGACCTCGGCCCCGATGACCGGCAAGGTGGTCGCCGATCTCGTCGCCGGACGCCCGCCTTCGATCGACATCGCCGCGTTTGCGCCGACCCGCTTCGCTTAAGCTTTCGTATTGCCAATCCCGTCGCGCCTTACGGGACTAAGGTTATCATCTTCACACGCTAAAGGTATCCCAAGGGAGTTGCCTCGGTTTTTCTGGATAGATCAATGGGAACTTGGGGAATTAGCGCCCGTTACCTGGTGAAGTTGCCGTGCTGATGTTGATTGGTCGGCAATGAAAACTTGACGGAGGATTCGTAGTAATGCCCGACCGTGACCAATCCCATACGTCGAACCGCGGCTTCGCATCGATGGACGAAAAGAAACAGCGCGACATTGCCAGCAAGGGCGGCCAGGCCAGCGGCGGAAACTTCAAGAACGACCCCGAACGCGCCTCCGAAGCCGGCCGTAAGGGTGGACAGAGCGTTCCGCCCGACGAACGCAGCTTTTCGCGTGATCATGAGCTGGCCGCCGAGGCCGGCCGCAAAGGCGGCGAGCACAGTCATGGCGGCCAAATCGGCAACAGTCATCAGGGCGGCAGCCCTCAGGGCAGCAGCCATCAAGGTGGCCGCGGCAACTCTGCCGAAGACCGCGAGCGCGCCTCCGAAGCCGGCCGCAAGGGCGGCGAACACAGCCACGACCGACGCTGACGGTCTCATCGGCGTAACGCTCAGGGTCTCATCGGCGTGACGGTGCAATACCGATCCGCCGACGCCATCTGCCGACGAGAGCCCCGCTTCCGCGCGGGGCTCTTTTCGTGTGTGGTCCGGCCGGTGCTCAGGGAGGTCATCTGTTTCGGCGTCGTCACGGCGAGCGTCGGTGTCGCGATCTTCACGCCCGCCGAACGACGCGTTATGTCGTCGGGTCGGCACCCGCTGCTCTCGACGAGGGGACGCCTGTGCTGCCATTCTACGGTGATGAAAGAAAACGCCCAGCAATCCGCCGCCGACAGCGAGCTGCGACCAGGCGAAGTGGCGGTCGAGCTTCCGTCGCAGACCGACGCCGGAGTGTTCTTTATCGGTGCGATTCGCACGCCGTGGCGCAGCCGCCGCGAGTGCCCAAAACGCGGCAGTCCCGACGGGCCGATTTGCTCGATCGTCGTTGACGAGCGCTGGCGAGCGGGGCTCACGGATCTCACGGATTACCGGCGCATCCAGGTTCTTTACTGGATGCATCAGGCGCGGCGCGATCTGGTGTTGCAGACGCCGTTCGGCAGCGGCAAAACCACCGGCACATTTGCCCTGCGCTCGCCGGTGCGGCCGAACCCGATCGCGTCTTCGCTCGTCGAATTGATTTCGATCGACGGGACGACGTTGCAGGTGCGCGGGCTCGACTGCCTCGACGGCACGCCGTTGCTCGACCTCAAACCGGATTTCCCATCCGCAAGCAGAACCTAGCCGCCAGCGCAGCCGCGCGCGATTGGTTCCGCGCCCGGCGTTGCCGGACGGAACCGTCGGCATGGCTGCCAACGCGGTGTGGATCAACTGCTATCAGGCAATGAACCCTGCGGTGCCGTTCGGCGGTTGCAGGATGAGCGGCTATGGCCGAGAATCCGGTATCCGGCAAATGGAAGAGCACTTGAACGTCAAGGCGGTTTGGATCAAGACAGCATAGGAAAGGGTGCGGCAGCTTCCTCGGGGGAGCTGCCGCCCGCCGAACCGGGTCGCGAGGCCATGCCGAGGCTCACCCTCAGAATCGATTTCGATCAAGACCGCGCGATCGGCCCCGGCAAGATCAAGTTGTTGGAGCTGATCAACCAGCACGGATCGATTTCCGAGGCCGGACGGCGGATGGGCATGTCGTACCGGCGCGCCTGGGTCCTCGTGGACAATCTGAACCACTGCTTTCGCGCGCCCGTGGTCGCCTCGCAGGCCGGAGGCCAGCACGGCGGCGGCGCATCTTTGACCGAGTTCGGCCATGCGGTCGTGGATCATTACCGGGCAGTGGAAAGCGCCGCGCGGACCGCGAGTGCCGCGCATATCGAGGCGCTGGCGGCGGCGCTGGCCGAACGGGCGCCGCCGACCGGCGAGACGGCCGGCCGGAAAACCCGGCGGCTGGCGCTGAGCGTCACCTGACGGCGGCACACGGGCCGTAAATTATGCGGCCTTCGCGTCGAAGCCCGCGGGGCGCCGGGCCAGCACGATCTTTTGCGCCGAGCGGCCAAAGAAGTGGTAGCCCGACCCGCCCTCGGCGAGCAGGTCGAGAAACGCATCAGGGGCGGTGATGCGGACCCCGCCGAGCACATCGGCGCCACGGGCGAGAAACGCGTCGGGCAGCATTCCGACGGTCGGGCCGACGATTGTGACCCGCGCATCGGGCCGCGCCAACGCCAACAGATCTTCGAGCGTGGCATTGACCAGGGTCGAGCCGGTAATCAGCAAAACATCGGCCGAGGGCACGACGTCGCCGGCCTCTTCGGCCGGTCGGAAAAACGGCATTTCGTCCGGTTTGAGGGTGGCGCGATTCTGCTCCAGCACCAGAAAGGATTGCCGGCGCCGCTTCAATTCCTTGAGGAACGGCACGAACGCTCCAACCACGACCACCTGGTCGCCGCTGCGGATATCCGTCGCATCGAAGGCGTCGATCCCAGGGTGCAATGCTATCTCGGGACGGGGCCGGCGCTGCCAGCAGCATTCGGCCAGCGCATTGACCGTGGCGACCCCGACCGCGCGCCGGATGCCGTGACCGGCGAGTGCTTCCCGTGCCAGATCGGCGGCCCGGCGGCCGCGCAGTTTGCCTGGGAACGGCATCGCCATCGCCGAACTCGGGCAGCATACCGCCTCGGGGATCGTCTTGATCGGCGTCGCACAGGCGCCGGCGAGGCCATTCGACAGCTTGACCCCGGTAAAGAACAGCCCGACCACGACCCGCTCGATTGCGATTTGGTCGAGATCCGAGCCGAGGATTGCGTCAATCGCGGCAATCGTCTCGCTCAGGATCAAGCTGCGCTCTGCTTCCGGCATGTCATTCTCGCTCGTTAGGTGGTTCCCGCTGGCAGCGCGATATCCGATAGGATAGATCGGGTGGCCGGTCGCGGCGAGCAACTGTTTCGTCGCGCACCCGAAAATCGTGCATTTCCGAGGAGAGAAATCATGAGACTCAGCGCTCGCAACCAGCTCAAGGGCAAGATTGTCACCGTAGCCAAAGGCCAGACGACAGCGCATGTGCGGATCGATATCGGCGGCGGCGTGATCGTCACCTCGTCGATCACCAACGAGGCGGTCGATGACCTCGGCCTCAAGGTCGGCGACGATGCCTTTGCGGTGATCAAGGCGTCGGATGTGATGGTCGCCAAGTGAGGCGACGCGACCTTGTCGGTTTGGGTGCGGCCGCAGTCGCCGCGCTGCCTTTTCGAGGTTTGCGCGACGTTCGACATCACCGGCTCACGCGTCGATCCGTCACTTGTCGGTACCGCATGTCGCGAACGCCTCGCGGCCGATTCCTAGGGCCGGCTTCTTAAGAGGGCCGAAGCCCTCTGCCGGTCGCGAAACCGCGATTGCCCACATCATTTTGGAGCAGCTGCCGACGGATGAAACAGCTGTTGGCCGTCCACCTTGTACGCGCCGATTGCCGCTTGTCCCTCCGCAGACAGCAACCATCGCGCGAAGCGCTGGGCCAAGGTTTGTTTTGGCACGGGGTGTTTTGCCGGATTGAGCAAGATCACATCGCAGCGGTTCAAGTGAGGTTGGCGCGTATCTATTGGCCTGGTCATTGCCGCGTTCAGCGAACCCACCCTGATTCTCAAAAAGGCTCGGGCGCCGATGTCATACCAAGCTCCGGAGTATCCGGCCACTCGTCGACGGCATTCGCATTGGGTTGGTTCGGGTTCTCGTTCGCAACGAACCAATCGACCCACACGAGGCCCGCACCGTCCCCCGGGCAATCGAACCATCCCTGATACCCCACGACATGAATCCCGTGCAGGCTGTAACTCCGCCACGCCACCGCAACTTCGACAAAAGAGCTGCCGCGCTCGATCGGCGGGCTTAGTCTGCGGGCGAGGTGGGAGGATGGGGAGGTGCGCATGGTTCCGATCATCACGACGCCGCGGCTGATGGGGGTGGGTGGCGGCGCGCTCGCCGAATTGCCGGCGATGCTGGCGCGGTTTGGCCTCGAGAAGCCCTTGATCGTGACCGATCCCTATATCGCGGGCTGCGGCATTCTCGACCGGGCGACGGCACTCCTCGACCGGGTGCGGATGCGCTGGTCGGTATTTGCGGAAACCGTTCCTGATCCCACCACGGCGGTCATCGAGACCGGGGTGCGGATTGTGGGCGAGGGCGACTTCGACAGCCTGATCGCGGTCGGCGGCGGCAGCTCGCTCGACACCGCAAAAGGGATCAGCGTGCTCGCCGCCAATGGCGGGAAAATGCGCGACTACAAGGTCCCGAACGAAATCCCAAAGGCCGGCCTTCCGGTCATCGCGATTCCGACCACCGCCGGCACCGGCTCGGAGGTAACGCGGTTCACTGTCGTCACCGATACCGAAACCGATGAGAAGATGTTGATTGCGGGCCTCGCCTGCTGCCCAATGGCGGCGATCGTCGATTACGAGCTGACCCTCTCGATGCCGTTGCGGCTGACCGCCGACACCGGGATCGACAGCCTGACCCATGCGATCGAGGCCTATGTCAGCCGCCGCGCCAACCCCTTTACCGACGGGCTCGCCAGGCAGGCGATGGGGCTGATCGCGCGCAACATCCGCAGCGCCTGCGCCAAGCCCGACAACCGCACGGCGCGCGCGGCGATGATGCTCGGCGCAACGACCGCCGGACTGGCTTTTTCGAATGCGAGCGTGGCGCTGGTGCACGGCATGAGCCGCCCGATCGGTGCCTTTTTCCATGTGCCGCACGGTCTGTCGAACGCAATGCTGCTCCCCGAGATCACCGCGTTTTCGGTGCCGGCGGCACTCGACCGCTATGCCGATTGCGCGCGCGCGATGGGGCTGGCCGACGAGACCGAGGGGAACCAGGGGGCGGTCGCGCGGCTGCTCGACGAGCTGCGCCGGCTGAACCGGGATCTCAGCGTACCAAGCCCGCGCGCCTGGGGAATCGACGCCCGGCGCTACGAGGAACTGCTGCCGGTCATGGCGAGCCAGGCGCTGGCCTCGGGCTCGCCCGCCAACAACCCGCGCGTGCCGACGACGGACGAAATCATCGATCTTTACCGCCGGATCTTTGGCTAACCGCGTAAAGCTCGGAGCTTGTGAAGGAATTCATAATCCGGAGGAAGTTGGAAGCGGGAACGATGGTTCAATGTGATTGGAAAGCGGGCTGGTTTAAGGACGGTGGCGCGGGATCAGCGCTGCGGTTCGTCCTCCGCCGGGCCGTCGCGCCGGTGAATAACGGCCCGCGCGTCGGTGTAGACGCGCCGCCAGCCCGGCAGACGGTCGAGCAGTCCGACAGCCGGCTGATCCGGCGCGAGCAAGGTCCAGCGCACGTCCCAATGGTCGAGCAGATTGCGCAACGCGTCCGCGTCGCCGTTCACCGCGGCGACATAGCGGGCGAGAAACGCGTTGCCAAACAGCTCGATGCGCCCGTCGATAAAGGTCGGCACGCCGCGATAGACGAGATAGCCGCCGAACCCCTCGCTGTTGAGGACGTGTCCCGAAACACCCAGCAGCGCGGCGGCGGCCAGCGCCGACGACGGCGTAGCTGGGTCGTCAGAGCGGATGATCGGGTGCGCCAGCAGCGGCAGGCTGATCGCGGCCATGATGCCAAGCGCGAGCGTGACGGCCGGCTGGGCGGCCGGCTCGGCGAGCCGGGCGGCGATACGAGCGAGCGGCGACGGCGGCTCGCTGCGAATATGCGCGGCGAGCTGCGGCCCCAACGATCCGGCCATGACGAGCGGGCCCACGAGCCCGAGCAGATCGGCATGGCGAGTATGGGCGAGCGCCATAGAGCACAAGGCGAGCAGCAGCAGAACCCGCGGCCACGGCAGCCTGACGCCGCTCGTCAATCCGAGCGCGATCAGACCCAGGAGCCAGATTTCGAGCGGCTGGAATTGCTGGAAGTCGGGGCTGCGCCATTCGATAAACGACGATTGCAACGCCGGCATCGCCATCAGCCGAAATGGCGCGATCAGGCCGGCGATGCCGTTGGGGGTCAAGAGCGCGGCGGCGAATGCCAGTGCTACAAACAATCCCCAGCGCCGAGCCTCCTCGATCGCGCGCGGCCCGAACAGCATCGCCTCGGCGCCGAGGTAGACGGCAAGGCCGAGCCCAAACAAAAAGCTGCCGTGCAAATTGGCCCACAAGACCATCGCCGGCAGCAGCCGGAACGGCGGCGCTTCGCCGGTGTCGCGGGCGGCGAACAATGCCCCCGACCACAACACCAGGAGCGGCAACGCCAGGATATGCGGCCGGGCCAACAAATGCGGCTCGACCAGCGCCGCCCCGAGGGCGACCGCGATCAGCGCCGAAAACGGCTCGCACGAACGCAGCAAAAACCGCGTCAACAGCCCGAGGCCGGCGGCAAAGCAGGCGATCGCGGCCAGTGCCAACCCGCCCCACCCGCCGGCGCGGTAGACCGCCGCCAGGACGATCTCGGAGAGCCATTCGGGTGCCGCCCAACAGGCCCCGGCAAAGGTGTAGGAGAATGGGTCGTGCGTCGGCAATGCCCAACGCGCCAGCATCCACTGGCCGGCGGCGATGTGCAGATAGGTATCGGGGTCGTGCAATACCGCGCCCGGCTGCGCCAGCGCGCGGGCAAACGCCAGCAACGCGACGATCAGCGGCCAGGACGGTGTCAGCCGGCCCCGCCACGACCGCGCCGGCGCCTGCCCGAAAACGCGTGCGAATGGATAAACCGACGCGATGCCCTCGCCCGTCCCGATAGTGCCGGCCCCTAATGCGCCGAGACCGCCGCGAGCAGAGCGTCGCAGCTTCGGGTAAGCGAGGGCTTAAATTCCCGCGATTATTTCGCCGCGGCCGGCAATTCCTCGGCGTACATCTCCGGCAACACGGCCTCGCGCCAGGTTTCCTGCCGCGGGAAGATCTTTTCGATCGCCCGCGCCTGGTAGTAGCTGGCGTCGGCGCCGGGCGGGTTGCCGCCCGTCTGCACCGTCTTGACCGAGTCGAGCAGCAGCCGGCGTGTGGCGATGATCGCGCGGTCGGCCGGCCCCAAATGCTCCTTCGAGCGGTCGACGACCGGCCCCATCCCTTCCTGCAGCGCGCGGTCCTGGGTGTTGATGCCGTCAACGCCGGTAAAGGTCTCGAATTTCTGGACCTGGCGGTCGATCATCCAGTTGTTGCGCTTGTTGCGGAACGAGCGGAACTCGCCCGACTGCTCGACATAGTCGGGGCCGTTGCCATTGCCGCGCTCCGAGCGATCGTCGTCGTTGAGCGCTTCCTCGCCAAAGCTGTACATCCAGTTCCATACCATGCAGTTCGCGTCGTCGATCGGGACCCAGATGTGGCCGGCGATGTTGGTGCGGTCGCCGCCGCCCATCGCGCGGCCCAGTTGCTGCGGGCGGATCTGGGTGAACGGCATCACGAAATGGTAGGAGCGGACATAGGTCTTGTCGTCGTCGAGCGACCGAATCCCGACATAGCGATAGCCGTAATCGGTGATGTCGACCTCGAGCAACGGCGCGCGGCCGCGCACAAACGGCCCCTGCACCGGAATGCCGGGGCGGTTGGTGTTGGGCGTGATCGTGCGGTGCAGGATCGGCGCGTGCGAGGTGTCGATGCCGCCTTCCAGCGCCTGCAGCCAGTTGCACTCCTCCCACACCTTGGAAACATGGCGGTGGGTTTGCGGCACCTGCGTCCATTCGAACGCCGGGGGTGCGGGCATCTTGTCGCGCGGCCCCATATAGGCCCAGATCACGCCGCCCATCTCGACCGTCGGATAGGCGGTCAGTCGGACCTTGTGGCAGAACGGCTCGGGTTCATTCATCTGCTCGACACAATTACCGTCGACGTCGAATTTCCAGCCGTGATAGACGCAGCGCAGGCCGTTTTCCTCGTTGCGGCCGAACCACAACGAGGCCCGGCGGTGCGGGCAGAACTCGTCGACAAGGCCGACCCGGCCTTGAGTGTCGCGAAACCCGAGGAGCTTCTCGCCGAGCAACTGCACCCGCACCGGCTCGCCATCGGGCTCGGCCAGTTCGCGGGTCATCAGCGCCGGGATCCAATAGCGGCGCAACACCCCGCCCATCGCCGTTCCCGGCCCGACGCGCGTGATCAGTTCGTTGTCTTCGGGTGACAGCATCGCCTGGCTCCTCTCCATCGCGATCGAACGTTGCCGCGCTGCGGCAACAGCAATCCGGTCGCGATAATCGGCCGATCAAGCACCGAGAGCAAGCGCGCCGGAGCCGCTGTCTTGCCGGATTATTCACCGAACTGTGTTATGCATCGCTCAACCGAGCGACGGAGGAGCGCAATGACCGTGGTATTGCGGCCGGGCATGCCCGCCGATGCCGAAATTTGCGGCACGATCGCCTTCGAGGCGTTCAAGGCAATCTCCGGCGCGCATAATTTCCCGTGGGATTTCCCGTCGCCCGACATCGCCGTCGGTCTGATGAAGACGCTGCTGTCGCATTCCGGCTTTTATGCGGTCATCGCCGAACAGGACGGCGCGATCGTCGGCAGCAATTTTGTCGACGAGCGCGGCACGATCGCCGGGATCGGCCCCATCAGCGTGGCCCCGGCGGCGCAGAACCGGTCGATCGGCCGCCGGCTGATGCTGGCGGCCGTCGAGCGCTCGAACGCGCGCGGCGCCGCCGGGATCAGATTATTGCAATCGGCCTATCACAACCGCTCGCTGTGCCTCTACACCAAGCTCGGTTTCGACACCCGCGAACCGTGCTCGAAAATCGAAGGGCCGCGGGTCGGGATCGCATTGCCCGGCTATCGCGTGCACCCGGCCGCCATAGCTGACATTCCGGCCTGCAACCTGCTGTGCCGGCGCGTCCACGGGCACGACCGCGACGGCGAATTGCGCGACGCGGTCGCCCAAGGCACGGCGCGGGTCGTCGAGCATCTCGGGGCGATTGCCGCTTATGCCAGCGAGATCGCCTTTTTCGGCCATGCCGTGGCCGAAACCAATCTCGGCTTGCAGGCGCTGATCGGCGCCGCCCCCGGTTTCGAGCACGGCGGCTTTCTGCTGCCGACGCGCAACAGCGAGTTGTTCCGCTGGTGCCTGCAACAGGGGCTGCGGCTCGTGCATCAGATGACGCTGATGACGATCGGGCTCTACAACGAGCCCGCCGGGGCCTATCTGCCCTCGGTTCTGTACTGACCGGCGCGTGGCTTTACCGGGCGCCGTCGCACCGCCGGCGTCGGGGCAGAACTTTCCGGCCCCTCGGTGCGTTTGCGCGAAACCGATCCGATCGCGGTCGGGTAAGGCGAGGTGCTGATGTCGAAATGCGGCATTGCGATTGCGGCAGCGGCGTTGCCCGCATTGCTGGCGCTGGCCGGGTGCAACGGGCCGCCCTGGACGCTGAACCGGTCCCCCGCGGCAATCGCTCTGCGCTGGTATCCGGACACGACCCCCTCGGCTGCCGCCGATCAGGTGGCCCAGCTGCATTGCGGCTCGTGGGACAAAACCGCCGAACTCGTTTCCAGCACCCAGGACGGCAGCGCTGAAATCGCCGAGTACCGTTGCCGCTGAAATCGACCTGCTTTTGGCCGCCTGGATTATGATACGCCGGCACAGAGGGCGGAGGCGGGGATGACGGCCGAGCAAAGGCTGAAGGAATTGGGGCTCACCTTGCCCACGGTCGGTGCGCCGTGGGGCAGCTACGTGCACGCCAAGCGTGTCGGCGATCTCTTGTACCTGTCGGGCAAGCAGCCTCCCGACACCGGCGGCAAGACGCCGCGCGGCAAGCTCGGCGCCCAAATGTCGGTCGAGGACGGCTATCGTCACGCCCGCGGGGTCGGGCTGATGCTGATCGCGGCGATGCGCGAGGCCCTGGGCGGCGACCTCGACCGGGTCGCGGACATCGTCAAGGTGTTTGGCATGGTCAACGCCACCCCGGATTTCGAAGACCACCCGAAGGTGATCAACGGCTGCTCCGATCTCTTTGTCGAGGTGTTTGGCGAGCGTGGCCGGCACGCGCGCTCAGCGGTCGGGATGGGTTCGCTGCCGGGCGGGATCCCGGTCGAGATCGAGGTCATCGTCGCGGTCAAATGAGGATGGTGGGTCCGGGACCGGTTGCCCGCGGGCGCGACTGAGAGAGGATTTTGTCGCTTCCCGTCGATCAGGCCGAGGGCGCGCCGGGGCAACCTGCCGAGCCGCTGTCGGAGCGCCGGGAAATCCGCCGGCTCATGCTGTTTTTTGCGCTCGTCTATGTCGTCGAGGGGCTCGGCCAGACCGGCGGGCTGATCGCCCAGCCGCTCAACTATTTCTTAAAGCAGGTCTATGGCTGGACCCCGGTCCAGGTTACCGCGTCGCTGACCGTTCTCAACCTACCGTGGATCGTCAAACCCGTCTACGGCATCGTTTCCGACTTTGTGCCGCTGTTCGGCTATCGCCGAAAGGCCTATTTGATCCTCGCCAATGCGGTGGCGGTAGCGGCCTTTTTTGGGGCGACCCGGCTTACCGCCCCTGGCCCGCTGCTGCTGATGCTGCTGTTCGCCGCCTATGCGATGGCGATTTCGAGCACCTTGTGCGGCGCGGTGCTGGTCGAAAACGGCCAACGGCTGCGCAGCAGCGACGCCTTTGTCAACCAGCAGTGGTTGTGGTTCAACGTCGCCGCGGTCGTCAGCGCGTTTCTCGGCGGCGAGCTGGTGGCGCGCCTGTCGCCCGGCGGGGCCTTGCATGGCGCCGCGGCGGTGATCGGGTTCGCGCCCTTCGCGGCGATCTTCGGCGCGCTGTTTTTGATCGACGAAACCCCGAGCCGTCTCGACCTCGCCGAATTGAAGAACACGTTTCGCGGCCTGCTCGCGGCCTTCGCCCAGCGGGAATTATGGCTGATCGGGCTGTTTCTCTTTCTCTATTATTTGAATCCCGGCTTCGGTTTGCCATTGTATTATTACATGACCGACACGCTCAAGTTTTCGCAAGCCTATATCGGCATCCTCGGCGCGATCAACTCGATCGGCTGGATCGTCGGCGCGCTACTGTATCGAAAATTCTTCGACGGGATGACATCGAGAAGGCTGCTCAATATCAGCATTTTGATCGGCACGGTGACGACGGCGGCGTTTCTTTTGCTGTCGAACGAAATCACCGCCGCGATCATCAACTTCTTCAGCGGCATGGCCGGGATGGTCGCCTTTGTCGCGACCTTGACCTTGGCCGCCGATTTCTGCCCAAAGCGGGCCGAGGGATTTGCCTTTGCCGCGCTGATGTCGTTGCTCAACCTGTCTTCGGCGGTGTCGAACAATCTCGGCTCGTTTCTGTACGAGCACGCCTTTCATAACCGGCTGGCGCCGCTGATCATCGTTTCGGCCGCCGCGACCGCGGTGATCTTCCTCTTTGTGCCATTGCTGCGGCTGGGCGACAAACCATCGGGCGCACCCGCCGGCTGAGTGCGGCGACCCCGGCGCAGGCACGCTTCTCGATTTTGTCGACACGCCTCCGCGGAAAGGCCGCAGCGGCGTGTCAAGAGATCAGCCCGTCAAAGGCTCACCCCGCCGATCTCGAAGGTGTAGACCGAGTTGGCCTCGCACCGGAAGCGGAAGGCCTTGCCGCTCAACATCGTATCCGTGGCGTGGACGTAGCCCTTCGCGGTATGGCCGCCGACCGTCGTCGTCTCCCAGCGATCGACCGGTCCGGCGACCCGCGGCAAGGCGGAAAAGTCATACGAAACCCAGCGCGGCCGATCGAGGTTGAGGGTGACGATGACGAGCTTCCCGGCGCCGGGGTCGTAGGCGACGATGCTATTCGGGTCGCTGTTGCCGATGACCCGGCAGCCCTGCCTTACATGCCGGCTGAACTGCGCGAACACGTAATACTTGGCATAGACCGGGCCGATGACCCCGCCCTTGTCGGGATCGGCGAAGAACCCCCAGGCCGGGTCGCTGACCCGCCACTCGACCCAGGCGCTCGGCTGCAGTTCGGTCATGTCCAGCATGATGCTGGTGGCCATCGTCATCCCCGAGCTGTCGCCGTCGCCGAATTCCGACATCCACAGCTTTGCCGCCGGCGCCGCCGCCCGCGCCGCGTTGCGCAAATTCGGCCGCAACGTGCCGCGGTAGGGGTTCGTGTCGGTGCCGGAATAGCCGTGGACGTTGATCTTGCTGATTTTGGCGAACGGCTGGTCCGTCGAAGCGGTGAACGCGGTCACGGTCGCCAGCGCTTCGCCGACGCCGGTCTCGTCGGAGGCGGCGATCCCGACGGTCGGCAATAGGCCGGCATTGCCGAGCGCGTCATGAAGACTGTTGATGATCGATGTTTGCACCGGATAGGCAAAGTTGCAGCCTTCCTGGTTGGCGTAACCGTGGTCGGGTATGTAAAACAGCCACACGCCCGGTGTCGGCTCGTTGAACGGTTCGACATAGCGCACGTCGATATTCCAGTGGTCGCGCGCATATTTGACGACGGTGGCAAGATAACGGGCGAATTGGTCGTGATTCCAGGTCTGCAGATTGCTGATGACCGGAGCCGTCCCGCCGGAAGCCGAATGGTTGTCGCACATCCACCACGGCGGCGAGTTCGAGAAGAATTCGAAGATGTTGGTGCCGCGGTCCCGCGCCATCGTCAGCATCGCCCGCTGGCCGGCATCCGCGTTCCAGTCCCAGTATTGCGGGTCGTCGACATTGCGGTCGCCATCGCCCCATTTTTTCCAGAACCCGGTCAAGTAATGGGGATTGCCGATCAGGTTATTGGGCGAGATCAGCTCCTTGGTGTTGTCGTCGATCTGCGCGCCGCCGCCGCCGCCGCCGATGTTATAGCGCACGATGTTGATGCCGAGCCCGGGGAGCGTTGTCGGCATCGGAACGCTGGGCCCGCCCGCCGCGACATTGCCGGTGCCGAAAAACAAATCGGCGAGCATTGCCGCGCCAAACTCGCCAGCCACGCCGCCATAGTGGTTAGCCCACCAGCACAGCGAGGTGCCCCAGCCGTCAAACGCCGCGACCCGCGTCTCGCCCGGGTTAGCGGCGACGACGACGCCCGGCACCGGCGGCAGGTCGGTATGCACGACGCCCGGAGATTCGCTGATACCGGTATCGGGCACCTGCGCCTGGCCCAGCCATTGGCTGCCGTTGAACACAACCGCGCCCGGCGATTCGCTGATGCCGGTGTTCGGCACCTGGTTGTCGCCGAGCCAGCCGCGATTGGCGTCAAAGACATTGTACCAAAGCTGTCCGTTTTCGTCGGAGCCCTGGTGAAAGCAGTAAATCTGGCCGTTGAACACGACCGCGGACGGGGATTTCGACATCCCGGTATTGGGGACCTGCGCGTCGCCGGCCCAACTGCCGCCGTTCAGCACATTGTACCACAATTCGCCGTTATCACCGGAGCCTTGGTGGAAGCAGTAGAGCCGGCCGTTGTCGGCGACGACCGACGGCCCCTCCGACATGCCGGTCGCCGGCACCTGCCGGTCGCCTTCCCAAAGTATGCCGTCGTAGATGTTGTAATAGAGCGTTCCATTGGCGGCAAAGCCTTGGTGAAAGCAATAGACCTTGCCGTTCAACTCGACCGCCGCGGGCGAGGCCGTCATGCCGGTATTGGGGACCGGCGCGTCGCTCTCCCAGCTGTGATTTTCGGTGACGCCGCACCACAGCCGGCCTTGTTCGGAAATCGCCTGGTGAAATACCAACAGATTAGAATGGCTTCCGTTTGGCATTCGTTCCCCTTTCGGTCGGATACCCGCACGCGACACCGGAAGTCGTCGGCCCTGCACGAGGCCAGCGATTCCCCGAAAGGTTCAATCGAGCCAACAAGGTGCGGTCGGGCAATTAAGGTTAACTCCGATATATAGCTTGCGACAATCGGAATTTCTTGGCGAGTTCCTTACATGTGGATTAAGTATTGCCCAAAAATAGGTGTTGCTCCGGGCGATCCGGCGGCGTCGGGCCGCGGCGCGAAATACGTCGGCGCCACGCAGCGGCGCGATCAAATCGGATCAGATGTGGATCGCGCGGCCGTCGACGGCGAGGGCCGCTTCCTTGACTGCTTCGCTCAATGTCGGATGGGCGTGGCAGGTGCGGGCGATGTCCTCGGCCGAGGCGCCGAATTCAATCGCGAGCGCGGCCTCGGCGATTAACGTGCCGGCATCGGGGCCGATAATGTGCACCCCCAATACCCGGTCGCTCGCCGTCTCGGCGAGGATCTTGACAAACCCCTCGGTGTCGCCGTTGGCGCGGGCGCGCGGATTGGCGGTGAACGGGAATTTGCCGACGCGATAGGGGATCGCGGCCGCGGTCAATTCTTCTTCGCTCTTGCCGACCGAAGCGACCTCGGGCCAGGTGTAGACGACCGCCGGGATCGCGTCGTAATTGACATGCGGTTTTTGCCCGGCGAGACGCTCGGCCATGGCGATCCCCTCCTCCTCGGCCTTGTGCGCCAGCATCGGCCCGCGGATCACGTCGCCGATCGCATAGATGCCGGCGACGTTGGTGGCAAAGCCGTCATCGATAACGACCCTCCCCTGCGCGTCGCACCCGACCCCCGCCGCGTCGAGCCCGAGCCCTTGGGTGAACGGGCGCCGGCCGACGGCGACCAGCACCGCGTCGGCCTCGATGCTGCGGCGCTCCGCGGCTTCGATTTCGAGATCGAGCCCGTCGGCGGTCTCGCGTAAGCCGAGGAGCCTGGCGCCGAGCTGAAAGGCGATCCCCTGCCGCGTCAGCACCCGCTGCAGCATGGTTGCAAGCTCGCGGTCCATCGCCGGGACGATCCGGTCGAGGAGCTCGATCACGGTGACCTCGGCGCCAAGCCGCTGCCACACCGAACCGAGTTCGAGGCCGATATAGCCGCCGCCGATCACCGCCAACCGGCGGGGCACATGGTCGAGCGCCAGCGCGCCGGTCGAGGACAGAACCCGCCGCTCGTCGATCGCAATCCCCTGCAAGGGCGTGCTCTCGGAACCGGTCGCGATGACGACGGCGCCGGCTTCGACCTCCCGTACCGCGCCGTCGGCGCTGCTGACGGCCACCCGACCGGGAGCGGCGACGCGGCCTGAACCTTTCAGCCACTCGACCTTGTTCTTGCGAAACAGAAATTCGACGCCGCGCGTCAACGCGGTCACAACCCGGTCCTTGCGCGCCATCATTCGACCGAGGTCGAGCGTCGCCTCGCCGACTTTGACCCCGTGCTCGGCCAGCCCGTGCCTCGCCTCGGCGAATTTCTCCGAGGATTGCAGCAACGCCTTCGACGGAATGCAGCCGATGTTGAGGCAGGTCCCGCCGAGGCTCTCGCGTGCATCGACGCACGCGGCCCGCAGCCCGAGCTGGGCCGCCCGGATCGCCGCGACATAGCCGCCCGGTCCGCCGCCGATCACGACGACGTCATAACGATCGGGCATGGTGCGGGCTCTTCAGCGGTGGCGTACACCGAGCGTAAAAAACACGGGGGCACCGACGAGTCGAGCCCCTGACGCGCCGGGTGCCGCATTCCGCCAACGCGTCGCCCGCTCCGCTATTCGGCCGCCTGGCGACGTCGACTGAGCCGCCGAAACCACCCGCCGCTGCGCTCGCGAACGCCTTGAAAGGTGACGTAGAGCATCGGGATCACGAACAACCCGATGGCGCTCGCGGCGATCATGCCGGCGAAGACCGGCGTGCCGACGCTGTGCCGGCTGATCTCGGCCGCGCCCTGCGCCACGACCAGCGGGTAAACCCCGAGGATAAAGGCGAACGACGTCATCATCACCGCGCGAAACCGCATCCGCGCGCCGAGCACCGCCGCTTCCAGGATGTCTTTCCCTTGCTCGCGCTGGTCCTTGGCGAATTCGACGATCAGGATGCCGTTTTTGGCGGCCATCGCGATCAGCACGACCAGCCCGATCTCGGCATAAAGATCGAGTGAGAGATGCCAAGCCCAGATCCCGATAAACGCGCCCAGCACGCCGATCGGCACCGACAGCAACACCGGGACCGGGATCATCCAGCTCTCGTAGAGACCCACCAGGAACAGGAAGGCGAAGAGCACGGAAAGCCCGAGAATCGCCCCGGTCTGCCCCGCCGCCGCCACCTGCTGGTAAGCGGTCCCGGTCCATTCGTAGCTGTAGCCGGCGGGCAGCGTCTTGGCCGAGACTTCCGACATTGCAGCGAGAGCGGTGCCCGAAGATGTTCCCGGTGACGGGCTGCCCTGGATCGGGATCGCGCGATAGTTGTTGTAGCGGGTGATGACCTGGGGCCCGACAATGATGCCGGCATGGGCGATCGAGGCCAGCGGCACCGTGGTGCCATATTTGTTGCGAATATAAATCTGCCACAGCGACGACACGTCTTGGCGGTTCGCCGCCTCGCCCTGGATGTTGACCTGCCACACACGTCCGAACAGGTTGAAATTATTGATGTATATACCGCCTAACGTCGCCTGCAAGGCACCGAACACATCGGCCATGCTAAGGCCCAGCGCCTGCGCCTTCTCGCGGTCGATGTTGAGATAGATCGACGGGTTGCTCGCGGTAAAAGTGGAAAAGACGCGGGTCAGCCTGGGGTCGCGATTGGCGGCGGCAAGCAGGCCTTGCATGACGCCGTTCATGTCCGCTGGGTCCTGCCCCTCGAGCCCTTCGAGCTGGTATTCGAACCCGCCGGTCGTCGACAGCCCGATGATCGGCGGCAGGTTAAAGGGAATGACGGTCGCCGTGCGGATCTCGCGTCCTTCGCCGAATACTCGCGTGATCAACGCCTGCGCCGAGTTGGCGGCTCCGACGCGGTCGGCGAACGGCTTCAATGTCGGCACCACGAATGCCGTATTCGGCTCGTTGACGCCGTCGATGATCGAAAAGCCGACAATTGCGAAGATGTTCTGGACCTGCGGCATCGATCTCAGCAAGGTTTCGATGCGGCGGACCGCCTCGCCGGTGCGGGACACCGAGGCGCCGTCCGGCAATTGCACCGAAACAAAGAAGGCGCCCTGGTCCTCCTCGGGCAGAAACCCGGTCGGCGTGCGCAACGACAGCGCATAGATCGCGGCCGCACTCGCCAATATCGCGACGATGCCGAGCACCGCGAGCCGCACCAGGCGGCGCACGATCGCGGCATAGCCGTCGCGGACATTGTCGATGCGGCGCAACACCCAGCCCATGACGCCGCGCTTTGGCCCGCCATGGCGTAGAAACACGGTGCACAATGCCGGCGACAGGGTCAGCGCATTCAGCGCGGAAATCGCCATTGCGACGCTGATCGTCACCGCGAATTGTCGAAAAAGCGTCCCCGAGACCCCGGGGATAAAGGCAATCGGCACGAATACCGAAAACAGCACTAAGGTGATCGCCATAATCGGCGCCGTGATCTCGCCCATCGCCTTTTTTGTCGCTTCGGCCGGCGACAATTCGGGCTCCTCTTCCATAACGCGTTCGACATTTTCGACGACGACGATCGCGTCATCGACCAGGATGCCGATCGCCAATACCATCGCCAGCAGCGATATGGTGTTGGCCGAATAGCCCATCAGCAGCAATACCGCAAAAGTGCCGATGACGCTGACCGGCACCGCGACCGCGGGAATGATCGTCGCGCGCAAACTCCCGAGAAACAGGAAGACGACGATCACGACGAGTACAAATGCGATAAGAAGCGTGATCACGACGTCATGGATCGTGTCGAAGACGAACGTCGTCGTGTCGTAATTGACCAGGTATTTGAGACCCGGCGGAAAGCGTTGGCTCAGGCGCGCCAAATTGGCTCTAACCGCAGCCGCGGTTGCCACCGCATTGGCGCCGGGCGAGAGATAGATACCGATTGCCACCGCCGGCCGGCCGTTGAGGCGGCCTTCGATATCCTCGTTCTCGGCGCCGAGCTCGACCCGCGCGACATCGCGCACGCGCAACAGCGATCCGTCGGGGTTGGCGCGCAATACGATATTGCCGAATTGCGCTGGCGTCGTCAGCCGGCCCTGCGTCTGCACGTTCATTTGGAATTGCTGGCTGGGGCCGATCGGGCGTGCGCCGATGCGCCCGACCGGCGCCACGACGTTCTGCGCCTGAACCGCGGCGATGACATCGGCCGGCGTCAATTGCAGATTGTTGAGCCGGTTGATGTCAAACCAGATGCGCATCGAGTAGTTGAGCGCGCCGAAGAGGCGCGCCTGCCCGACCCCGGGCGTGCGCGACAACACATCGAGGACGTTGATGATCGCATAGTTCGTGATAAACAGCGGATCCTGCTTGCCGTTTTCGCTGTAGAGCATGATGAACTGCAGGACCGCCGACGATTTCTTCTGGATCGTCAACCCTTCCAGCTGGACTTCCGGAGGCAACTGGGCGAGCGCGGTCTGCACCCGGTTGTTGACGTTGACAGTGTCGATGTCGGGGTCGGTGCCGAGCTCGAAGCTGACGGTCAGGTTGTAGCTACCGTCATTGCCGCTCGTCGACTTCATGTAGATCATCTTGTCGACGCCGACGACCTGCGCCTCGATCGGCTGCGCCACACTCTGCTCGACGACCGCGGCCGAGGCGCCCGGATAGGTGGCCGAGACCTGGACCTCCGGCGGCACGATGTCGGGGAACTGCGCCACCGGGATGCGGGTCAGCGCCAACAGCCCGGCGATCGTGATGACCAAAGCGACGACGACCGCCAGCCTCGGGCGGTCGACAAAAATCGACGATATCATTGGCTCGCCTTGGCTGCGCCCGACCCCGCCGCGCCGGCGCCATTGCCTGGGGCGCCATTGCCCGGGCCGCCATCGCCTGAGCCGGCACCGCCCGAAGCGCCGGTGCCGGAGGCGCCGTCCGTGCCGGCCTGCTCGAAGGCCGCCGGAATGGGCGGCGGCGGGGTGGCCGGCCCCGGCGACACCACCTCGCCGGGGCGGGCTCGCTGCAGTCCTTCGGAGATCACCAGTTCGCCTTCCTTGAGGCCGCTCGTCACGACCGCGGTGGACGGCGTCGATTGGCCGAGGTGAATGCGCCGGATTTGCGCCTTGTTTTGCGCATCGACGACATAGACGTAGTCGCCCTGCTGGTCGGACAGAATCGCGGCGCGCGGGATGGTGAGAACCGCGACCGGCTGCACGCCTTCGAGCAGCACGGTGACGAACTCGCCGTCAGTGAGCTCGCGCGAGCCGGGGTCGCCCGGCTTCAATCCCGGCAGCACCGGGTTCGGGATCGTTCCGCGCAGCGTAATCGTGTCGGTATTTTGCGCGACGGTCGGCGACACGTAATCGAGATGGCCGGTTGGTCCGTAGATTTTTCCGGTTGGCAGGCGCAGCCTGATCTGGACGGCGCTGAAGCCGCCTTTTGAGGCATAGCGGTCGCGCAGCTCGAGCCCGGTGCGAAGCGCAATCGGAAAGATCACATACATCGGGTCCTGGCTGACGAGCGTCGCCAGGGTTCCGCTCGTCGGCGTGACAACGTTGCCTTCGGTGACCGCGGTGGCGCTAATCCTGCCGTCGATTGGCGCTCGGATTTCGGTATAGCCAAGATTGATCTGGGCCACTTCCAGCTGTGCCTGCGCGGCGGCGATCTGCGCCGCCAACGATCGTTCCGAAGCCAGTGCCGAGTCGACATTCGACTGCTGGCCGGCGACGGTCTTCAACAGATATTGCGCGCGTTCGAGGGTCAGTTCGGCGTTGCGGTGTTGCGCCTGCAATTGCGCGACATTGGCTTGGTTGTAATCGACCTGGGCCTGAAACGGCGGCTGTTCGAGTTGGTAAAGCAAGTCGCCCTTCTTGACCTCGGCGCCCT
>Ga0210395_10000556_pt1 | contig 28926 bp, 20 predicted proteins | sample IncBWH4OmetaG_FD_150861 | JGI IMG/M metagenome (GOLD analysis project Ga0210395, IMG submission 150861) | Forest soil microbial communities from Barre Woods Harvard Forest LTER site, Petersham, Massachusetts, United States - Inc-BW-H-4-O ... | reverse complement strand
ACAGTTAGTACCAGGGAACTAGTACGGAATTGAGCATATGGAGTGCCACTTTTGAAGGAGAAGAGAAGAGAATAAGTCAATTCCTATCAGATAGTTGAAAGACCGTCCCCTGCGGCAGTTACCTGCTCTGCCATTCTTATTCATGCGTACTCCAATAGGTTTCCTTAAATGTGCAAATGGAACGCTTTTGCCATTGACAGTCCGAAAGTCCTCTGCGAGCATGAGGCTTCAGATAGGGAAAAGTTTTTCCTGCTACAGTGGAGACTCGAAACCCCCAAATGCCTGGGATCATTGCCACACCCATGGTTGCCGATCACCGAAAAGTCTTGGACTTGCCTTTCGGATTTGTGAAGACTCTTCTGGAAGTTGCTAAGGCGCCCGTGTGGATAGCAGAGAGAAGCGGACGGGTGCTGCTCGCGAACGAGCATGCCCGACTGCATCTTGCGTCCGAGGTCGCGGGCGATTTTAGTCAGTGGAATGTGCTGAAGGACCTCCTGAAAGTCGAAGCCAATCAGATAGGGCAGAAAATTGACGCAGGCGAGCACGAACTGGAAATGTTAGTCGTGCGAGGGGAGAGGAAAATACGCGCGCGCGTGCAGTGGATTGCCGATCCGGGATGCTTGATCATTCAACTGGAGACGGAACCTTCCGTAGAAGCCGTGCCTGATTCGGCGACGCAGCTTACCGTGCAGGAGCTGCTGCAGGAGCGCGAGATTACTTACAGGAATTTGCTGGCGGCTTATTTGAAATTGCAGGAGGTGAACCGGCAAAAGACAGTTTTTCTCGCCTCGGCGGCGCATGAGCTAAAGACGCCGCTTGCGGTGATCAAAGGTTATTACGACCTGATGCTGACAGGCTCGCTGGGACGCTTGACGGACAAGCAGCGCGACATTCTGGAGGAATCGAAGGACAGTTGCGAGCGGCTGGTGCGGCTGGTTTCGATGTTCCTGAACTATTCCGCGCTCGAGAGCGGAAAACTGGTGCTGCAACTTCGCGACAATGATCTCCGCGATTGCCTGGATGAGCTGGCGAAGCGCTGGATTGAGGCGTTTCAACGCAAAGGCGTTAAGCTGGAGGCGAGCTTCGATCCATCGATTCCGACGTTCCGGTTCGACTACCAGAAGGTGCAGCAGGCGGCGGCGAATCTTCTGGACAACTCGCTGAAACATACGCCGGCGGGCGGAAGCGTGACATTGAAAGCGCTGCCACATTTTTGGGAGCGGCGCGTGGCGGCGGTGGCGCCGGTGGAAGAGCGACGTCGATTCCGGCTGCCGAGGCCGAACAGCGTGGAAGTTTCTGTGGCGGATTCAGGTCCCGGAATTGCCGCCGAACATCATCAGGAGATATTTGAGGATTTTGTGCGGGTGGACCGCAACACTTCGGGGATGGGCCTCGGACTCGCGATTGCAAAACGATTGATTCAAGCGCATCGCGGGAAGATCTGGGTGGAAAGCGAACCGAAGACAGGAAGTAAATTCACATTTTTGTTGCCAATGGATCAAGGATAGTTTCTAGGACTTGGGGCAGGGCAAAGGGAGAATTCGATGGCTGCTAAAGAAAAGATTCTCGTAGTGGATGACGAGCCGAGCATTCGTAAGTATTTACAGACTTTGCTGGAAGTGGATGGATACGACGTGGAGACGGTGAGTTCCGGGAGAGAAGCCATTGCGAAAGTGAGTGGGGGAGAGCGGCCGGACTTCATTATATTGGACGTTCTGATGCCGGAGCTGAATGGGATTGAGACTCTGAAAGAGCTGATGCAGGCGGACCGCAGCCTGAACGTGATCATGCTGTCGTGCTCGAATGAAGTGGGCACGGTGGTGGAAGCGATTCGCATCGGGGCGCATGACTATCTGACGAAGCCGTTCGAAAAGACGGAGCTGGATGCGGCGATGCTGAAGTCGCGGCAGAAGAAACAGCTCACGACGGAAAATCAGGCGTTGCGCGATTATTGCGATCAGGTGACGGAGGATTTGAGTTTTCTCGCGGCCAGCCCGCAGATGGTGAGAATTCGCCAGCAGATATTGCAGATTGCCCCCGTGGATGTCCCCGTGTTCATTTGCGGGGAAAGCGGCGTCGGCAAGGAAGTCGTTGCGCGGATGATCCATTTGCGTTCGAAACGGCGCAACCAGCCTTTTATAAAAGTAAATTGCGCGGCGCTGCCCGGTGAGCTGCTGGAATCGGAGTTGTTTGGCTTCGAACAGGGTGCATTCACGGGTGCAATCCGCAGCAAGCCCGGAAAATTTGAGATGGCGAACAAGGGGACGATCTTCCTCGATGAAATCGCGGAGATGACCACGCCCTTGCAGGCCAAGCTGCTTCACGTGCTGCAAGATCATCAATATTCGCGATTGGGCGGCCGGCACTTGATCGATACGGATGTGCGCGTATTAGCCGCGACAAATGTGGACGTGCAAGAAGCCATGAAGACCGGCCGTTTCCGCGAGGACCTCTACTACCGGTTGAATGTGCTCTCGATTCTTGTGCCGCCCTTGCGCGAGCGGCTGGTCGAGATCCCGCTGCTATTTCGTCATTTCCTCGAACAGTACAGCGAGAAATTCGGGAAGACGCCTTCAGGGCCGTCGAAACATTTGCTGGATGCGGCGGTGAATTATCCGTGGCCGGGCAATTTGCGCGAGCTGGAAAATTTCGTGAAGAGATACGTGATTCTCGAGGACGATGAAGGCAGTCTCAGAGAATTGGTGGAGATGTCTTCGGCGCGGCAACGTACTTCTCCGCGCGAAGATTCTGCCCCGCCTCGCGAACAAGGCCTGAAAGCGCTGGTCCGCGGATTGAAAGACGAAGCGGAGATGGAAGCGATAGCGGATGCCCTCGAGAAGACGCGGTGGTGCCGCAAGGACGCCGCGAAAATGCTGGGTATCAGCTATAAGGCGCTGCTCTACAAAATGCGGCAGTTTAATCTGGATACCCCGCGGACACGGCGTTCGGCCGCGGCACCGGGCGTGGTGGAAACGCCTGCGGCTGTGGGGCCCCGGAACGGATAGACTTCAGAGGCCGCCGCGATCTTTCTTGACGGGGCGAAGTAAAAGTAACGGTCGGACCAAACAGGGACTGTAGATGGAGTACCCATGCAGGGCCACATGTTTGGAGCAACGTAAGTAGCAAGGCCTTCTTAATTCTAGTAAGGTTAAAGCCCAGGCGGCGGAGTTCGAGTCACGCCACCACAGCAGGCCGGAGGATTGGTGTGATGTCAGAGCGACGCACGACTCGACGATACGATTTATCCTTGCCAGTGATCATTCGCGTATCCGCGGAGCGAGCCGTGGATTCGCAGGAAGGCAAGACGCGGGACATATCGACGCGGGGTTTGTATTTTGTCATACAGCAAGACCTCACGACTGGATCGGAATTGGACATCACCCTCACGCTGCCGGCCGAGATCACCCACGGAACCGAAGTATTTGTCCGTGCACTCGGTAAGGTCGTACGCGTGGAGCGGCGCACGGAAGACGGTAGCGCACGCTTGGGTGTCGCGGCGGTGATCGAGCGGTACGACATTATCCGTGGGGAAGCAGCTCGAGCCTAGGAGCCCTTAATCTGGCTGCAGTCAGACGCACCTTCGGTACTCTCCTCTCCGCACGCTTCGGTTCCAGATCCACCTATCGAAACAGCAGAAACTGGTCCGGAAGTAAGGGGTACTGGTAACCTTTTTACGTCTCCTGACTCGACTAAACGGAGAAAACCGTTGCTCAGAAGTAAGGCAGATTTTCTCCTCTTCTAGCATAAGAGTCGGACCCAGGCCTTTCGGAGTACTAAAACCACCCCTCTCTACCGTGATGCACAATACTGAAAATACATGAGTTATGTAATTTCCTCTATTTTTGCCCCGATCGCTGCGAGTCGCCTGCATTGGCCCATAGGGTGCATCAGCCTCTCCGCAGCGCGCAGAACCGACAATGTACTCAACTAAGTCACGAACGCAGGCGCACAGCGGCCCCATCGAGGGAGTACCGCCGGATGATGTTTTGTTCGGACGCTCAGCGGCCATGCAGGAGGTGCGACAGCGGGCCGTCAAGGTTTGCTCTGGCAATATTCCGGTGCTTTTGTGTGGAGAGGGGGGAACCGGAAAAGAGGCTCTGGCCCGTTGGATTCATCTGCACTCTCCAAATGTCAATGGAGAGTTCATCAAAGTGAACTGTGCGGCGATACCAGGAACTCTTCTTGAAAGCGAGCTATTCGGGTATGAAAAGGGCGCGTTCACAGGAGCGCAGGACGCGAAGCCTGGCAGAGTCGAACTGGCTGAGAACGGAACGCTTTTTCTCGATGGAATCTGCGACCTGAACTCCGGCCTGCAAAGCAAGCTGCTCCATTTTCTCCAAGACGGGCGCTTCTCGCGAATCGGCGGCGAAGAGGAAAGACGAGTCGAAACGCGATTGATTTCGGCAACGAACAAGGATCTTGAGCGCGATATAGAAGCGGGAACATTTCGAGCCGATCTCTACTACCGCATCAACGTGATAAGAATGAAGCTGCCACGGCTTCGAGAGCGAAGAGAAGATATCCCCTCGCTCGCCGAATATTTTCACGCCCAGTTTCAAGAGAAGTTCGCAAAACCAGCAGAGCCACTCAGTAAAGACATGCTGCATTATCTTCAAAGTCTCGATTGGCCCGGAAACATCCGCGAGCTTTCTAATGGCATCGCCCGCCATCTTCTTCTCGGAATGGAGACCGACACTGCTACTGCTCCCAGGGCTCATCGGAGTAGCGAAGGTTCAGGAGACTCCAGCCGGGCAATTGGCGTTCCTCTGAAAGAGCTCGCGAAGGAGGCCGTTCGCGCCCGGGAAAAGAGCTTCATTCTTGATGCGCTGCGAGCGAATAAGTGGAACCGTAGAAAGACAGCGGAAGCCTTGAAGATTAGCTATCGCACTCTTATTTATAAGATTCGGGACTCTGGTCTGAGTTCAGCACACGGTCGGTCTGCCCGAGCATGGCATCCGAATGGCGAAGAAGGTTAATCGCGTCAATCCAAGCTGTCTCTCCTTAGAAAGCAAAGCTTGGACGAGGACAGTAGTTGGGTTAATGTGGATAGAATACTTCCACATGCCCTTGGCAGCAGCACGGTTCTTCACTGAGGCTAGGCACCAGTAGGCACCTTGTGTTATTCTAACATACAGAAAACAAGTTACTTAGGTTACTTGACGCGATCAGGCCGAGCGCTTCGCCGGCTGGCAAAAGGCGTGCTACAGTCCAAGTAGGCCTAGGCCAATCTGCTGCGGCCAGCTGGCAGAGACCGTAACGGCGGCTGAGTGAAGCGCAGCTTGTCGAATACTTGTGAGGGAGAAAGATGATCCGCGACGGAGAGTTTACAGTTGCTGAGGTAAAGCGGATACTCCGTCATCACTGGTGGATTCCTGTCCTTTCCACGGTTTTCTGCACGGCGCTGGCGATTGTGGCGGCCGTGTTCTTGCCGAAGCGCTATACCTCGCAAACGATGGTGCTTGTTGAGCAGCCAACGGTTCCCTCGGAGTATGTAAAGCCTATTATCACGGCGGATCTTAACCACCGGCTAGCCTCGATGCAGGAGCAGATACTGAGTCGAACGCGCCTCGAGCCCATCATCAAAAAATTCAAGTTGTATCCCAAGGATCAGGAACGGCTGAGCATAGACGACCTCGTCGACCGATTGCGGACCGCAGTAACGATCAAGCCGATGGAACCGATGCAGGGAACGCAAAATTCCCAGTTGCCGGGTTTTTATGTGACGGTCGATTTTAATAATCCGCGCCTCGCGCAGCAAATTTGCTCGGAAATAACCTCCATGTTCTTGGAGCAGAACACCCGGGAACGAGAGCAGCAGGCTTCTCAGACAACCTCTTTCCTCGGCCAGCAGCTGGAAGACGCGAAGGCAAAGTTGGATGAGCAGGATGCCAAGTTGGCGCAGTTCAAAGGGCAGTATCTCGGAGCTCTCCCGGACGAAGAGCAGACTAATCTGAGTCTTCTGCAAGGCATGAACTCACAGCTTGAGGCCAATACGCAGGCGGTTAGCCGCGCTCAAGAAGACAAAGTTTTCAATGAGTCGTTGCTGGATCAGCAGGTGGCGAATTGGAAGTCGGCACAAAAGGGTCAAAATCCCGAGACCGGGGAACAGCAGTTGAGCCTTCTCGAGGAGCAGCTCGCTGGTTTGAACGCACGCTATACACCCGACCACCCGGATGTCATCAAGCTGCAAAATCAAATTGCGGAATTGAAGAGGAGGCTCTCAGACGCGCAAAAACCGGAGGGCCCGGGAAACGGAGCGGTGCAAGTTGCCACGACCGAACCTGCGCAGATTCAACAGCTGCGCGCCAAGATCCGTCAAGATGAGCTGAACATCACCGATCTGTCCCATCGGCAGACCCAAATCCAGGATCAAATCCGCCAGCTTCAGGGACGATTGCAGGCCAGCCCCGTTGTTGAGCAGAAGTACAAGGAGTTGACCCGGAATTATCAGACGGCTCTCGATTTTTACAACGATCTGCTGAAGAAGAGCAAAAACTCGGAGATGGCCACGGACCTCGAGCACCAGCAGGAGAGCGAACAATTTCGAGTCTTGGATCCCCCCAATCTTCCGGACGAACCTACTTTCCCGAAGAAGTCGCAGTTTGTTGGAGGCGGGTTTGCCTTGGGGTTGGCTCTCGGTTTGGGCGTTCTCTACCTGATCGCTTATAAGGACAGGTCGATGCATGATGAGCGAGATGTTGAGGTCTGTCTGAAACTGCCGGTCCTTACCCTCGTTCCCACGCTGGAAGTCGTGGCCGCGTACGGTGACGACAGATCCCTTCTTGAAGGCCCCCAGGGTCTACGGAATCCGATCGTCGAGTCCGCCCGGACAGATCGATATACTTTGAGGCCGAGATGAGCCGGATTCATGAAGCACTAAAAAAGGCAGCGCAGGATAGAGCGCAGGGTTCCGACACTGGAACTTCCTACGATGTTGTCGAAGCCCCGACCGAGATTCGTCCCGCCGTTCTTCTTGAGCAGGCTCGTTTGAAGTTGCCCAGAGACGTCGTCGAGAGCCCGCAGTTTGAGGAGTTCAAGCGCCGGTGTGTCTATCGACAATGGAAGCTTGACCCGCGCGGCAGTGTCTTCCTCGATGCAAAAGTTCAAAAGATTGGGGCGGAGAGATTTCGGACATTGCGATCGCGGCTTTACCAGATTGCGGAATCCCGAACGCTCAAATGTGTCATGGTGACCAGCAGTGTGCCTTCAGAAGGAAAATCTTTCGTTTGTGCGAATTTGGCACAGTCCTTGGTGCACAAACAAAACCGGCGCGTGCTGCTCATTGATGCCGACCTTCGAGCTTCCAGTCTTCATAAACTGTTTGGCGCACAAAAAAGCCCAGGACTGACCGACTACCTGCGCGGGGAGGCGGAGGCACATCAAGTTACGCAGCAAGGCATGCAAAGCAATCTCTTCCTCATTCCCGGAGGAAGCGATGTATCAAATCCCAGCGAACTTCTTTTAAACGATCGAATGAAAAATTTGTTGGAAACGATGAAGGGTCTCTTCGATTGGATCATTCTCGATACGCCGCCGGTTTTGCCCGTTCATGATCCTAGCTTGCTAGCGGATCAGTGTGATGGCGTACTGTTTGTCGTTCGGGCAGGAAGCACGGATTTTGAATTGGCAGCAAAGGCGTCCGGTGAGTTCCGTGAGAAAAACCTGCTCGGAGTCGTTCTCAATCATGCTGAGGCGGGAGACGCCTACGGAAAGACTTACTACGGATAAGGTACGCCTTCGGCACCGCTCGAGTCTCTTGCCGCAACAGGCTCGGCTCTAGAACGGTCGCAATCCTTCGACCGGCGAAGCCTCCACTTCATTCCCCGAGGGAATTGATCTGATCGCTCCACTCCCAGAATTTTAAGATGTTTTTCTTGCTCTCAACGACGACAGCCGCGATGAACCCAGGTTCGGGGCAAACCGAGTACAAGCTCCAGCGCTCTTGGTCTACCCGATAAAGCACGGCGGGCTGGCCGGGTGTGAGGGAAGTATCAAAATTGTCAAGCGGCAGGAATAGGCCCTCTCCGCGGGCCTTTAGGTAAGCTTCTTTGCGAGTCCAGCAGCGGAAGAAACCCTCGGCGCGAGACTCGGCAGGCAATCTGTCTAGTTCTTTTTGTTCTTGAGCAGAAAAGTAAGCTTCTTCAATACCTTCCTTTGCGGCCTCGGGTCTGATTTGCTCTAGATCAATCCCTACTTCACGCTTCAGGGCGAATGCGAAGAGGCCCAATCCATCGGAATGAGAAAGATTGAAATGCAAAGGAGCAACATCTTTCTTTTCTTTATTCGAGAGCGCCGGTTTCCCGTGTGGACCGATTTTGATCGGAATGTTCGCGGGAGGCATGCAGAGATAGTGCCCCAGGAGCTGTCTCAGGATCCCATGGGTGGCCGTAAATCGATCGCGGTCCCTGGCGAGAACGAAACCCGCCGCACGGGTCTTCTCTTCCGGAGATAGAGTTGAGGAGAAGCGGCTGGTAGAAATGGCATCAAGGTCGAGCCCGGCCCGCCAGACGTGAACTTCGTGCTCAGCAAGCAAATGGTCTGGCAGCCGGGAAGACCAGCGAACCAGCTCATTCATGAGAGATGCTCGTATCCATAATTTCGGGCCGCGACGCACCAAGGAAATTTAAGAGCAGAGTTTTACTCTGGTCGCCGATACGAGGGAGGCAGCTCTCGCGAACCGCCGAGGCTCGGCGCCTCTGCAGCTCGAAGGGAGTGCTGTCTGACGTACTCAACTCGCATTGCCCCTAATTTCTCAACAGATGTCATAGAGAGGAGTAAGTCTAGCGGTAGTTTACTCGCTGTGGCAAGGAGAGGGGCGCCCGGTGAACAGGGTCCGGAGCGAACCGCGCTTCGAAGATCGGCGCCGGCCGCGGGAGAAAGGGGGGTGGCCGCGCAAGGAACTCTCGGCCTCCCCCGGCAGGCCGAGAGCGCCGCTCCACGTTTCAACAAACGCCTAGAAAAACTGCACACTGCCAAACAATTCGATCAGATATAATTCTCAATATCTGCTCCTGAAGAGCAATAGCTTGCGGAAGAAGAATTCTGCTCTCCGACTCGACTTCCGGCGGTTCCATTCGACGGACACGAGGCGACTAGAATGGCGCAGAACTTGCATTCACGAAATCCAAAAGGCACAAAATGAGTGAGCTCAATCCTTCTGTCCGGAATATTTCTGATACCGCCCGGTGGGTCGCCTATTTTCGAGCGCGCGAAACGGAACGTCCTGACGCCCTGTTCCGCGATCCTTTCGCCGAGCGACTGGCTGGCGAGCAGGGAGTTCATATCGCCAACAGTCTGCCCGAGGGAAACAAGCACGAGTGGGCATGGGTGGCTCGAACTTATCTCTTCGACAGGTTCATTTCGGGTGCCATCCAGGAAGGGGCAAATCTGGTTGTAAACTTGGCTGCAGGGCTCGATGCCAGACCCTACCGCATGCAGCTTTCTCCAGCCATGCAGTGGGTGGAAGTGGATCTCCCGGAAATTGTGTCCTACAAAAAGGAGATCCTCGCGAAGGAGGTGCCAGCGTGCAAGCTGGAGCGAGTCAGCCTGGACCTTTCAGACGTGCCGGCGCGCCGCGAACTCTTTGCGGACTTGAATCGGCGGGCGGATCATATTGTTATCGTCACTGAAGGTCTTCTTATCTATTTTACTGCCGAAGAGGTCCATTCGTTCGCCAGAGACTTAGCGAGTGAGTCGCACTTCCATTCCTGGATTATCGATCTTGCATCGCCGGGCCAACTGAAGCTGATGCAACGTACGACTGGCAAACAGCTGAGCGAGGCAGGCGCGCCATTCAAATTTGGACCGCCGGAAGGTGCGAATTTTTTTATCGCGGATGGATGGGATCCCAAGGATGTCGAGGGGCTGCTGAAGACCGCCGCGCAGTGCAAGAGAGCACCGGCTGAACTACTCTCCCTGTTGCCTGAACCGAAGGGCCTGCCTGGAAACTATCCGTGGACGGGGGTGTGTCTGCTCAAGAAGCGCTAGGGGAACCAGAAACGAAGACCACTCGGCTTTCTCACGCCTTTAGATTCGCGACTCGGACGTCGCGGCTCGCTGGGCTCTCCTCAGTCCGAGGAAGCCGATCGAGAAAAAGGCAAACCCTACCAGCAGCAAGGTGTTCTCTTCTCGGAGGACATTCGGGAGAGCGGAGACGAACATAGTGGTGACAAGCTTCCTGAGAACTGAAATCTCGACGAGGCTTCCCGCTTGTCCTCGTCCGGCGTCAGAACTCCCCACAACGGTAGTGGTGACCAAGGCGCCCATGGCTATAGGCGCACTAGGAGCGCGGCGCACTGCAGGCCTCTTGTAGGCAGAAACTACTCCTGTCGACAGGACGGCAATGATGGATACGACCAGCAGCTTCCGCTTCACTGAGGACTCCCTTTACCTAAGAAATGCACAACAGCTCATATAACCTTGCCAAGGGAAGAGAGTGCACCTCTGTAGCCACTTTAGGTCACAGCTAACACGTTCGCTTACAAAGAGATAGAGATGGGGGGGAGGCGGACTAGGGACAACGACTGGCATTGCTTTTCACAAACTGCGCAAATTAGTTGCCCGGGCTGCCGCGAACCAGCCGCCCTTACCGCCAGCAAGGCTGCTGCCGTTATCTCAGCGAGAAGACCGGAGTGCGTGTTCCCGAGCGCTGCGGGCAAGAGATCCCGTCCCAGGGAGAGTGAATCGGATGGCTAAAACTGTTCCGTCCTTTGCACGGTCCGTTCCGGGGTCTGCGGCTGGACGTGCGACGAAGCGCCGGGAAATCGAATAAGTCTTTTGTTGTTAGTAGGATAAGGGGAAATCAAAAGTCGATACCGTCATCGCTTTGGCATGACAATTGCTCCTTTCAGCGTCATGCATGCTGGAGTTTAGCCCCTATTCGATTGGTCGGGCGCGGCAGGGCCTCGATTTGTCGTAGAAGTGCACCTAATGACCTTCGACGGTCCGGCGGTTCAATTCAGTTCTGTTCTTAGGAGAAGAAACTTGTTGCCAGCAGAAGCGGCGGTTCAGAGATCCTCAACTCCTGTCAATTCCTCAAATTCCACTCATCTCGAGGGGATCGATCATTGGTTATATCGCCGCAGCTGGAGCAAGACCGAGATGCCCGCAGCCTCGTCGCTCGAACCCACGACGTGGATACTTTTCATGGATGCCGTTGGACTGGGTAGACAGATCAGCATTCAGCTGAACGGTGCAGATCATCGGGTGATTGAGGTAAGCCCAGGAAAGTCTTTCACGAGGCTCGGAAAAGACAGGTTTCTCATGCGGCCCGGGTCTCGAACCGACTATGATTCTCTCATCACAGACCTCGGTAAGCGCGGGCTAACACCGCACAAGATTGTGCACCTTTGGTCGGTATGCCAGGCGTCCGTCAAGACTTCCGTCCGAGACACACTGGATTTGAGCTTCTACAGCCTTTTGAATCTTGGGCAAATGCTCGTCAACCAGGAGGTGTCTGGGGTTGACATTGCCGTCGTCTCCAACAGTCTGCAGTCGGTCTCCGGGGAGCCTATCTTGGAGCCGACCAGGGCAGCTCTGCTGGGCCCCATCAGAGTGGTCCCCAAGGACTATCAGGGCATCACTTGCCGCAGCATCGACTGCGATCTGGTTGGTCAAGGGACTAACTACGTCGCCATGCAAATCATTGCCGAGCACTGCTCGCCCTTTTCCGATCCAGTTGTTGCTTATCGTGGCGATGAGCGGTGGATCGAAGCCACCGAACGCCTGGAGATTCGAAGAAACGATGAGCCTACCCGGCTAAAACAGCGTGGCAGATATCTGATCACAGGCGGTCTGAGTGATTTGGGGCTGTTGCTTGCCGAAAATCTCGCCCGCGATTTTCGTGCTCGTCTCGCTCTGGTTGATCGTGTGGCATGTCCTCAGCCTGGTGAGTGGGAGGCTATACTTCAAACAGAGTCGACACCGGCGCGCACGAAACGGTTAATTAGAAAGCTGATCGAGATAAAGTCTTTGGGCGGCGAAGTACAAACCATCTCCGCGGATGTGACAAAACGCGATGAACTTAAACGAGCGGTTGAACTCGTGCACCGGGATTTGGGAGGCATCGACGGCGTAATCCATGCCGCGACCGTAACCGAAGATCAACCGCTTCTGAGCAAGACGCCCGAGAGCGCTGCGCGGGTTCTGGACCCCAAGATCAAAGGGACTCTGGCTCTCGACGATGTTCTCAGTGGAGTAACTCTCGATTTTTTCGCTCTATGTTCCTCCACCAATGCGATCGTTCCCATCGCAGGGCAAATCGACTCTTCGGCGGCCAACTCCTTCCTCGACGCTTTTGCTACCAGCCGGCGCAATACCCCTGTCGTGGCAATTCATTGCGGACCTAGGCGAGAGATGGTTTGGACGGAGAGTTTGGAGGCAATGGAGAAGAATGCCTCGGCCGGGAACTCGGTTGCAGTCCTGCCGCCGCCTGACTCTGCCAAGTCACAACAGGCAAGTGGCATCTCGCCGAGGGATGTTGCCCGAGCCTTCCTTCGCATTCTCTCTCTGAATACGCCGCCCTCGGTAGCGATTTTTGAAGGCGATTTGATAGCCATGACGACGCCCCCCAAGCGCGCTTCACAGTGTAGCGCGGGTGCAGTAGCGTCGGCTGACAGTGTAGAAGCCGTCCTCGCGGGTTGGTGGCAGGAGTTACTGGATCTGGAGCAGATAAATCTGGACGACGATTTCTTCGAGCTTGGCGGCCATTCTCTAATCGGGGTACAACTTTTCAGCAGGATCAAGAAGAACTACGGGATCAGTCTTGGCTTATCGACATTATTCGAGGCTCGAACGGTTCGGCAGCTCGCTCAACTTATTCGCCCCACCAGTCGCGCAAGCCGCAAGGAATCCAGAGAGTGGTCTCCTCTCGTGCCCATTCAAGCGAAAGGAACGCGCCCACCTCTCTACATGATTTCCGGACTAGGAGGCAACGTTATCAAATTTCACAACTTGGCATTTCACTTGGGCGAGGATCAGCCGATGTACGGACTTTTGCCCAGGGGCCTGGATGGAATTGAGCCTTATCACATGCGCGTGGAGGATGTGGCTGCGGACTATGTGAAAGCAATCAGGGCCATGCAGCCAGAAGGGCCTTATCATTTGGTTGGATACTCCTTTGGGGGCATAGTCGCCTTCGAGGTGGCCCATCAAATCCTTGCGCAAGGAGGCCAAGTAGGGTTCCTCGGATTCTTCGACACCCTGGAATGGCATTACGGTGAGAAGATCGACACATCCTTGGCGCCGGCTGAACGCTTCCGGGTAATCAGAGAATACGTGCGAACCATTGTTTCAAGCGAGGATCGCTTCAATTTTCTTAAGAGGCTTCTGACCGAAAAATTCTCCAACATCAAGTATCGGCTCTTCCGTTCCCTCGGTCGTCCTCTACCTCAGGAGTTTGCTTCGCTTGAGGAGATCAATTCCTACGCGGCGGCTAACTATCACCCTAAGGTGTATGCCGGCAAATTGACGCTTTTTCGCTCGATGAAGAGGACCATTCAAGAGGGAAACGACGAGTTTCTGGGGTGGGGCGAACTCTCTCGCGGAGGCGTAGAGGTTCATCACGTCTCTTCAACGCACTTCAATATTCTAAAGGAACCCGCGGTGAAAACGGTGGCGAGCCAACTGCTTCTCTGTCTCGAGCATCCATCCGTGTCTGCATAATTTGTCCCAGTAGGTCGCTCGGAGCGTTCAGAGATGAGGCGGCCGAGCGGCTGTAGAGTTGCAGAGGCAAATTTTGTGTTAAGCCTCGTTGAACCCTCTCTCGGGAAGGCAGAGAATGCCGATGCTAGTCTCGGTTAGCTGCGCCCCGCACCACTTTCGGGAGAACTCGATACGACTGGGACGTCTCTCGTGTCGCAAGGGCAGGTGGTAAGCGCAAGGGACGTTGCAAAAGCTTGCAAAAAGGGAGTATGCAAATGGCGGCTGGAGACGGTTGGTCGAAGACCTGGACGTATTTCGAGGGAGACTGGCACGAGGGTAATGTCCCGATTTTCGGACCGCGCACGCACGCGGCTTGGCTGTGCTCGGTCGTGTTCGACGGTGCCCGGGCATTTGAAGGAGTCACGCCTGATCTTGAACTTCATTGCGCACGGGTTAATGAATCCGCCCGGAAACTTTTCCTGAAGCCGATGATTTCGACAGATACCTGGGTCAGGCTCGCGAGGGAAGGAATCACCAGGTTCGATAATCAAACGGCGCTCTACATTAGACCTATGTACTGGGCGGAGAAAGAGGGCCCCTGGGTGCAAGCTCATGACCCGGAGTCGACTCGATGGTGCCTTACAATTTACGAAGCGCCCATGCGCCAGCCCAAAGGCTTCTCGATGACCTTATCGCCATTTCGCAGACCCACGCTGCAATCCATGCCCGTGGACGCCAAGGCGGGATGTCTTTATCCGAACAACGCCCGCTCACTGTTCGAAGCACAAGCACGGGGCTTTGACAACGCGGCGGTCTGCGACATGCTTGGGAACGTAGCGGAGCTGGCGACCTCCAACCTCTTTATGGCAAAGGATGGCGTGGTTTTTACACCGATAGCGAACGGGACGTTTCTAGCGGGCATCACTCGCCAGCGAGTGATCGTATTGCTGCGCGATGCCGGTGTGCAAGTGATTGAGAAAACCCTGACTTACGAGGATTTCCTGACGGCCGATGAAATTTTCTCGACTGGAAACTACTCAAAAGTTGTTCCAGTGACGCGAATCGAGAATCGTTCGCTCGAATTTGGGCCGTTCTACAAAAAGGCCCGAGAACTCTATTGGGCTTTCGCTCACGCAAAACAGATTTCTAGTCTCACCGCGCCACCGCCGCCGAATACTAGTGACGTCATCCGGTAGTTTCTGGTACGGCGTTCAGAATTCATTTGTCTTGCCTCGAAGAAACTACTCATTTAGGAGTGGGCGTCGACAAGTCGTGTTGTGGGCGAAACCCCTTCGAATTCGCGATACGAGACCATGGTAGCGCATAACCGAAACTCCGCGACTACGGAAGCGCTGATCCGGATCTGGCAATCCGTGCTTGACCACTCGCCGATTCTCGAAGAGGACAATTTTTTCGATATGGGGGGCGATCCGTCTCGGGCTGTCAAGCTTTTTGACGAAATCGCCAAGGACTTCGGTCAAGAAATACCAACTCTGGCCATCTATCATGCTCCGACGGTCGCTACTTTGGCCTCCGTCATGCAAAAACCTCAGCTTCCCAAATTCTCGCCATTGGTTCCCTTAAAGGCCGGCGGAGCGGAGCCTCCCGTATTCATCGCACACGGACTGGCTGGCAGCGTGATGGAGTTTTTTTGGCTCGCGGGAAAGCTCCAAACAAGCCATCCCATTTACGGGTTACAGGCGATCGGAACCGACGGAGGCGACGTCCCTTTTGAGACGATCGAAGATACGGCCCAATTCTACCTCGAGGCCATCCAGCAACGTCAGCCGCACGGTCCTTACCATTTGATGGGCTATTCCTTTGGTGGCCTCGTAGCACTAGAGATGGCGCAGCGGCTCTTGCGTGCGGGCGAAAAGATCAAGCTGCTGGTGATGTTGGATGCGTATCCCTACAAGAGTTTCTTAACCCTCAAACAGCGTATAGGACTCGTCTTCCGTTTGCTGGGACACCACGCATCGATTCTGAAGCGTTTGCCGTTTCGGCAGGCCGTAGGCTACGCACTGCACTCTTCCGCGCGAGCCGCGTACTCTTCGGGAAAGGGCGCCCAGAACTTTGTTCGGGCCCACTATTCGGACTCCATTCCCGAGGTGCTTGACCGCGCCTATTTGGCGTTGACGAAATATCAGCCGCGCCCATACAGTGGCAGGGTTGTGTTTGTGGAGGCAGCAGCGAAATCCGTTTTTCCTTCTAATCCGGCGGCGGTTTGGACGAGATGGATCAAAGACTTTGAGGCTCAAACCGTGCCAGGCGATCACTTCAGAATGCTCAGTGAGAATTTTGAAAGTCTCGCTTCGATACTTTCGCGTGTCTTGCGGGATGCTGGATAGAAGCATGCCATACTGGCGGCACGCGCAGTTCGTCGGCGAAGGGCGGACCATCATGGTGACGACGTCAAACCAAGAACAGAGCCAAGGGGCGCGCCCGTGAACGGCGCCGAAGGGTTGCTTCGCACGCTGGTCGGCGGCGGCGTGGAAGTGTGCTTCACGAACCCCGGCACATCCGAGATGCATTTGGTGGCCGCATTGGACCGCCTTCCCGCCGTGCGTTGCATCCTCGGCCTCTTCGAAGGCGTGGTAACGGGTGCAGCGGACGGTTACGCGCGCATGAGTGGAAGGCCGGCGTGCACTCTTCTTCACCTCGGCCCGGGCCTTGCCAACGGACTCGCCAACCTCCACAACGCCCGCCGGGCACATGTGCCGATCATCAATCTTGTCGGCCAGCACGCGACCTATCACTTGCGGCATGATGCACCGCTGACTGCGGATATCGAGGCAATCGCCCGGCCCTATTCAAAATGGCTCCGCACTTCGTGCTCTGCGATGGAGACAGGAAATGATGCTGCGGAAGCGGTCATCGCTGCGCGTTCCGCCCCAGGATGCATTGCTACGCTGATCGTACCGGCCGATGTCGCCTGGAGCGAGGGCGGAGTTTTCACGCCCGTGCCCAGATTGCCTAGTGCGCCCGTACCGGCCGATGAAACGATCGAGCGGGCCGCCGCTATGCTACGATCCGGCGTACGAACGGCCCTAATTCTGGCCGACAATGCATTGCACGGGAAGGGGCTTATAGCCGCAGGACGCATTGCCGCGGCCACCAATGCGAAACTGCTCGCGCCGTATCCCTTTTCAAGAATCGAGCGCGGCGCGGGCCTTCCAACCGTCGAACGCCTTGCTTATATTCATGAGCAGGCCGTAGAGCAACTAAGGGAATTTCGCCAGATAATGCTGGTGGGGGCGGCAGCGCCTGTTTCTTATTTTGCCGCCCCAGGCAAGAATAGTGTCCCTACTCCGCCCGATTGCGAGATTCATACGCTTTCGACTTCTCAAGAGAATAGTGTGTATGCGCTTGAAGCTCTTTCGGACGCATTGGCGGCAGGGAACGTGGAACCGCTGAGCGAAGCGTTGACTGGACGTGCGGTGCCGACCGGAAACATCAACCTGTCAGGGCTTGCCCAGGCAGTTGCCGCCCTTCTTCCTGAGAATGCCATTGTGGTTGATGAGTCCATGACCTCGGGTCGGGAGTTCATGCCAGCTACAAAAGGAGCTCCGCCTCACGATTGGCTGGCGAACACCGGGGGTTCCATCGGGATAGCGATGCCGCTTGCTGTTGGGGCTGCGATAGCCTGCCCGGAACGCCGGGTCCTGTGCTTGTCTGCCGATGGGAGCGGAATGTATACGGCCCAAGCCCTCTGGACCATGGCGCGTGAAGGTCTGAAAGTGACAACCGTGATTTTTGCCAATCGCGTTTACGGCGTGCTAAAACGCGAATTTGCCTATTTAGGTGTTGGCGATCCAGGACCCCGTGCTAGCGCCCTATTCGAAATCGGCCGCCCCGATCTGGACTGGCTGTCCTTAGCTAAGGGGATGGGAGTTCCGGGCACGCGGGCTCATTCACTCGATGAGTTTACGAGGGCGTTGAGGGCAGGATTTGAAGCCGAAGGACCTACTTTGATTGAAGTCTGTCTCTAAGCGGACGCGTCCCCTTGACGGATTCAGGTCGTCCCGGCATCTCCAGCGATCCACTGCTTCAGCTTATCTTTGGCGACTTTGCCGGTCGGCGTGAGCGGCAGTTCAGGAACTATCCATATCTGCGAAGGCCGCTTGTAGGGAGCTAAGTGACTTTCAGCATGTTGAGAAACTTGTTCGGAGGTGAGCGCGGAATCCGGGTTGGGCTGAACGAAGGCGATGACTTCTTCGTTTCCGTCCGATTCGACCGTTCGACCGAGCACGGCCGAGCGCGTAATCTGCGGGTGGGCGTTTAGCACAGCTTCCACCTCTGCCGGATAGACATTGAATCCGAAGCGGACAATCAACTCTTTGGTCCGTCCAACGATAAAGAAATTTCCATCTTGAACCCGAGCAAGATCGCGCGTGTTGAACCAGCCCTTTCGATCGATCGATGCGGCCGTCTCTTCGGGAGCGTGATAGTACCCCTTCATGACGTTGGGCCCGTGGACCCAGAGTTCTCCAGGCTCCCCCTCCGGGACGTCCCTACCATCGGGACCAACCAGTTTCACTTGAACACCAGGAATAGCCACTCCCACCGAAGTATCGCTGCGAGGAGCATCGACTCTGGTTTGGAGAATGTTAGGGGAGCATTCCGTCACCCCAAAACCGTGATGCAGCGCGATTCCGAACAGCTCTTCGACTTCCGATTTGAGCCCGGCATGAAGCGGAGCACCGGAGCAGGAGATAATTCGGAGTGCGGGAAACTTCAACCTCGAAATCCCTTTGAGTTTGGCGTACTCAACGATCAGCGCAAAAGTGGCAGGCGCGCCCAGGAAGATGGTTAGCTTCTGCTTCTCGATAGCCGCGAGCGCCGCCACGGGGTCGAAGAGAGAGGACAGATATACGCTTCCTCCGCTTAGCAAGGCACCCAGAAGGATCACCGACAGCCCGACGGCATGAGAAATAGGCAAAATGCCGTAGAGGCAGTCATTCAAGCCTAACGACCGTAACTCGGCTGACACTGCTGCCACGAACAAGAGATTCCGGTGGGTTAGCATTACACCCTTGGGGACCCCGGTGCTACCCGAAGTATAGATCAAGACCGCGACGCGGTCCGGGACGGAGTCCTCGAGAGGTTCAGGCTGAACGCTTTCGCGCAACTGGCCGACGCCGATCGGTCCGAGGCCGGGGACGTCTTCGACGGTTGCCCCGTGCCGCTTGGCGTGCTCTCTTGCTTGAGCCGACACGCGCGTAGTGAAGATCACCCGCCGGGCGCCGCAATGGTCTCTTATCTCGTCTATCTCTCGCGCTGCCAGTCGCGCGTTCACAAGGACCGCCCACGCATCCATACTGGCCAATGCCAGAAGGATCGCGACAAGGGGACGGCAATTCTCGCAGACAACCACGACGCGATCGCCAGGTCGAACACCCAGGCCTTCGAGCCAACTGCGCGCATCCGCCACTGCCGTGGCTAGCTGTCGATAGGTCCAAACACCGGACGCCTCAACAACGGCAGCCTGATCGGGAGACTGCTCCGCCCACGGTTTAAAAATGTCACTGATTCGGCTTGGAAGTGCAGACAAAATACCGGCTACATCCTCTCGCATCATGAGAGGGCCCACTTCACCGATGCGCCGCATCCTGAGGCGGTGAAAGCTCTACGCATGTCCGACACGAGCCGTCTGCGCAAACACCGATCTGTCGAACTTTTTCGAAGCGACATACTGCAGCCAATTTTGATAGATGCATACAGCAGAAGACTGCCAGCTGTTTTCTAGCGTCCCAGAAATGAGGTCTTCTGGAAATGCTTGCATGAGTTCTTCATGCAAACCACGCGAAGCGCGTTCCCGGAACTCACCCAGTTGTTTCGTGGCTTCCATGTTGAAATAACCGTGCGGCATCGAAGGATAGGTCGCTCTTTCTCCCTTCAAGAATCTCCTGATGTCTCTTCGGTATTCCCTCATTAGTGTCAGCGCGCCATACTCTGGATGGCCCTGGAAGTGTACGAACAAGCTGTTCCGCTTTTGCTTGACGAACATATCGACGCCGGCATCCGTCGACTCAGTGAGAATTTGGTAGCCACAGGAGACAAGCGCCTCAGCAGGAACTTCATTCCAGCGAGAGTGCGGGAAACGTACCAAGTCTCCCAAACCGCTGAGGAGTTCATGACCTCCGGAAGCCCTGTAACCAAAGACTCCAAACTGTTTGTCGCCGAGAGGACGGCGCACTATCCCGTCGCTATAGAGAACCCCCGCATGAGCAGCCAAACAGGACAAAACGGTGGAAGTTGTATTGCGTTCGGCCCAATCAAAAACACTCGACAGCGCTGACCAATAAGGCTCATTGCGCAAATCGGGCTGCTTCGGCTCAGTTCCGGTAATGATGGCTCCGTCAAACTCACGGCCGGAAAGCTCATCTGTGCTCGAGTAAAATTTATCCAGATGCTCTCGGATTCGATCTCCGCGCGGCAGGCTGGGTAAGGAAAAAAGCTCAACGTGCACTGGAATTCCGCGGGCGGCAGTCTCCAGGAGCTCGAAGAATTGGAGTTCCGTGTCTTCCAGGGCGGCATCCGGCATGTTATTGACGAGCGCGATCTTTGCGACGTCCATATGTCCCGGCTCGATCAGGCGGGCATGACCGTTCTTCTTTTCCGCCCACTGCGTTGGAATGCGGTCCCTGTCCATGATCAATGGCATCGCAATTCTCCCAAGGCGACCAGAGTCGCGATTCCGACCAGCCGTCAGGCTGCTTTCTCAAGAGCTTGAGCGAGGTCGGCGAGGATGTCGTCGATATGCTCAATCCCCACGCTGAGGCGAATCATCTCCGGCGTAACTCCGACTTTTAATTGCTCTTCGGGCGAGAGTTGCCGGTGCGTTGTGGACGCCGGGTGGCATGACAGCGACTTAGCGTCCCCCATATTCACCATCCGCTTAAATAAACGCAGGGAGTCGAAGCACTTCGTGCTGGCCTCAAGCCCGCCTTTCACTCCAAATGTCAACAGAGAGCAGCACCGCTCTCCTAAATACTTGCGCGCCATTGGATATAAGGGGCTGTCGGGAAATCCGGCGTAGTTGACCCAGGCAACTTTGTTGTGAGAGCGCAGAAACTCAGCCACCTTGCGTGCATTTTCCACGTGACGTTCCACTCGGAGCGCCATGGTCTCGATTCCTTGAAGCAGAAGAAAGCCGTTGAACGGCGACAGCGTAGCTCCTGTATTTCGCTGGCAAACAGTCCGGCACCGCGCCACGTAGGCAGACGCTCCAAAATGCTCGGTATAAACAACTCCGTGATACGAAGGCTCCGGCTTATTGAGCATGTAGAAGCGGTCCGCGTGTTCACGCCAAGGGAATTTCCCGCTGTCAACGATCATTCCGCCAATAGTGGTGCCGTGCCCGCCCATGAATTTCGTCATGGAGTGCACAACTACGTCGGCGCCGTATTCGATGGGCCGCAACAGAATCGGCGTGGCCACGGTGTTATCTACAATGAGCGGAACTCCATGCTCGTGGGCAACCCGTGCTAACCCTTCAATGTCCGCGACATTTCCGGCGGGATTCCCCACGCTCTCGCAGAAAATGGCTCTGGTGTTCTCGTCCATCATCTGGAGGACGTCTTCGGGCCGATCGCTCTTTGCAAACCGTCCCTCGATCCCTTGTTTCGGCAAAACGTGGGCGAGCAAGGTATAGGTAGCCCCGTAGAGCTGGGGAAGAGAAACCACGTTGTTGCCGGCTTCCGCGATATTTACGATTGAATAGTGGATTGCCGACATACCAGAACTGACGCTGAGCGCTTCTACGCCGCCCTCAAGCGCAGCGACTCGTTTTTCGAGGACAGTATTGGTTGGATTCCCGATCCGCGTGTAAATGTTTCCGGCAACTTCAAGATTGAATAGTGCCGCGCCATGCTCGGCACTATCAAACTCAAAGGCAACGGTTTGGTAGATGGGAACGGCAACCGCCTTGGTTGTCGGGTCGCCGTCATAACCAACGTGAATCGCTATGGTTTCTAGGTTCATTGGGCTGGTCCGAGAGCTCTAGCGGCTATCCTCTTTTTGGTTTTCACTTGGCCACGATGGCGACGCTGCCTGCGGCGGCTGACACCGAATCCTGGGCCAGCGCTTTCGCCACAGTTTGCGCCAACCGGCGAGCCACAAAGGGTGCGCCGTAGGCGAACCGCATTACAGGCCCAAAGCTGTCTGCAGCCGCTACACCGACGAAATAAAGGCCTGGTATGGAAGATTCAAATTTTGATGAGAGCACCGGTGATCCGCTAACCGCTTTGATGCTCGACCGAAGCTCGCTACTTACGAACTTCAGTCGATCGAGATCCACCTTGTAACCGGTGGCCGCAATCACGTGATCGGCAAAAACCTCCCGTTTGCTGCCATCGTTGCCGAGGAGCTGCAGCGCTACTTTTGCGCCCTTCATCTCGGCTCGTTCGACCGAATATCCAAGCACCAAAGGTACCTGACCAACGATTTTGTTCTTCGCAAACCAGCCTCCCGCGGGACCCAAATGTGTGCGCACAAACTTGAGCCGCAACTTCTCCGGCAGGCTGTGAAAGGCCAAGGGCGAATTGGCGAAGAAGCGCGATTTCAACCCGGGGCCGATGCCGGATTGCGGGTGTCGAAGGCGCTCCCACAAGGAGCGAGGCGTATCCGTCTGCTGCCTGCTATGGAATTTCAGTTCGGTCGCGCGCGCCACCAGCTGAACCTGAGCCCCGTTCTCGTGGAGGAGAGCCGCCATGTCGATTGCTGAAGAACCGCCGCCAAGAACCACAACGCTGCGGCCGCGGAATGGTTGAAGATCGTGGTGCGCAAAGCTGTGCGTAACAAACTCCGCCGGCAGTTGCGTCAAATTGGGCGGCGTATAGGCAAAGTGGGTGATTCCAACTGCTAGCACCACCCGCCGAGTAGATACGACTTCTCCATCATCCAGCGTAAGAGAGAATCCTTCCGGCGTGCGCTCCACGCCAGTCACGAGCTTGTCTTCGAGCTCGGGGACAATGCGGTCTCTAAATGCTGTCCCGAAAGCACTAAAAGTATCGAGCCGCACGGGAGTTCCGAGATCCGCGTATTCGATACCTTGTTCCGCGCAGAAGTGCTTCAACGAAAAATTGTTGTCCGGGTCGGAAATGGTGGAGGCAAACCCGTCCGATTTCAGAAGCATGCCCTTCGGCATATGGCGCAACCAGCTGTCCATGAGTCGACCAAAAATGCGGAAAGGTATACCTTGGCGCTTGAAATGCGCCGCGAGAGAGAGTCCATAGGGCCCCGCGCCAACGATAGCAGCTTCTAGCATAGGAATATCTCGATGACTCCTTCGTTTTGATTTCAATCTCTTAGTGAGCAAGCGCCTATCTCGGATCCGAACTGAGTTCCTGAGAGGCCGTATCCATTGAACCTACCATTGAATGGCAATTCGGTAGCCGTGCGCCTCCTCAGTAAGTCATTTATAATCAACTAGATGATATGAGAGGCCTGGAATTGTGGAGAACTTTGTTATCCCTCTGAGGCAATCGTTTTACCCGATAATTGCCTCCTCGGCCCTGTCAAAGACCTCTGACGAACTCTTGAAGAGAGATCCCTAGAAGCGTCCTGTCCTTATAAAGGTAGATCTCTGGTGACGCCCGGCTCAAGCTTTGACGACCACTTCCCATCCGCGTGACTTCCGGTAAATATCCTATTATCAAATACATATGTCTGCCATTGGGAGGCGTCTGTCTTAGGCTGGTTCTGGGGATCGACGGCCCACCGCGAGATAGCTAGCGATGAAGCCGGCTGGTAGCAACAAAGGAATTGATTTCCTACTATTGAGCACCGGTTTCTTTCAAGAGCTTCGCGTCGAGCTCGCGCCCTTCTTCGGCTGCTAATTTAAGCTTATTGTTTTCAATAACTTAAAACCAGTACAGGAGGTAAGGTGCCACTTGAACTTTGGTAGACCGATTGCGGCAGGAGTAGCACAGCCTTGGGTACACGTGTCCGGTTCTCTGGATTAGACAAGGCTGGCTACAGTCTAGCGGAGGTTTGTATCAAGGTGAACCCGACTGTTTTGATCGTCACAACTTGCCGGTGGTTTTCGGCTGCGCGGATCTCAATGGCTCTCGCCAATGCCGGCTTCACCGTCAAAGCCCTGTGTCCGCCCGATCATCCTCTTTGCGTTACGAATGCGGCCGAGGAAACCTACATCTATCGGGGGCTAATGCCACTGAAGTCTTTCCAGGAAGCCATTGCCCTAGCCAACCCAGATCTGATCCTACCGTGCGACGACCTCGCCGTGCAGCATCTGCACCAGCTGTATTACCGCGAACTTAGCAACGGCAGAGCAGGGGCTAATACTTGCGCTCTGATCCAGCGCTCGATGGGGGCTCCGGAAAGCTATCCGTTCGTTTATTCGAGAAGCAAATTCATAAACTTGGCTGAAGAAGAAGGCGTTCGCGTTCCAAAGACCCGGGAGATCCATAGCATCGACGAACTTCGGGAGTGGGGCGGGCGCGTCGGCTTTCCCATGGTGTTAAAAGCAAACGGGACATCGGGCGGCGAGGGTGTGAGGGTTGTGCATACGGAGCAAGCAGCCGAACGTGCCTTTCGAAGGTTAGAAGCCCCGCCGATGTTGGCAGTCGTGGCCAAGAGAGTTCTCGTGGATCATGACACGACGCTAGTGAGGCCTGCGTTGTCTCGTCGCCGCACGATTGTGAACGCGCAGTCCTACATCCCAGGTCGTGAAGCCACGAGTCTTGTGGCGTGCTGGAAGGGTGTCGTGCTAGCCGCCCTGCATTTTGAGGTGCTCTGCAAGCAGGATGCGACTGGCCCTGCGAGTGTGGTGCGCTTGATTGAAGACGTCGACATGATTTCGGCCACAGAGAAAATGGCGCGGCGGCTCAATTTATCGGGGTTGCACGGATTCGATTTCATGCTGGAAGCTCAAACAGGAAACTCCTATCTCATCGAGATAAATCCTCGAACCACTCAAGTCGCTCACCTGCGCTTGGGGCCCGGGCGTGATCTGTTGGCCGCTCTGCATGCGGCAATTTCTGGGAATGCGCGCCAGGAAACAGTCAGCGTAACCGAGCGCGACACGATAGCTTTCTTCCCGCAGGAATGGCTGCGAAATCCGGAAAGTGCCTTTTTGAGATCGGGATACCATGACGTTCCTTGGGAAGAGCCGGGGTTGGTTCGCCTGGGCCTCAGAAAGCAACGAAAATGGGGCGCTTGGCTTTCCCAGAAGAAATTGAGCCAGGCTTTTTTAGAGGTAAGGCTTCCGAGATCATGACTACTCAACCTAACGGACACGACCTTCGGGCGATCAGTACTACCACTCATGGTTCACTCGAACCGATCGCCAGGCGCTCCACCCGTGCGAATGGGACCTCCCGACTCCATGTTCATGCGCCGGATGGCTCGGTGAGAGGTTCAGAATTCTTTTCCGACCGAGTTCCGCAACGTCGAACCGTTCATAGCCAGGTCAAGAAGAATGGGCAGAGGCCGCTACGAGTCATGAAGTTTGGCGGGACCTCGGTTGGCGACGCCTCTTGCATCACCAGAGTGGTTGACATCGTTCGAACCGCTTCGCGCGACGCTGATTTGGTCGTGGTTGTTTCGGCCATGAGCGGCGTAACTAATAAACTAATCGAGGCCGCGCTGCAGTCGGAAGCGGGAAGCCATGCCCGCGCGACAACGATCTTGAATGAACTGCGGTCGATACACGAGGCGGCCGCTGACGCTCTTATCAGTTCCGTCGCCGTGAGAGAACGCGTCCGTCAAAAAGGGAATGCGGATTTCCAGCAGGGCGACGAGTTGTGCCGAGCGACGAGCCTTTCGCATGAGTTTACGCCCCGTTCCCGGGATTCCATTTCAAGCCTTGGCGAGCGTTTGTCCGCGCCTCTTATCGCGGCAGCAATGACCGAGCAGGGAGTTCCTGCCGAGGCCATGGAAGCTACCGAACTGCTGGTCACGAACTCCTGCTTCGGAGGTGCCGAGCCTCTGATGGACCTCACGCGCGATCGCTGCGAATCTCTGCTACGTCCTATGTTGCAGAAAGGTGTTATTCCCGTCGTGACAGGGTTCATCGGAGCGACCGTGGATGGGGAACTCACCACCTTGGGTCGGGGCGGTTCCGACTACTCGGCGACTATATTGGGCGCGGCCCTCCATGCCGACGAAGTTGTTATTTGGACAGATGTGGATGGCGTACTGACGTCGGACCCGCGAATCGTACCCGGAGCATGCACGATACCAGAAATCTCTTACCGCGAAGCCGCCGAGCTTGCTTACTTTGGCGCGAAGGTCCTGCATCCGAAAACTCTTCGCCCGCTGATACGATCCGAAATCCCTCTTTGGATCCGCAATACTTTCTCTCCTGAGGGGCCTGGAACGAAGGTCACCGCAGAAGGCTCGTCCATCAACGGCGGGGTGAAGGCCCTCACAGCATACAATGACGCAGTCCTGATCAGAGTCTGCGGCCCGGCGATTGCCGGAGTGCCGAACTTACTCGGGCGAACATTTACTGCAACTGCCGCCGCGCGCGCCGAGGTACTGCTCATCCTGCAATCTTCCTCGCAAAACGAAGTCAGATTCGTGGTTCCATCGTCGGTCGCTAAAGACACGGTTGAAGCGCTGCGCGGCGAGTTCGCGAAGAATCTGGCCGACGAAGCAGCGGAACACATCACGGTCGACACCACCATCGGAGTCATGACCGTTGTTGGCCAGAATATGCGCCAGGTATCGTCAGTTATTAGGCGCACCATTAGCGCGCTCGAACGCGAGAATGTAAATATCATCGCGTTTGCCCAGGGCTCCTCGGAGTGCAACATCTCTTTCGTAGTGTCGAAAGAAGACGTGAAGGCCGCTCTGGTGACTGCGCACGCAGAATTTCAACTGGGCGCAGATTTGGCAAGCTTTTCCTGTGAGAAGTCTCTGACCGCAGGCGAGGTCTCGCAACCGATAGCCTCAAGCGAGCAGATCAAGGCTTAAGGCTCGCGCAGGACATCGCTTTCTTTACCGGGAGTTGTCGCGCGGCACGGAATGGGCTAAGCCAAGAGCCAGCACGGGACACGCGTTTCCGGATTGCACATCGAACGATTTAGAAGCGCGTTTGGCGGATACGCGCGAAACAGGAATTGAGCCAGGGGTAGAAGGAGTGGGTCCCGAACCTGCCTTTCGGCTAGCAGCGTTAGCGTTTCGGGCGGTTCCCAAGATCTTCCCTTAGCATGCCGAACATTCGTCGCAGGGGTTCGGCTGCGCCCCAGAGCAATTGATCGCCAACCGTAAAAGCCCCAAGAAACGTCGGACCCAACTTCAGCTTATGTAATCGGCCGATCGGCACATTCAAAGCGCCAGAAACCGCTGTGGGAGTGAGGCAATGGAGGGTCGATTCCTTGGTGTTCGGGATGACTCGCACCCAGGGGTTGCTATTCGCGATTAGCTGCTCGAGTTCATCCAGTGGCACGTCTTTTTTGAGTTTGATGCACAGAGCCTGACTATGGCATCTCATCGTACTGACGCGCACGCAGATGCCATCGACGGGTACGGGCGGCTCGATGCCCATGATCTTGTTTGTCTCGGCCATGCCTTTCCATTCCTCGCGGGTCTGGCCGCCGGGCATGTCGCGATCGATCCAAGGAATTAAGCTGCCCACGAGAGGCGCACCGATTTCCTGGATCGGCAGGTTGGGGGATCGCTGCTCCTGAATCATCTGATGATCGACTTCCAGAGCATTTTCAGAGGGCGTTGCACGGGTCGGTTCCGTTACGTATTCCATCTGTCTAACCAGTTCCAGCATCTTGCTGGCTCCGGCGCCAGAGGCGGCCTGGTAGGTCATTGTGGTCATCCATTCCACCAGCCCCGACCTAAAGAGCCCGCCTACCGCCATGAGCATTAAGCTAACCGTGCAATTGCCACCCACAAAGGTGCGCAGACCATGCGCCATTGCTTTGCGAATGAGGTCTCCGTTGACTGGATCCAGAACGATGGCAGCATCGTCGCTCATACGCAGCGTCGAAGCGGCATCAATCCAAAAGCCCTTCCAACCGTCTTTGTGCAGCGGACCGTAGACCTCCGTGGTGTAATCCCCTCCCTGGCAGGTGATTAGCACGTCGCACAGGCGAAGCTCGCGGAGATCGCTCGCATCCTTTAAAGCGCCACCACATGCCTCGGCCGGAGCCACGCCCCCGGCATTTGATGTGGAAAAGAAGACCGGCTCGATACCGACCAGGTCGTTTTCCTCCCGCATCCTCTCAAGGAGAACGCTTCCGACCATACCTCTCCATCCAATAAAACCTACGCGTAGCATGGCTCCTCCGAAGTCTTTCTATCTTACCTTGCACCGTTTGTTTGTGAAATTGAATCGATCCAGCCAGCTCACCATGCGTCATCCTCAGAAGCATCGACCGTCATCGCACTCTCATTGCACTTGGGCGACCAACTCCTCCTCAAAATGGAGGCCTGGGGGGAAGTTGGCCGCTCGGGGACCATTTCGCGGGACACTTTTCCCAGCTTAACGATTCGGAGGCAGGCGGTGGGGAGTGGGAGCGCGGGCTAAGCCGCGGTAGCAGCTTCTATTGTGACCCAGCAAGTTATTACAACCTTAAACTTCTTGAAACAAAGGGGCAACACACTTCCGTAGCCGGATATCGGAGTTATTCGAAGGGCTAATTTCCGTGAGCGCGGGCGGATTAAAACGGAGCCCAATTGCTCTTGTCGGTTACGGCTCTGGGCCTCTGGGCTCCCTAAACCGTCCCGTTCGAGCCCGAGAGCTTTGCCAATTGCATGGGATGTAGAGCAGGCCAAGATGCACATCTGTTCAGTCGGCGTCGAAACTGACCTTTATAGGAGGTCAGGAGAGCCGTCAAACTCGGGGAGGAAGTTTGAAAGTGCGTGAATTTTTCAAAAGAGTGGTGTTTAGCGTGGCGGTTTGCCTCGTCGCGCCTCTAGGACTCGGTGAACGTGTTGCGCGCCTGCTGCTGAAGCGGGATGTCTGGTTTCGGTGTCACGGGCAGTTTTTGGGTTTGATCCCCGGCAAGACTGGCTGGTACCTCCGCAACGCTTATTACTGGATGACCCTGAAAAGCTGCCCGCCGGATTGCTGCTTTGCTTTTGGATCGGTTTTCACTCACTCCGGCGCCATCGTGGGGCATCGTGTTTACATGGGCGCCTATTCCAGGGTTGGATTGGCTACCCTGGGAGACGACGCGTTGATCGGAGATAATGTTCATATCCTGAGCGGCAAGCATCAGCACAGTTTTGCGGATCGCGAACGCCGCATCTGGGACCAACCTCAACTGTTCACGAGGATTTATGTGGGCAGCAACTGCTGGGTGG
>Ga0210395_10000554_pt1 | contig 29080 bp, 19 predicted proteins | sample IncBWH4OmetaG_FD_150861 | JGI IMG/M metagenome (GOLD analysis project Ga0210395, IMG submission 150861) | Forest soil microbial communities from Barre Woods Harvard Forest LTER site, Petersham, Massachusetts, United States - Inc-BW-H-4-O ... | reverse complement strand
ACAATGGGGAGGCGGTTTGGCGATGGCGGTTTTCCTTGTTACCGCAGCCCTTGCTCTGTTTGTCTTCCGCGTGGGGCGCACGGCCCTGATCCTGAGCTTCCTGGGTTTCTATCTGGTCGCCACGCTGATTCGCGCTTACCTCATCCGCTGGCATATGCCGCCCGAGGTTTTGATTCTCGGAGCCCTCACGTCACCGCGCTTTTATCTTTTCACGTTTTACATGATCACCGATCCAAAGACCTCCATGAAGGGCCGCAAAGGGCAGATTTTATGGGCCCTGGCGGTGGTACTTGTAGATCTTTGGCTGCACACACGGGAATCGCTCAGCACGCTCTTCTATGCCTTGTTCCTGGTCAGTGCTGCGCGTCTTGTTTGGATGCATGGCCGGGAGTTCCTGGTCGGCGGCTTTTCTTACTGGCGCAAGGCGGTGTCGCTCAAATATCTAACCCGTGCGGCCTCCATCACTTTTTTGGGCCTAGGCGGCTATGCAGCCTATGCGGAAGTGATTCACCCGAAAGTCGCCGTGGAGGCCGGTTTTCGGTTCGAACCGGTGCCATCGTCGGTCTCCGGAATTGACTCGAAGATGAGCAACGTCCTCGACGAAGTAGATCCGCGGGTCGCGCACATCGCGAAGTGGCTGCTTTCCGTCGGAGATTCGATCGCGGTTGGAGACTATGACAACGACGGATTCCAGGACATTTTCCTGACGAACACGCTCAAGCGTCCCGAAGATCGCAATGCCCTTTACCGCAATCTGGGGAACTACCACTTCGAGCGTGTGGAGATCCCGGCGTTGCGCGAAATCTCGTCCCACCCGGAAAAGTACGGTCTTGTCGGAGGAGCCCTGTTCGTCGATTACGACAACAGCGGAGCGCAGTCCCTCTTCCTCATGATGGCCTATGGCAAGAGCCGGCTATTGAAGAACATGTTGCCGGTCACCGGCAAGCCCGAGTTTGTGGACGTCACGGAGCAGGCAGGAATCGAGGAACACACCACTTCCATTGCAGCGACCTTCTTCGACTATGACCGTGACGGCAAGCTCGACCTGCTGATTGGCAACAGCCTCCCGCCCTACTTGCCGGATTATGAGCGTCCCACGCCGTTGACGATTTTCAAGCTGCCGGAACCTGAGTATCCGGGCGACCGACGGATGTTTCACTTTATGCACCATAGCTGGAACAACGCCGAGAACGGCGGACGGAAAGCGCTGTATCACAATCTCGGCCAAGGCCGCTTCGAGAAAATGGACACGGTGGCGATGGGTATGCCGGAAACGCACTGGACAACTGCCGTCGGCACGGGAGACCTGAATGGCGACGGCTACACCGACCTTTACTGTTCGAACGATTTTGGCCCCGATGATCTTTACTTGAATGATCACGGAAAACGGTTCGTGCGCGTCGCGGGAAAAATGTTCGGCAGCATTGGGAAAGATACCTACAAGGGGATGAATGTTTCCATCGCGGACCTGGACAATCGCGGCCAACTGGATATTTATGTCTCGAATGTCCATGTTCCGCTACAGGCCGAAGGCAGCCTGCTTTGGAAGACCTATCCGAATCCAAAGAACGCATTCCGTCCGGATTTCAAGGATGAAGCCACTCTTCGCGGTGCTTTGAACGAAGGCGGGTTTGGTTGGGGCGCCGCCGTGGGCGACTTGAATTTGGACGGCTGGCTCGATCTCGTGCAGGCCAACGGCATGGTGGATGACAGCGCGGACAAGCGCTTCGCCAAGCCTCGCGACTATTGGTATGTCGCGGAAAAAATGATGCTCTCTGGACCTGACCAACACTCCTACGCCGATCGCTGGCCCGACCTGCGCGGCTATGAAATCTTCGGCCATCAGGCAAATCGTGTTTACCTTTCGCGCGGCGCCGAAACCACCATGCAGTACACCGATGTGGCCAAACAGGTGGGCCTCACTGAACTAGGAAATTCGCGAGGCGTGGCGCTAGTAGATTTTGACAACCGCGGCGTACTCGATCTGGCCATAACCCATCAATTCGCTCCCCTATCTCTTTATCGGAACACCTTGCGCGAAGAAGACAAGCAGGCGGGGCGCGTTCATCACTGGATCGGCATGGCCCTCCAAGGCGACGGCAAGCGCGTCAATCGCGAAGCCGTCGGAACGCAGGTGATCCTCAGCTACCGGAAGGACGGCCAGACCGTTCGACAGATGCGCGAGGTGCAGCTCGCCAACGGTTTCTCGGCGCAGGGCGACCGGCGTCTGCTCTTCGGCCTTGGTGACTACGCGGGACGGGTAAAAGTGGAAGTGCGCTGGTATGGGGCGGAAACCATTACTTACGACAATCTTACGCTCGAACAGTATCACCGGATCGTTTACGCGCCAGCGCAGCTAAAGCCGGCAGCCGAGTAGGAGATTATGCCGCTAAAGGACAACTGGTACATCGCCGCGGAATCGCGCGAACTAAAGCGCAAGCCGATCGGCCTGGAATTGTACGGGGAAAAGCTTGTTCTCTTCCGCGACGAACGAGGAGAGCCTGCGGCTCTTGAGGACCGCTGCGCGCACCGCAATTTGCAACTTTCCCAAGGTAAGGCCGTCAACGGTTGCATCGAATGCCAGTATCACGGCTGGCGATTCGACGGCGCCGGTCGGCTGAAGGCCGTGCCGTCGCTGGGGCGAAACGCCTGCGTTCCGAACCATCGAGTACGGGCTTTTCCGGCGGTCGAGCAGGACGGTTTTATCTGGGTTTTTCTCGGCGCGGCGGTACCGGAAACCCTTCCTTATCATTTTGCCAAGTACGGAGAGCAGGGCTGGACGACGTTTCGCATGAAGACGCGCTTTGAAGCTTCCGTGGAAGCGTGTCTCGAGAATTTTCTGGATTGCCCGCACACCGTGTATGTGCACAAAGGCTGGTTTCGCAGCCACGACACGCGCGAGCTTACCGCCGTCGTCCAAGCGAAGTCCAATTCCGTGGAGGCCAGGTTCCACGGCGAGCCGATCAGCAGGAGTGTGGTTTCCCGCTTGTTCTTCCCGAAGGGCCGCGAATTGAAGCATACCGACCGGTTCGAAATGCCCAATATCAGCCGGGTGGACTACGACTTTGGACCGGACCGGCATTTCATCATTACGTCGGAATGCACGCCGATCGCGGAATTCGAAACTGAAGTCTACACGGTCATGACTTTTCGCTTCGGCCTCATCGGAGCGTGGATACGCCTTCTCTTCGAGCCGCTATCACGCCACATCATTCAGCAGGACGTGCAGGTTTTGCGCGCGCAGACGCACCAAATTCGCCGCTTTCAAGGCCCGCGCTTCTCGCACGTGGAAACCGATCTGCTTGGCCTGAAGATTCACGCTTTGCGCCGATCGGCGGAGCGCAACGAACTGCCGGGAAAGGAGGAAGAAAAACCCCGTGAGGTCACCATCTGTTTCTGAAGCCGCGGCCCTGCCGCATGTCAATTTGAATCACCGGTGGCTGCTGGTCTCGTCCATTGCAGTGCTCTCGGCAGCTTCCGCGATTTTCGCCTGGCGACAGAACCATCTTGCCGTCGTGGGCGGACCCATCTCCATGGCCAAGACGCTTTGGCTGAACTATATGCTGATCGCCATGTACATCGTGCCTTTCTTCTTGTGGCGAGAGAAGACCCTTGCGCCAGCAACGCGCAATCTGTTTGGTTGGCAGTTCGCGAGTTTCGCTTTGCGAGCTCCGATCGAGCTGTGGATTATTTTCTTTACACGCGGGTGGCGGTGCGCCTACGGCATTACCCACGATCTTTTGACCTTCGGCTTGCTCGCTTTCTTGCGGTGGAGAATGAGCCCGGAGTTGGCGCGGCGCGACTTTGCGGCCCTGCGTGTTCTAACTTTGCTACAGATCACGCTGTTCGTCGAAATGTTCATGGCCTGGGAATTCAGCAAACTGGCCTCTCCTGCTCGAGGCATCTACTTTGCTGCGGATACCCCGCACTTCCGCTTCGTAAACCTAGCCAGCTGGATCGCCGTAGCCATCGGCTATCCCGCCTTGCTGTATCTCCTGTCCCGCAGTCGAGAGGATCGAGTATATGTTTAGTGAAATCGGTCCCGCCACGGCCCTGTCCCTGTCCGATCGCCGGACGCTGTATGAGCTGTTGGAGCGTCACTACGAACACGTTTCCTGGCCGCAATTCGAGGCGGACCTTGCGGAAAAGGACGCCGTCATCGTTCTCCGCGACGCGAAAGGCCTTCCTTGCGGGTTTTCCACGCAAAAGTTGATGCACGTTACTGTCGACGGCCTTCGGGTGCGCGCCATTTTCTCGGGCGATACGATCATTGACCCGGGCCACTGGGGAGAGCAGGAGTTGGGCCGCGCCTGGTGCCGCTATGTCGGGCAGGTTCGCGCGGCCGATCCGGAAACTCCGCTCTACTGGTTCCTGATTTCGAAAGGGTACCGCACCTATCTCTATCTTCCGGTGTTCTTCAAGACCTATTACCCGGCTTGCGCGTGGCCCACGCCTGCGGCCGAGCAGCATATTCTTAACGCTCTGGCGCGCGCAAAATTTCCCGCTGACTACGACGCCGGAACTGGGCTGGTTGTTTTTCCCGAATCGCGAGGTAATCTGAAGCCGGAGCTGGCCGTTGTTCCCCCGCATCGATTGAAAAACCAGCATGTGCACTTTTTTCTCGCTTCGAACCCGTTCTATTCCCAGGGCACAGAACTGGCGTGTTTGGCGGAAATTTCACCAGCAAACATGCGGTCGTACCCGGCCCGCATCCTGCTCGAGGAAGAACTGAAAACTGCCGTCCTCCAATTCGAGAGTATGGATGCTTGAGCGAACCATTCGCGCAGCGGCCCATCTAGCTTGGATGGCAAGTTGCTGGACGCCGTATCGCTCTTTGCGCCGCGCTCAGGACAATCCGGCGACGGCGCAGGCTCGGCTGCTCGAGCGGATGTTGCGTGCCAACGCCTCTAGCGCGTATGGCCGAAAGTTTGGATTCAGTCAGGTGCGTACTGCGCGAGAGTTTCAAAGCGCTGTTCCTATCGTGGACTACGACGAGCTTAGGCCCTGGATCGAACGCATTAAAGAGGGCGAGCGGACGGTGCTGACGGAGGAGCCCGTCTTGATGCTGGAAAAAACGAGCGGGTCATCGACTGCGGCCAAGTACATTCCCTATACCTCGTCGTTGCGTCGTGAGTTTCAACGCGCCGTGGGAGCCTGGATGTTCGATCTCCATGCGCACCAACCCGCGATGGTCTGCGGGACCGCCTACTGGGCCATCACTCCCCTGGCGCGCGAGCCCGAGATCACCTCGGGAGGCTTGCGCGTAGGATTTGAAAATGACACGGAATACCTGGGCGCGGCAGAACGCTTTCTGCTCGGAAAGATCCTGGCTGTGCCCGGGGAAGTCGCGCGCGTTCCTGAACTGGATACCGCTCTCTATGTGACCTTGCGGTTTCTGTTGCAATCGCCATCGCTCAGTTTTATTTCCGTCTGGGCTCCGAGCTTTCTCACGATTCTGCTCGGGCACTTGCACAATAACGCGGAGCGGCTGCTGGCCGATCTGCGTGACGGTCGGCTACGGCCTCCGGGGCAATTGCCGGAGGCCATCGCTCCGGCGTTCGACCGCTTCTTGCGCGCCGATGCTGCCCGCGCGCGCCGCCTGGAACACGCGTGGCGGGAGAGCGGCATGCTGCGGGCGCAAGACCTCTGGCCAAACCTTCGCGTCATCAGTTGCTGGACGGATGCTTCCTCTCGTCCGGCTGTCCCGGCGTTGCGGGATATGTTTCCTGGCGTCGACATTCAAGGCAAAGGCCTTTTGGCCACGGAAGGCGTGGTCTCTCTGCCGCTGGTGGAGCATGGAGCATGCATTACCGCTGCGACCTCGCATTTCTACGAATTCATGGAGCAACCCGGCACACTTCCCCGGTTGCTCCATGAGCTGGAAACGAACCACGAATACTCTGTGCTGCTAACCACCGGGGGCGGGCTCTATCGCTATAGTCTGGGCGACCGCGTGCGCGTGGTGGGCTTTGCCGGGAGCACTCCGTTGCTGGAATTTCTCGGCAAGGAGGACGGCGTCAGCGACCTCTGCGGCGAAAAGTTGAGCCCTGCGTTCGTTGGATCCGTCCTGGAAGAGCTAGCGGTCGAACGTGCGTACATGTCGGATTTCGCGATGCTCGCGCCCTCCCAGCAGGAAAGTCTCGGCTACGTCCTCTTCCTCGAGGGAGCAACCTCCGAAACAGATCTGGCGGTTCGATTGGACGAGAAGCTCGCGCGGAATCCCCACTACGCGTACTGCCGGCGACTTGGGCAATTAACCGCGCCACGCATTTTCCAAATCACGGGCGACGCTGGCGAATACTACCTGCGGCGTTGCGTCGCCATGGGCCAGCGCGCAGGCGCCGTGAAGGCTGTCGCGTTGCATCGCCTCGCTGGCTGGGAGGATATCTTCCTAGGTCACTGGACCAAGCATCGCGCCGCACGAGAGGTGCAAGCATGAGCGCCACCGCAGCCGTCATCGCTCCCGCCCGCACTCGTTTCGCTATTACGCTAGCGGAGCGCGCCGCCGACGCTGAGCTGCGCGCTCTGCTCCGCGACAATCCCATGAACGGCTCGATCGAAGTTACCTTCGAGCGCGAACCCGATTTTTTTGCGGCCTGCGCCATTCGCGGTAGCTTCTACCAGGTTGGCGTTGGCCGAGACAGGAACTCCGGGCGCATTGTAGGGCTCGGCACCCGCTCGATTGCAGAGGCGTTCGTAAACGGCCGGTCGGCTCATTTCGGCTGGCTCAGTGATCTGCGGCTCGAGCCCGCCCACCGCGGCGGCACGCTCATTGCCCGCGGTTATCGTTTCTTGCGCCAACTGCACAGCGACCGCAGAGTCGAACTCTACGGCACGGTTATTTTCCATGACAACCAAACCGCCTTAGAGACCATCGCCGCCACGCGCGCGGGCCTGCCGGCTTATCACGACCTTGGAGTCATTCACTGCCCGGGCATCAACCTGCGCCGCCCGAAGCCCGCAATAAACGCGGATTGTGAAATCGTTCGCGGGCGGCGCGAGCTATTGCCGGCGATCGTGGATTGTCTGAACCGCAACAATCGGCGCAAGCAATTTGCCCCGGCCCATGATGCGGAAAGCTTCATTCACGGAAATCGTTGGAAAGACTTCAGGCCCTCCGATTTTTACGTTGCCCTGCAGAATAATCATGTCATCGGTGTGGTAGGCCGCTGGGATCAGACCGCCTTCAAGCAAACCCGCGTGATCTCCTACGGGAAACGCCTTCGCTGGATAGTGCCTGCAGCCAACGCCGTTCAATCTCTGCTCGGAGCCCCCACCTTTCCAGAGCCCGGCCAATACATACCTTTTTTCTATGTGAGTTTTATAGCCATCGACCATGACCACGCCGGAGTTTTTCGCGCGCTGCTCCGCCGCGTCTACAACGACTCCGTGGGAAGTGCGTTCCGGTACGCCATGGTCGGTCTACACGAACGCGACCCGCTGCTGCCCGCGTTGCAGGACTACTCACTGACGCCCTTTGCAGGCCGTCTTTTCTGCGTGTGCTTCGCTGATGGCGAACCGATGTATCAAACCCTGGACGGCCGCGTTCCCTACGTCGAGGCGGCCACCCTATGAGAGCCACCGCTGTGACTTGCCTAATTGAAAGCGCCACTGTGGATCACCGGAAGCGCTTCATTCCAGAGGAATTCACGCCGCTGTATCACACGCCAGCCTACCGAGTGCTCTCCGAAGAGCAGCGCCTTCGCTACAACCAACTCCAGGCCATCTACTTTAGCGAGCAGATCATCTTTTTCGAAACCGCCATCGGACGACCCATACTGGCAGCCCTGCTGCGAGGTTCGTTGCCACGCGAACTCTCTAAAAGTCTTCACCGGTTTTTGCATGAAGAGCTGCAGCACACGGAGATGTTCCAGCAATTGAATCAGCAATGCGCACCGCAATTCTACAGAGCAGGTCATTTCTATTTTATCCAGCCTGCGCGTGCGTGGATGGCGGCCTTGCGCTGGGCCACAGAGCACCCTCGCCTCTTCCCCATGTTTTTCTGGCTCATGCTCCTCCAGGAGGAACGGTCGCTGTTTTACTCCCGGCGGGTTATCGCGCAGCGCGAAGAGCTCGAACCTCATTTCGTCAAGACGCACCGGACGCACCTGGCCGATGAAGTGGGACACGTTCGCTGGGATGAGGAATTGATTGAAACGCTGTGGCATCGCGCCAATCCCGTGCTTCGACGAGTGAATGCGCAGTTATTTGACTGGATGCTCCGCGAGTTTTTCAGTGCTCCCAAACGCGCACAACTGCGCGTTGTCCATGAACTGACTCGCGAGTTTCCGGCGTTGTCCGCGTTGGAGCCAGAAATGCAACGCCAGTTGCTGGCCTTGTCCCAAGATCGCTCCTATCAACGCTCACTTTATTCTCGCGAAATTGCCCCCAGGACTTTCGCGCGTTTTGACGAATCGCCCGAATTTCGATCGCTCAAACTGATGGGCTACCGTCGCGCTGCGGAGGGTCGATGAATCGCTCTAATCTCGTCATCCCCGAACGGTTGAACCTGGCCATAGCGGCCGTTCAGCTCGTCGCGCTCAGCTCGATTCTGTGGGCGGCCGGACAAGTTCACCAGTGGAGCTTCGTTTTTCTGCTCGCTCTGGCCTACGGCATCGTCATGAATTCCGGTTACGCGATGTTGCACGAAGCCGAGCACAATTTGCTCCATGCGAATCCCCTTGTCAATCAATCCGTTGGCGCGCTGCTCGCGCTATTCTTTCCGGCGCCGTTCCACCTAATCCGCCAAGGCCACATCGGACATCACGTTCGAAACCGTTCGGACGACGAAGCCTTCGATCTTTATTTTGAAGACGAAAACCGTTTCTGGAAATACGTGCAGTTGTACGGGACGCTCACCGGCATGTTCTGGGTGCTCATTTACTTTACGAATTTTGTCGTGCTGTTCAGGCCCGCCATCATCACCCCTCGCTACACACGCTTCAACCGCCCCACCGAAGCCTTCCTCGAGTCGTTGAACCCTAAGTACCGCAGAATTATTCAGCTCGAAGCGCTCGCCGTGATTCTGATGCACGCCGCGATGATCTATTTCTGGAAAATCCCCATCCTTCACTATCTCGCCGTGATGTTCGGTTTCGGATTTATCTGGTCGGCCATGCAATACGCACATCACTACGGCACCGTGCGTGAAGTCCAGAAAGGCGCCATGAATCTGAAGACCTTTGGCGTTTTGGATCGCGCGTGGCTGAACCACAACTGGCACCTGAACCATCACATGAATCCAACCGTGCCGTGGGTGTACCTGCCAACGCTTTCCGAGCCGAACGAATCGCGAGGCAGCCTCGTCAAAGCCTATTTGCGCGAATGGCGCGGCCCGCAGTTTTCCGATGAACACGTGGAGAATCGCTATGCAGGCAGAGTCATTAAATAAAGATTGTCGGCCTCCAGCGGCGGATGCGTTTCCCGCCTATCCGGCCTCCTGGTATCTCTTCTGCGCGAGCAGCCAGCTTAACGACAAGCCGTTCTCCCAGCATGTGCTGGGCCGGCAACTGGTGGCTTATCGAACAGCCAACGGCCAAGTTGGCGTCATGGACGCGCACTGCGCCCACCTGGGGGCGGACCTCGGCTGCGGCAAGGTCGTTGGAGAAACGCTTCAATGTCCCTTTCACAATTGGCGCTATGGAACAAACGGTGTCTGCACCTCCATCCCGCACTCGGCTGAGATTCCTTCTTTTGCCCGGCTACAAACGTATCCGGTCGCTGAACGCCACGGTTCTGTCTTTTTCTTCAACGGCCCCGAGGCACTGTTCCCCTTGCCGTTTTTCTTCGGCGCTGATCCAGAAGAATTTGTCGCTGGAAAGGTGTTTCGCTACTTGGCTGACTGCGCCTGGTTCATGACCACGGCCAATGCGTTCGACATGCAGCACTTCCTGTGCGTCCACGGCCGCGACTTGATGGATCGCTGCCTTGTAGATTGCCCACACCCGTTCGCGCGACGAAATCGCTACCGGGCGGCAATCGTCGGCCGTTCGAGAACCGATGGCTTCCTCCGCTCTGTCCTCGGGCCTACGGTGGATGTCTCCATTACTTGCTGGGGCGGAACTTACTTGGTGATGACTGCAGATTTCAAACGCGCTCACAGCTGTTTCCTGATCGCCACGCGGCCCCTGGAAGACGGCAAAACTCTTTGCGAAGGAATTGTATTCACACGCCGCACCCGCAATCCTCTGAAGCGCTGGACGTGGCAGCCACTGAATCTCATGATTCGCCGGGCGCTTACGCACGGATTCGTGGCGGACGAATCGCGAAACTTGCTGGGAATTCGATACAACCCCGCGAGTCTCGGCCCGAACGACAGGGACATGATCGAGTATTTCCAATGGGTGGCGTCACTGCCACAAACGGCCGCTATTCCTATAAATCCAAAAGCGAAAGAGGGTTACGATGAAGAAACGGATCGCAGCTTTGATGTTCCTGCCTCTTGTGGCTCTGTCAGCGTCATCGCAAGCGCTGCCGCCAAAGGATGAAGCGGTTCACAGCGAACTGCGCGCCCTGCGTGACGGCCTGATTGACGCCATGAACAAGGGCGACATCGACCGTGAACTCGCATTCATGCATCCGAACGTGGTTGTCACGTGGCACAACGCGGAGGTCAGCCGTGGCCGGGATGGTGTGCGCGCGTACTTGGCGCGCATGCTTAGCGGACCAAATAAAGTTGTTGCCAGCTATTCAGCAACTGTTGATGTTGACGAACTTACAATTCTCTACGGCGGTAGCACCGGGATTTCCTTCGGTAGCGCCATCGAGCACTTCAAATTGAATGACGGCAGGATCCTTGATCTACCCGCGCGTTGGACTGCTACGGTCGTCAAGGACGGCGACAAATGGCTTATCGCCAGCCTGCATGCCTCCGACAACCTGTTTGACAACCCTGTTCTCGCGACCGCCAAGCGCACCGCCTACTGGGCCGGCGGTGTCGCCCTGGTCGTTGGACTGATGGCCGGATTTGCCGTTGGCAGACGCCGCAAGGGAGCATGATGAACACACAACTGACGCCAGCGCTGCAGGACCGCTGGGTTGTTCCGACCGCGGGAAAGATTCAGGAAATCGCCACGCGCGAAGGGATTGACGCCGCTACGACCCAGCTTTACCAAAGCGTCTTGGAGTCATCGCAACACGGCGCATTCATCCGTCGCGTCGACGCCATCTCCACGCGAATCCGGCCACGAAAGTGGCAGGCAGAAGCTGCCCTGATCATCGTTCCTGGCGCCTTCTACCGCGAGAACCCGCGCTCCGGCGCGGACGGCCGCCTCCTCTGCGAACAAGCCGAGCGGCTCGATTGCCCGACGGGGATCATCCCTATCGCCAGCCGCGGCACATTAAAACAAAACGCCCGGATCATTTGTGACTGGCTTGTTGAACATCAGAAGCGTCCCGTCATTTTAGCCTCATTGAGCAAAGGCGGCGCTGACGTGAAAATGGCGCTGGCCGAACCTGATGCCGCAGATGCGTTCAAGAATGTAGCAGCATGGGTCAATCTCTGCGGCATTCTGAATGGCACGCCGATGGCCGAGTGGCTGCTCTCTCGAAATCCGGCCGCCCTTTTAAATCGTCTCTATTACACTCTACGCGGCCAAGGCCTGGGATTCCTCCGCGATCTGGTTTATGGCTCTGGTCGTCCGCTGGATTGTGCGCTCCAACTTCCTCACCGCATCCACATGGTCACCATCGCGGGATTTCCTCTTCAGGAACATCTATCCAGCGCTCTCGCGCGCCGCTGTCATCGCCGCCTCACTTACCTCGGGCCCAACGACGGAAGCCTGGTCTTGTCCGATGTTTGCGCTTTGCCAGGGATGCTCTACCCCATTTGGGGAGCCGACCATTACTTGCGGCCGCAAACCGATGTCAACCAACTCGTTTTGTCCGTCCTTCAATACTTAGACGAGGAACTGCAGTGGCGTCTTTGCCCGCAATCGTAGAAATCGCCAAACCCAAGGCGATGGAGCGAGCCGTTCCGTTCCTGGCCTGGCCGGGCTGGGCGCATATTCGTTACGCAACTCTACTGTCTATCGCAAACACTCTTTGGTTCATGTTTGTCTATGGCGGAATGGATGCTCTCACCGCGCGCCGCGCCTTTCGCGTTCCCGTTCATTTTCCGGCAGAACTCGCCATCCCCTTCATTCCCGCGATGACGCTTTTCTACATGTCCATCTACCTGCTGTTCTGGATGGCTCCGTTCATCCTGCGGACGCGCCGCGAATTCCGCGCCTTGGTGATCACCATGGCCATCGCCATTTTCGTCGGCGGCATTGGCTTCCTCCTTTTTCCAGCGGATCTGGCTTTTGCCCAGCCGCAAGAATCAGATCTGGGCATTTGGTCGGCGCTCTTTCATTTTGCCGACAAACTGAATCTCACCTATAACCTCCTGCCCTCGCTGCATGTAGCCTTCGCGGTCATCTGCGTAGCCATTTTCGCCCCGCGCGCCCCGCTTGCCGGCAAAGTGCTCCTATGGTTCTGGGCTGCGATGATCGCCGCCTCCACCGTCTTAATCCACCAGCATCATTTGTTGGACGTAGCCACCGGCTGGCTTCTGGCCCTTGTTTCTGTAAAGTCCATCTTCGACCGTTTTGCGGGCGATTCCAGATCATCCTGTATCGCGTCATGATGCACTGGCATGCCCTCAAAGAAACTTCCGAATGAGTGCCCACGGGACAGGCGCGCTTCATCTTGAAACCCGGACGAAAGGCTGGCGGGAAAACGGTATCGCAGCCTTCCTCTTATGCCGCTCCCGGCAACAGCGTAATCATTCGTGTTGAGACCCTTTCGGCAGCATGGTCTTTCTCCCAGGTGTAACCCGACGCAAGCAGGGGCGTGGGGTCTGCGGAAAACTGGGGCGACTCTAGCTTTTCCTTCAGGTTGCGTTCAAAGAGTGCGCGCGTAACGCGCCTCCCCTCGTGTTTCATATAGATTGTGAAAGCTTCGACGATGCGGGCCGGGTCGACGGCAGTCGTTTCGAGTGCCGCCGCCAGATCAAACAGATCGCGCGCCTTGTTTTGCTGATAGAGTGCACGTAGTTTCGTCCCCAGAAGTTCTTCCAGTTCATACGTCACAATTTTTGCGGAACCCTGGAACCAGCGGGAGTCTACCGTGAACGGGACGGTCTTCAGTCCGAAGGCTGTGAAATGCTCGCGGGAATTGATTTCCACTTTCAGGCGAAGCCGCAGCGGCGGCGCATCTTCCGAATCGAAGCGGTAGTCGAGCGTCACGCGGCCTTCATTCTGTTTCCACTGTGGCTCGCCGAGCCAGGAATCGAGAACACCCCGCAACGCAGTCAGTGTTGGTCCGATCGCACCCGCCCGGACCTGGACCAAATCGATATCCTCGGAATACCGCGCCGGTGGTTTCATGTGCAGTTTGTGCAGCGCCGTGCCGCCACGAAACGCGAGCGCCGCCGACAAGTCACGCTTCGAATAGATCTCCACCAAAGCCCGACTGATGACAAGATCCTGTTCGACCTGGAAATCCTGTACCCACGGTACTCTGGCGCGCCAGGAAGTGATGTAGTCCCGCGGGATCACGCTTCCGACTCCACTTCACCATTTACGAGGATAAGCCAGTCGCCCGCGCGGCGAGCGCGCGCGCGTTTTGCGCCCGGAACGAGAGGTGTCCAATCCCTCGCGTTCTCCTGCACATACGCTTTCAGCACGGAAGCGCGATCCTTCGCACCCACAAGTTCAAGAAGATAGCCGAGGCGCTGGGCCCATGGTAAGGGAGCTGTTTTCGCGGTGGCGACTAGGAGTTTCGGGTCGATCTTCTCAGCGAGTTCCACAAGAATCGTTGCCACCTGATCCAGTCCTCCGGCGTGGTGCGGGTAACCTGCGAGATCGACAGCGGTTCCCTCGACGCTCGAAACCGATATCGTCCCGCGTGGTGTATTGAAGCTCTGAGTGGGAACGGCTTGCATCTTCTTCCGCGCGATGAACGAAACCCGGACGGACCCGCACTCAATGGGCCGCTGATTCTTCTCGACGATCACTTGAAATTCCTGGGGTCGATGGTGGGCCGCACCGTGGTACTGCGCGGCAGTCAAGAGTCCCGCGTAGTATCTGGTTTTTCTCCACTCCATCAGAGCGGGCAGAAACTGATCCGCAGGGAGACTTCCCAGCTGTTTGTATTCGGGCGGCACAATCATGTAGAACCCGCGCGCGGGGCTAGCCACCAAGCCGCGTTTCGCCAAACGATACAGGGACAATTTCGCGGCATCCGCGGACACACCCAGCGCTTTGCGCATCTCTTGGGATGCGAAGTGGTAGCGGCCACTGGCCGCCAGGTCGGTGATGTAGTCGCGGGCTTTAGGCATTGTTACGAATCTGCTCGCATAAGGTATCACAGAATGATACTATATGACAGTGCTTTCAGATGTCTGAGGTTTCATCTTCCTTCTCCCGCGTCCCGCAACAACGGATAGAAGGAAATGGGTTCCCAAAACCGCGAGCGCAACGTTCCGGGGTGGCGGACAGCCAGACACTGACCCGCAACTTCGAGCTGCCTTACTAGTGCGTAGCCAGATTCTTCGAGCGTTCGAATGACCCAGCGTTCGAACTCACTGTCAGGATCTTTTCCGATCAAGATAGTTCTCGAAAGCCTTCGCCCCAGCGTGTTGACTGTTCCACCCGCAGATCGTTTGCGCCCTTCAACGTGAACAGACAGACCTGTTGCTTCGCGCGTGCGAATAGCACGTTCAGGCGCCAGTGCCCGTGTGGGCCATTGATCGGTCCCGAAATTTCCGGGGCCAGATTTCCTCCAACCGTTGGCGACCGGGCCTAAGGCAATTTCCAGTGCGCGGTAACAGCTTATGGTTGCCAGCCGCCGCCGAGGGCTTGGTAGATCTGGACGAGAGCGAGAAGTTCGTTGGCTTGGGCTTGGGCAAGATTGAGTTCGGCGGCGAAGTAGTTGGTTTCGTTGGTGAGAACCTCGAGGTAGCTGGTTACTCCTCCTTTATAGCGAATGTTGGAAAGGCGCGCGGCATCTTTGGCGGAGGCGGTGAGAAGTTCCTGCTGCTCCCGAAATTCGAGATTTTTGCGATACGCGATGAGAGCATCGGAAACGTCGCGGAAGGATTGTTGGATGGTTTGCTGATAGGTGAGGACAGCTTCCTGTTGCTGGGCTTCGGCGAGTCTGACACCGGAGCGAATTCTTCCGGCGGTGAAGATGGGTTGAGTTAGCGAGCCCGCAAAGCTCCACAGGCCGGCGGTGCCGGCGAAGAGGCGAGAAAGAGCGTCGCTTTGGAAGCCGCCCGAACCCGTGAGAGCGATTTGCGGATAGTAAGCGGCGCGGGCGACGCCGATCTGGGCGTTGGCGGCAATGAGCAACTGTTCGGACTGCCGGATATCGGGTCGGCGCTCGAGAAGCTCGGAGGGAATGCCTGCGGGAATTTCGGGGGAGTGCGGTTGTTCGGTGAGGCGCAGACCGCGGGCAATGGGGCCGGGGTTGTTTCCGAGCAGAGTGCTAAGGAAATTCTCCTCCTGCTGAATGCGGCGTTCGAGGTCGGGGATTTCTTCGCTGGCGGTATAGACGAGTTGTTCGGCTTGGCGGACGTCGAGCTCAGAAGTATTGCCATGATTTGAGAGGACCGAGGTGAGGCGAAGGGATTCGCGGCGCGCCGTCAGAGCACTCTGGGAGAGTTCGAGCTGAAGATCGAGGGCGCGGAGTTGAAAATAGGAAGAGGCTACATTGGCAACCAGGGAGCTGATGACGGCACGGCGGCCCCACTCGGTGGCCAGCAAGGAGGCCCTGGCGGCTTCCGTGGCGCGGCGATACTGTCCCCAGAAATCGAGTTGCCAGGCAGCGGAGAGATTTAGTTGTCCGGTGGATTGCTCGATGGCGGGAAAGACAATCGATTTCGCAGAGCGTTCGGCAGAAAGATTTGCCCCACCGCTGACGCTGGGAAATTGATCGGAGCGCGTAATGCCCAATTGGGCCTGGGCCTCTAGAACGCGGGTGGCGGCGATCCGCACATCGTAATTCTGCTGGATTGCAGTGCGGATTAGAGACTGGAGTTGCTCGTCCCGGAAGACCTCAAACCATTTTTGATCACCTAGGGAGGCGGCTTCCGCTTTGGAAGCTTCAGGAGAAGCGCCGCGGAACTCCGTGGGAACGACGGCTTTGGGACGATTGTAGTCAGGTCCCACGGTGCAACCGGAGATGAGTAGCGCGACGAGGAGCGAGGTGAGCAAAGATCTCATTTCAGTCGTCTCCTCCAGCTGGGCTCGCGCCTGGAGCGGGAATTCCGCCGACCATGGCGGCGCGCCCCGCTTTACCCAACGAGAAGCGCTCGACCACATAGAAGACGGCGGGGATGAAGAAGATACCGAGGGCGCTGGCTGCCAGCATGCCTCCGATTACGGCAGTGCCCATAATTTGGCGCGCGACGGAACCCGCGCCGGAAGCGGTCCACAAAGGGACGCAGCCGAGGATGAAGGCAAAGGAGGTCATTAGGATCGGGCGCAAACGCAAGCGGGCGCCTTCTAGAGCGGCATCTACGAGCGGTTTGCCTTGCTCATATTCGTCTTTTGCAAATTCGACGATAAGAATCGCGTTTTTGGCGGCGAGGCCGATGAGCATGACCAGGCCGATTTGAGAATAGACGTCGTTTTCAATCTGCACCATGTACGTCGGAAGAAATGCGGAGAGCAAGACTCGCCGGAGCCAGAGGATGAAGAAAGCACCGAAGACCGCGACGGGCGTGCTGAGAAGGACGCTGAAGGGCAGCGTCCAGCTTTCATAAAGCGCGGCGAGAATCAGGAAAACGAAGAGAAGCGAAAAAGCAAAAACAGCTGAGGCGGGGACACCTTCCTGAGCCTTTTTCTCCTGGAAGGACATGCCCGAGTAGTCGTAGCCCATTTCGCGGGGCATGGTTTGGTCGAAGACTTGCTCGATGGCGGCCATGGCCTGGCCCGCGCTGTAGCCGGGAGCGGCGGCGCCATTGATTTGGGCGGAGCGATATTCGTTGAAGCGCATGGTGAATTCGGGGCCGGGGCGGGACTCGAATCTAGTGAGAGCGGCGAGGGGAACCATCGCTCCGGTGTTGTTCTTGACGAAAAACTGGCCGACGTTTTCGGCACGGGTGCGGTACTCGCCCTCGGCTTCGATGTAGACCTGCCACTGCCGGCCGAAGCGATTGAAATAGTTGATGAACAAGCCGCCCATGAAGGCTTGAAGTGTTTGGTAGACATCTTTGACGGCGACGCCTTGCTTGATGACTTTGTCGCGGTCAACGTCGACGAACTGCTGCGGGACGCTCGGGAGAAACGTAGTGCTGACGTTGGCAATTTCGGGGCGCTTGCGGCATGCCTCGAGAAATTTATTCAAGTTGTCCGCGAGAAATTCGACGTCGTTTCCGGCGCGGTCTTCGAGAACGAAGGTGAAGCCGCCGGAAGTGCCGACGCCGGGAATGGCAGGCGGAGAGAAGGAAAAAGCGATGCCTTCGGGAATTCCGCCGAGTTCACGGTTGATGTTCTGCTTGATTTGCTGGAATTGCTCGTCGCGGGATTTGCGGTCGTCCCAGGGCTTGAGAGTGACGAAGAAGAAACCGTTGTAGCTGGTGCGGACGAAGCTGAGCAAGCTGAAGCCGACGACACTAGTGGTGTACTGAACGCCGGGGGTCTTGGCGAGAGCAGCCTCGATTTTGCGAGCGACTTCGTCGGTGCGTTGAAGAGAAGCAGCATTCGGCAATTGCAGGTTGATGTACAGATAGCCCTGGTCTTCATCGGGAAGAAAGCTGGAAGGAACTTTGGCGCTGAAAAAGCCGGCGGCGGCGCCAAAAATGACCAGGAGTATGAGCGCGATGGCGCTCTTGCGAATGAGGAAGCCGCAGACGCGCACGTAGGCGTTGGTGGCGCTGGTGAAAGTCCGGTTAAACCAGTTGAAGAATGTTTTGAGCAAGCCACCGCGAGTCTTGTCTTTGGGGCGCAAGAGCAATGCGGAGAGAGCCGGGCTGAGCGTAAGTGCATTGAAAGCGGAAAGGGCCACGGAGATGGCGATGGTGACCGCAAACTGTTGATAGAGGCGGCCGGTGATGCCAGGGATAAAGGCAGTTGGGATGAAGACCGCGGAGAGAACCAGAGCGATGCCGACAACCGGGCCGGAGATCTCCGTCATGGCTTTGAGAGCGGCTTCTTTCGGCGAGAGGCCGTCTTCGATGTGGCGTTCGACGGCTTCGACGACGACGATGGCGTCATCGACGACCAGGCCGATGGCGAGAACCAAGCCGAAAAGAGAGAGCGTATTGATGGAAAAGCCGAAGAGCGGAAAGAAAATGAAGGTGCCGACGAGCGAAACGGGCACGGCGAGAAGAGGGATGAGAGTAGCGCGCCATCCTTGCAGAAAAATGTAGACCACGATAATGACGAGGAGGATGGCGATCAGGAGTGTTTCGACGATTTCCTTAATGCCCTGGGTCACGGCGAGCGTCGTGTCGAGGGAAATGACGTAATCGATATCGCCCGGGAAGCGCGACTTGGACTCGGCCATCAATTTTTTGAGGGCCTCGGTGGCTTGCACGGCGTTGGAGCCCGGCAATTGGTAAGCGGCGATGATAGCGCCGGGTTTTCCGTTGAGGCGGCCCACGACGCTGTAGTTTTGCGCGCCGAGTTCGACGCGCGCCACGTCTTTGACGCGCACCACGCCGCCAATAGGAGTTTCGCGGACGACAATTTCGCCGAACTCTTCGGGCGAGGAGAGACGACCGCGGGCGCGCACAGAGTACGTAAATTCCTGGCCCTTGGGGGCCGGTTCGCTTCCAACCTGGCCGGCGGGGTTCACCGTATTTTGCGACAGGATGGCGTTGACGATCTCCGGAACGGTGATGGCGAGCTTGGCCAATTGGTCGGGCTTTACCCAGAGACGCATGGCGTATTGGCCGGCGCCGAAAATCTGCACGCTGCCGATGCCGTATAGACGCGTGATCTGATCGCTCAGATTGATGTAGGCGAAATTGGAAAGAAACTCGGCATCGTAAGTGCCGTTCGGGGAATACAGGGTGATGAGCATGAGCGGCGCGGTGACGGTTTTTTGAACTGTGATGCCGTAGTTGTTCACGTCGCCGGGTAACTGCGAGGCCGCTTGTGTTTCACGCATCTGGGTGAGAATCAGATCGGTATTCGGGTCGGTCTTGACGTCGAAATCGACGATCAGGCGCATGCCGCCATCGGCCGTGGAATTTAGCGAATACATGTAGTTCATGTTGTCCACGCCGCTCATTTGCTGTTCGATGGGTGTGGCGACGGACTGTTCGATGGTGCCGGCGTCGGCGCCGACGTACGTGGCGACGACTTGAACCTCGGGTGGGACGATATTCGGGAACAGGGCAACCGGCAGAGTGAGGATGGTGACGGCACCAACAATAACCATGATGATGGAGATCACCATGGCGACGATCGGGCGATTGATGAAAAATTTTGACATGGGTCAGTCCGCTCCCGCGGCTGTGGTCAGCGGTTTGGGATTAACAGCCGATCCGTCCCGCACTTTTTGCACACCCTCGACAATGACCAGCTCGCCGGACTTCACACCACTGTCGATGATCCACTCCGTGCCAACACGCTCGCCGACTTTGACGATGCGGACGCTGACTTTGTTGTCGCTGCCGACGACCGCGAGTTGAAAACTGCCTTGCAGTTCAACGACAGCGCGCTGAGGAACGAGAAGCGCGCCAGTCCGTGTGTAAGTAGAGGCCCGAACGCGGCCGAATTGTCCGGGACGCAGGAAGTTTTTGGGGTTGGGAAATGCGGAGACGACTCGGATGGTGCCAGTGGTTATGTCCACCTGGCGATCGGTGTAAAGGACGCGGCCCCTGGATGGGTAGACGGTTCCGTCGGCAAGAATCAATTCGAGGGGGGGAGCGTCCTTGGGAGCGTCCACATGGTTTTGTGGGTCGTTGATGCGGTCGGCAAGACGCAAATACTCCTGCTCGCTGATGGGGAAATACGCTTTGATGGGATTAACCTGAGAGACCGAGGTGAGGACGGTGCTGGGGTTGACCAAATTGCCGAGCTGGACTTGAGCGATTCCGGCAATGCCGTCGAAAAGCGACGTGACGTGAGTGAATCCCAAATTCAACTGTGCTTGTTCCACTTGCGCTTCTGAAGACTGGACGGCGGCTTTAGCGGCAAGATTCGCTTGAATATCGTTGTCCAACTGGCTTTGTGCGATGGCGCGCTCTTTGGCGAGAGGCGTGTCGCGGTCCACGTCCAGCTGGGTCTTGCCCATCTGCGCCACCGCTTGCGCCAATAGGGCCTTGGCCTGGTCGAGAAGGGCCTGGAAGGGACGCGGATCAATCTCGAAGAGAACATCCCCTTTCTGAACGGGCGAACCTTCTTTGTAGGTCTGTTTGACGATGTAGCCGGTGACTTGCGGCTGGATCTGGGCGTTGACGTAGCCGTCGAGGGTGGCGACCCACTCGCTTACGATGGGGACGTCTCTTTGTGCTACGGCAATGACTTTCACCTCCGGTGGAGCCATGGGGGGCCCCGCAGCTCTCCCGCCGCAGCCAGCAAGGATGGCGACGGCAGAAAGAACGCTGACCAGAAGGGGCGTGGAGGCGCCGGTGGAGTAAGCGGAGCTAGAACTAAAGAGGCGCTGCCGGTGGTGGAAAGGTGGACCAACGGGTCCCGTAAAATCGAGCGACATGAATACTCCTTGGACGACGAGCAAAGGCACACCCATAATCATTGGGATGGTTGGCATCCAGCTTCATCGAACGCTTCAAAATGCAGCGCGGGGTGCAGGTGGCACACCATTTCGAATCTGCCGTTAGCGTTCCCCTTAGATGTAAACGGGGTCCAAGCGGATACAAGGGAAAATCAGGCGGAAAGGGCAGTCGGTCGACGAGGGTCAGGGGCCTACCGTTCCCCTGTAGGCCACACGGAGCATGACCGTAGGTTCTCCGAATCGGGGGTAGAGCTGAAGTAACCCGAGGCGTTCCGCTGAGCCATCGGAACATTGTCGGCAGAAGGCGTCCCCCCTTGAACCTCGTGCTAGAATTCACGGCGCTCCACCGGCTGCGCGCTCCGGGCACCCTTCTGGTTTGCTGATGATTTTCGACGGCTTACATTTCAAACGTCTCTTGTTTTGCCTTTCCGGCTTGCTGGTACTTGGTCTTGTTTTTCCGGTTCCTTCTGCGATTCCCTCTCAGGAAAATCCCCCCGGCATGCTCCATCTGCAGGTCATCGTTGTGGATTCGCCTGGCAAGGCGCAGCAGATCTTGGATCGGCTCAAAAGAGGCGAAGATTTTAGCGGAATCGCCAAGTCCGAATCGATCGATCCAAGCGCCGCCGCAGGCGGCAATCTCGAACTTGTTGATCCTCGAACACTCCGGCCGGAGTTGCGAGAAGCTTTGCAAGGGCTCCGTCCGGGGCAGACCACGAATGTCATTGCGGTGCCTTCCGGATACGTCATTCTCAAACTCCTGCCGGAGGTTCAACCCAGCGCCGCGCAGGGCATGGGTCCGGGCCAAGGTCGGGATCTCCCGCTCGCAGGTCAAGGAGCCGTGCGCTATCCAGCCGATGTGGCCGGGCAGGTTCTTGCTGACATGCTGTTCCAAAATTTCCCCAAGCCGCGGAATTGGGAGCAAGATTTGCAGGAAATTTGCGAGATCCGCAAACGCTCCCTGGTCGCGGGAATCGCCCGACTCGAAGAGCTTTTCGAACCCGCGAACAAAGCGCTAGCAGCGATGAAGCCATTTGACGTAATCCAGTCACATTACGCGTTGGCGCAACTCCAGGCCTATCAGGGGAACATGGACGAGGCTGTCACGCACTGGGAGGCGGCCTACAAAATTGCGGCTGCTGAAATTCCAGCGGGAATTCCGCAGCTGACGGAAGTGCTCGGCGTGGCTTATCTTCACAAATCGGAAATGAAGAACAATATCTATCGGCAACCGGGAGACTGGTGCCTCTTTCCGCCGCGGCTCGCCAAGCCTTATCGCCTGACAGAAGATTCCGAGAAGGCCATTCAATATTTTCTGAAGTATCTGGCGATAAAACCGGCACGGCCTGATCAGGTGCAGGTGAAGTGGCTTCTGAATCTCGCCTACATGACGATGGGAAAATACCCGTCGGGTGTTCCCGAGGAATACCGGCTATCGCCATCGGCGTTCGAATCGAAACAGGACATTGGCAGATTTGTCGACGTGGCTCCTGCGGCCGGCTTGAATTTTGCTTCCATGGCGAATGGCGTGGTCGCCGACGACTTTGAAAACAACGGGCTCCTGGACTTGGCCGTATCGAGTTACGACGTGTGCGCCCCGATGCGCTTCTTCCACAACAATGCCGACGGAACGTTCACTGACCGTGCCGCGCAGGCCGGGCTTTCCGCTCAACTGGGTGGGCTTAATATGATACAAGCCGACTACAACAACGACGGTTGTACGGATCTGCTTGTTTTGCGCGGGGCTTGGGAATTTCCGATGCGAAAATCCTTGCTGCGAAACAATTGCGATGGCACGTTTACCGACGTAACGCGCGAGGCGGGCCTGGCGGAACCCGCTACGCGCACGCAAACTGCCGTCTGGGCCGACATCGACAACGATGGTCTGCTCGACCTGTTTGTGGGCAATGAAAATGGCCCCAGCCAGCTTTTCCGTAACAAGGGCGACGGAACGTTTGAAGATATCTCACACGCCGCTGGCATCGACAGAATTGCCTTCACAAAAGGAGTGGTCGCCGCGGATTACGACAACGATGGCTTTGTGGACTTCTACGTCTCCAATCTTTATGGCGGCAATTTTCTCTATCACAACAATCACGATGGCACGTTCACCGAGGTTTCGGACAGAGCCGGAGTGCACCAGCCACAGTCGCAAAGCTTTGCCACATGGTTTTTCGACTACGACAACGATGGCTGGCCCGATCTCTTTGTCACTTCGTATTTCTTTTCCGCCGACGAGACTCTGCGCAGCTATCTTGGCCTTCCGCACAACGTCGAGACGTTGAAGCTCTACCGGAATATGAAGAACGGAACTTTCAAAGATGTGACCGCCGAAGTTGGCCTCGATAGAATCAATACGCCTATGGGCGCCAATTTTGGCGACATCGATAACGACGGTTTTCTGGACATTTTTCTCGCTACCGGCGGCCCTGAGTATGGCGCTCTGGTTCCCAAGATGCTTCTTCGCAACAACGAAGGAAAGAGCTTTGTGGATATCACAGCCTCTTCGGGCACCGGCGAGCTGCACAAAGGTCACGGCGTGGCCTTCGCCGACCTCGGCAACAACGGACGGCAAGACATCCTGGTTTCTGTCGGCGGCGCTACGCCCGGTGACGCCCACGCCTTTCGCGTTTTCGAGAATCCGGGAAATGACAACGACTGGATCACCGTGAAGCTGGTCGGCGTAAGAACGAACCGCTCGGCGATCGGGGCGCGCATCCATGTGACCGTGGACCAGGATGGCCAGCCGCCGCGCTCCATCTATCGAACCGTCGGGAGCGGAGGATCGTTTGGCGCTTCGCCGCTCGAGCAACACATTGGGTTGGGCCGGTCCGCGAAGATCGCCAGTCTCGAGATTCACTGGCCTGCGAGCGGCACGAGCCAGAACTTCTTGCATGTCGGTACAAATCAATTTATCGAAATTAAGGAGTTCGCCAAGGATTACACTAGACTCAAGCGCTTGTCATTTCGTCTGGGAAGCGCGAAGCCGGATGCTACAAAGTTGCCAAGTCCAACTCCGCAGAACCCAGGCGCGAACAGGTAGCTCGGCCGCAATGGAATCTATGAGCCGGAAGCCCATCAAGACGCGAATACTACTGACGCTCTATTTGTTCTGTTGTGTGTCGCTGGGGTTCGCTTCAGAGCGTCACGCCGCCTTCGGAGTGGTTCTCCAAGTCGATCGCACGCATCCTTCCATTCGAGTTTCCTGCCGCGAGATCCCCGGCTACAGGGAAGCGATGGTGATGGAATTTCCGGTTCGCAACGCCATGGAGCTCGAGGGGCTAGAACCGGGCACGCTGATCGATTTCACGATTGTCGTGGCAAAAGACTCCGCCCTCGCGGAGGACATTCGCATCCATCAGTTCCAGAGCGCGGATCCGGAACCCATGGCTGTTCGTCAGCTTAACCTCCTCGAGGGTCTCGTCGGTCGAGGCTCCGATGGAACCAAGCAAATAAATGTCGGCGAGCACGTCCCGGATTTTTCCCTTATCGACCATAACAGCCAGTCCGTTTCCCTCGCCTCATTCACGGGCAAGGTGGTCGGCATCACCTTCATGTACACCCACTGCCCGCTTCCGAATTACTGTTTTCGGCTGTCCAATAATTTCGGGATGGTCCGAAAGCGTTTCGCGGCTCAATTGGGACGTGACTTGATCCTGTTAAATATTAGTTTTGACCCCGTACACGATCAGCCCGATGTCCTCGCGGAGTATGCGCGCCACTGGAATGCGGCCGGTGTTCCGGGCTGGTATTTCTTAACCGGCCCGGTGATCGAGGTCCAAAAAGTCTGTCATGAGTTCGGCATGAATTTCTGGCAAGACGAAGGCTTCATCACCCACGCCCTGCATACGGTTATTCTCGATCGGCAAGGAAGGGTGGTCGCCAACCTCGAAGGCAACGAGTTTACCGCCAAGCAACTGAGCGACCTTTTCGACGCCATGCTGCGTGCGCCGAAATAATTCCGGCTCAATTCCCCCGCTATCCCTACTCTCTAGCGAAGCGAACCCGAATGGTCTTGATTTCGTAGGGTTTCGTGTGAACTGTTACAACGCCACCTGGAACACCGAGGTCCCCGACCGGCCTTTCCATTAAGTCAGTTTCGGAAGCCGATTGCGCGCCAACGGGTAGCACGATCTTCACGTCCAATTCTTTTCCCGCCCATTCGTAAAATCGCAGGATAAGCGAGCCGTCATCCTCCGCTTTCTTAATCGCCGTCATGACGACATTGTCCGCCTGGACTTCGAAGAAAGAGTGCTCCTCTTTCATCGCTCCCGGGTGCTTTGCGGTTCCCACCGCCAGGAGATCGTAGTTCAGTTCATATCCCCGGCGAACTGTCTCTGCCTCTCGCCAGGTTCCCGGATGTGCGTACATCGAATAGGTGAATTCATGGAGGCCTTCATCGGCGTGCGGGTCCGGCCATTCCGGCGAGCGCAGCAAGGAAAGTCGCAAGACGTTCCCCTTCGCGTCGTAGCCATACTTCGAGTCGTTCAGCAGACTGAACCCATGCTTGGCATCGGAGAGGTCTCCCCATTGCAGCGCGGGGACTTCGAACTTCGCCTGTTCAGCAGGGGTATTGCGCGTGGTCGGGCGTTCGATCGAGCCGTAGGGAATTTCAAACGCGGCTTTCTCGTTGTGCGCGCTGAGCGGAAACGCAACTTTCAGCAAGATGTGCTTCTCGTGCCAATCGGCAATCATGCGCACGTCAACGCGTGGACTTCCGGCGGTGAGTGTGATGTTCCGGATGAACGAGGAATTCTCGAAGTGTTGTTTCACCTGGATGATGGCGCGCAGCGGGCCGCTCTCCATCAGCTTCACCTCGTCCGCCTGAGTCAGATCCCAATGCTCTTTCTCGAAATCAGCGTCGATGTTCCACGCATCCCAAGCCTTTGGTTTGTCTCGAAAAGCTTCGAGGAGATTTCCGCAGATGGTGTCTTTCGGACCACCGGCCTCCGTCTCCGCCGGCGCCAGAGATTCCGTATTGCTCCGTTTGTCAAAAAGGCTGGTAAGGCAACCTGTGTGCGCATCTACTTTTACGCGCACAAATTCGTTCTCTAGCATGTCCGCGGAACTTTTCACCGCGGAGACTTGCGGGGTGACCTTTTCCGCCGCGCGAACATAGTAGGTCTTGTAACCAAGTGCGGGAACGCTGGCTTCGACCAGTAAACGAGCGCGATTCGTTTCGCTATCGTGCGTCAGCAATTGCGACGGCACAATCTTCCCGGAAAAATCTCGAACCTCAATCTGCTTAGCAACGCCGGGAAGTTGCACCTCGACTTCTATCACTTCCTTCCGCGGCCACGACAGGGAGTTGAAGATCACCACTGGCACGCCGGGTCCCTGGATATTGATGCGAGCCGCTAGTTCTTCGAGGGACCCGTGCAAGATAGCCTGGCCGGCTCGGCCCACATCTTCGAGGTTGCGCTTGGCATCAAGATAGTTCACGGCAATCCCCGACCCTGGCATGATGTCGTGGAAATCGTCGAACAGCAGCCGCTTCCATCCGCGGTCGAAATCTTCCGAGGGGTATTTGCGTCCGTACAAAGTGGCGAGTGAGGAGAATTTTTCGGCATTGAGGAGTAGCTCTTCCGTTTTGCGAATGCGCTTTTTCGTTTCCGCCTGCGTGGTCATGACACCGCGGTGATATTCAAAGTAAAGTTCGTCGCGCCAGGTGGGGACCTCGATGTTCGGAAGTTTCTTTTGCATATCATCGAAAAAGGAAGATGCCGTGGTGAACTGCAAATTGGGGTATACAACATCGGACTTCATCCAGCGCGTGGCGGTATCGAGCATGATTCGCGTCGGACCGCCGCCATGATCGCCAACTCCGTAGAGATGCAGCATGTCGTTATGTTGTTTCGCGTCGGTGCCGTAGAGCGAGGGAACCCAAATGGACAGGTCTCTGGCCATACTCACGGGATCGGTGTTGGCGGCATAATCGTGCGGAAAATACGTCAGCAGGCGGCTCCCGTCGGGAGACTCCCACCAGAACAATTTGTAAGGGAAGGTAGTAAATTCGTGCGCCCACATCAGTTTTTGCGTCACGAAATAATCAATGCCGGACTTCTTGTAAATCTGCGGCAATTGCCAGTTATAACCGAACGAATCCGGATTCCAGCCTATTTTTACGTCCACGCCAAATTTTTCATGGAAATAGCGTTTGCCCACAAGGATTTGGCGCACCAGCGACTCGCCGCCAGGCATGTTGAGATCCGGTTCGACCCACATTCCGCCAACTACTTCCCAGCGGCCTTCGCGCACGCGCTGCTGAATCTCCTTAAAGAGATCGGGATACTTTTCCTCCATCCAGACGTAGGTTCGCGCCGATGACATGCTGAATTTGAAATCGGGGTATTCGCGCATCAGGTCGAGGGCGCTGCGGAATGTATTGCGCACCACTTCTACGGTTTCCGTCCAGGGCCAGAGCCAAGCCATGTCGATGTGCGAGTTTCCGGCGGCGCGAATGGTGAACTGTTTGAGGAACGGCCGGAGCGGTTCGAGCCGGGCCTGCGATTGCCGCAGCGATTCGTCGAAGGCCCCCTGTTCTCCGTGGTCGAGCGCCAGAAAATCAATGGCCTTCACGGCGGCGTCGAGCTGGCTTTCGCGCTCAGATTTGCCGTCTGGAAACGCCGCGATCATCGGAAGCGCCGAAAGGATCTCCGCTCTCAAAATCCCGGCGTCGGGACGAGTAGCGGGGGGCTCGATACTGAGCCGGCTTTCTGCAATTCGCGTATTCACTTCCGACGCATTTAAACGCACCGCAATGAGGAATTTTTGGCCTGGCTGGGCATTCGGGGTGAGCGGTATGGGCTGCTGGGTGTCGTCGTCGCCGCGGGCCACCAGCGCGCCGTTTGAGAACACCGTAATCCCCAGCCGGTCGTCGGTATCGAAGAAAAGCTCCAGGTTCACCCGCGAACCCGCGGTCGCGTAGCCATTCATCTTTTCGGGAATCTCAATCCACCGGCGCAAAACACGCGAGCCGGTCTTCCATCCTTCATGGGTCTTTACCTGCTGCCAATCCGAGTCCTTCAATGCCGGGTCTTCGGGATGCGGTATGTCCGCGTGGTAACGCCAATCTGGCAATGGCAGCGTGGTAAGCGACTCGAGCCGATCCAGTGTCGGCTTATAAGGGTCCGGCGGCTGGTTCGCTTGGCCGGAACGGACGCCGCCGCAGGAAAGGGCGGCGAAAACCGTAGCTGCGATGACTTTTCTCACTAGCGTTTACACCCAGTTAGGGCCGGATTCCTTGCTTCGAAGGAGGTTCTCAAATTTGCGAAATCCACTGTTTCCGATCGGGAGTCGTCCTGTCAATCCATTCGCATGTCATTTATGCCTTCCTACGCATGTCATTCATGTCTTTGTGGATAGAGGCCGTTCTTCCCGGCCGCCATGGGCCCGGAGGCGCGTTTTCGCCGGGCTGCTCTGGTTTTAGGCTGTAATATGAAAGCGTATGCGTTTCGTTTCAAGCCTTCCCTTTCTTGTGTTGTTGTTCTTGGCCCTGCCTGGCCGGCAGGCTCAGAAGACTCCTGACCAGCCGCAGCCATTGCCTGGCAAGTTCACCGATGCTACGGCCGCGCTCGGCCTGCACTTCCAATACCTCGCCTCTCACACGGCCAAGCACTATTTGCCGGAAACAATGGGAGCAGGCGTGGCACTGTTCGATTACGACAATGATGGACGTCTTGACATTTTCCTGGTGAACGGCGCTCCTATCAGCGATCCCACTCCGAAAGGCAGCATTCCGCAGAAGTCCGGTCCGCAATACTGGAATCGACTTTTCCATCAGAAGCCCGACGGCACGTTTGTGGACGTAACCGAGAAGGCCGGGCTTGAGGGTTCAGGCTACGGCATGGGGGTGGCAGTTGGGGATTACGATAACGATGGCTACGAAGATTTGTTTGTGACTGCGTATGGCGGAAACAAGCTCTACCACAACAATGGTAATGGCACTTTCACCGACGTAACCGAGAAGGCCGGTGTTGCGGGCATAGGTTGGTCCACTAGCGCCGCCTGGGTCGATCTGGATGGAGATGGTCTGCTCGATCTCGTTGTTCTGCGCTACGTTCAGTGGGATTTTGATGACATCTGGTGTGGCGAACACAAAGAAGGCTACCGCTCTTATTGCCATCCCGACATCTTCCAGCCGGTTTCACCGCTGGTTTATCACAATGACGGAAACGGCCATTTCACCGAGGTCTCCCAAAGAATTGGCCTCGACAAGCCTGGAAAAGGGCTCGGCCTTGCACTGGCGGACTACGATCGCGATGGCCACGTCGATCTGTTTGTCGCCAACGACTCCATGGTCGAATTCCTGTACCACAACAAAGGTGATGGCACGTTTGAAGAGGTGGGCCTGCTATCTCAGGTGGCTGTCGATGGCGACGGACGCACGTATGCCGGCATGGGCGTCGATTTC
>Ga0210395_10000552_pt1 | contig 29121 bp, 27 predicted proteins | sample IncBWH4OmetaG_FD_150861 | JGI IMG/M metagenome (GOLD analysis project Ga0210395, IMG submission 150861) | Forest soil microbial communities from Barre Woods Harvard Forest LTER site, Petersham, Massachusetts, United States - Inc-BW-H-4-O ... | reverse complement strand
TGGTCCTGACCGGAAAAATACACCGATCTGACAGGCCCGACTGAATATCTACGCGCCCTATTGCCCCATCAACACTCGCACCGCGCGAGACAGCGGCCCCACCGGCTGTTTGGGCTGAAACGACGGCGGTAAAACACCCTGCATTCGAGGATCATGGAGCACGACCAGTATAGACTCCGGATTTGGATGAGGGACATAGAGCCGTGGCTGCCCGGCAAATATAATCGCATCGCCGCTCGCTTGAAAGGCCACCGCCAGCCTCACCGGGGCCAAGCGATCACGGATCCGCGGCCGCACAATGCCACGCCACATCTCAAGCGAAAGACCGAGCCAGCCGATAGAAAGAAAACAACACCACACCGTTGTCAGCACGCGGGCGCGCGTCCGCCATTGGCCGGTTGCCTCTGCCGCGAGCACGATGGCACACCAGGCATTCGCCAGCGGCAACAGCACCATAAAATCGACGTAGCGCGAAGGGATAAAACCGGCCAGTAGTTCGCTGTCGCCGCCGCGTGCCCACGCCATGGCCAGTGCAGTGGCTGCCGCCCATCCACCAAGCAAGAGAACGAAATCCTCGCCCACGCGTGGCTGGCGACGCCGGGCAATCCGGCCCATCAGGACCAACATTACGGGAAGATTCAACACCAGTGCGGCCAACGGTTGATCCGTGTGCGGCCAGGCCAGCGCCCGCGCGAATGCGACCGCAAACTGACCCGGGGAATGGGCCCTCAATGCCTCCAATTCCCGATCGGCCGGCACCGACAACATTAGGACCAGTGCCACCGCCAGCAAAACAAGCGCCGGCCACATACTGGGCCACACTCCCTCCAGCCGCCGCTTCTCTAACCCACGCAACACCGCCAGCCCAAGCAAAGCCAGCGGCACCACCTCGCCCGGACCCATTGACAGCATGGCGGCCAACCCGGCAGCCAGTCCACCCAACAACCGAACCGGGGAGGGATCTACAGCGCCCAACCAAGCACAGGTCATGAGCGAAAATATTAGCGCAAAGTAAGCCTGCGACTGAAATCCCCATAACGCATTGTGCCAGGCCGCCAGCGGGAGAAAGGCCAGGGTGACGCCCGCCGCAAGCAACCCTTGCGTTTTTCGGCCAGTGCCACCGGCCGCTTTATATACGATAATTCCCGCACCAAAGGCGTGCAACCCAGCTCCCGCAGCCATCTGCAACAGCGGATCCCATTGGCCATTGAGGACGAAGAGCGAAAGGTTGAGCAAATGCGTCCAGACAATGCGGTGCCCGTTGTAAGCCTGAAACAGGGCGCCCAACCGCAGCGTGCCATCACGCCATGCGGGATAAAGCCATCTTCCTTCCACCTCCCATTGGTCTTGAAACGGGATATCCGTTCCGGCGCGTGCCACGAGCCACCACTGTGCGGCCAGCACGCCCAGTCCCGCGGCCAATGCCCATGGCCAAACCGGCCTCTGGTCCGGCACGATTGGATTTTTTTTTGCCTCAGCCATTTTTTGCCATCGACTCAACCGATCACACCGGCCGCACGCGCCGGTGTCCTCGCCAGCGCGCACGCAACAAGGCCACGCGTTTCCAGAGGCCAAAGGCGATTCGATATTTCAAATTTACCAGCCGCGAACCGCGGGGATTAAAGTGCTTCAAGTAAACGTCGCGGTTCGCGTCAAAAATCGCCAGTGCCATCGCGTCGTAATCCCTGGCCACGCTCACGCCTTTCAGATGCGTGATTTGCACGCGGCCATCGTAAACAATTTTGTAACCGGCGCGCGCCATGCGGATGCAGAGGTCGAGATCATCGCCATACATGAAAAAGTTTTCATCGAAACGTCCCACGCGTTCCAGCACCTCGCGCCGCGCGAGCATGAAGGCGCCATTGATCGCGCCGACTTCGTAGGTGTCATCGGCGGGCAAATAAGTGAGATTGTAACCGGTAAAAAACTTGGTGCGCGGAAAGGCCCCGGCCAGCCCGCTCGCCCGGCAAAAGCCGTCCCACGGCGTCGGGATCGAGCGCCGGCACGCCAGGTCCATCGCCCCATCGGCCAAAACGAGTTTTGGCGAAATCAGCCCGATCGTGCGCTCGGCACGCACCCGCGCGACGCATTGCGCCAGCGCGGCCTCGTTGCAAGCCGTGTCGGGATTCAGGAACAGCACGCATTCGCCATGGCTGCGCGCATATCCGAGATTGTTGGCCCGGCCAAACCCGAGGTTTTTTTCCGCCGCGACATAATCCACCCAAGGGAATTGCGCACGAATCAGTTCATCCGCCCCGTCGCCCGGCGAATTGTCCACCACGATTACCTCGACCGCACGGCCATCGAGCACGCGCGGCAACGACGCGAGACAAGGCCCGATCTCGTCGCGCGATTTGTAGGCGACGATTATGATGGTAAGCAGCGGCAACTCCGGCATCGACACAACCCAACGATGGAAGATGCTTGGCGCAAAGGCAATGCCCACTCCAACGCCGATCATCAGTGTCATCGTCGTCTGCAAAAACCCCGGCCCTCACCTGCCAGCCGCGCTCGCCAGCGTGTGGGAACAGGTTCAGGTGCAGGCTGAGCTCATCATCGTCGATGGGGGTTCGACCGATGGCAGCCGTGAGTGGCTGGAATCACAGCGGGGCCGAATTGCCACGCTTGTTTCAGAACCAGACCGTGGCGTGTATGACGCGATGAACAAAGGCGTCGCCTTGGCGCACGGCATATGGGTGCTTTTTCTCGGCGCGGATGACCGGCTCGCCGGCGACACCGTTTTGATCGAGACCGTCCACTGGATGGAAAAAAACGAAGCCGATATCGCCGTGGGCGAGGCCGTCTACGACGACGGGCGTATTTACAAGCTCAGCTCGCGGGTGAATCCGCTCGCCCGAAATTTCGTTCACCACCAAGCCACGTTCTACCGCCGCACGCTTTTCTCCGGATACGGCAACTTCGACCCCTCGCTCGCCATCATGGCAGATTATGAATTCAACCTGCGCCTCTGGACAAAACACCTGCTCTTCAAACCATTGCCGCTGCGTATCGCCGCCTGTGGTTCAGGCGGCCTGAGCGACGCCGGCCATTGGCGCGGCTATGGCGAGGAGATACCCGTGCGCCACCGCTATTTCTCTTGGTGGCATTGCTTGCCTTGGGACGCACTCAGCATGATACGTTTCCTGCGCAAGAAGATCGTGCGGAAATTCATCAGATAATTTATGGCCAATACCCTTCGCGCCAGATTGTGCCATGCGGCCAATACGTTGCTGAACCCGCTTGGATTACACCTCGTGCGCCCGGCCCACGCCTTTGAAATGGCCGGGCTGTTGGCACGGGCCCGGGCGCGTGGTTTGCAAGTCGGCACGATCATCGATGTAGGCGCATCTGACGGCATCTGGTCGCGCCAGGCACAGCGGTTTTTTTCCAAGGCGAAATTCCTCCTTTTTGAGCCGCTCGCTGAACGGCAGGCCGCCCTGGAACAACTGCGCAAAACCCACGGGTTCGATTTCGTCCCCGTCGCCGCGGGCGCAGAAAAAGGCTCGGTCGACTTTGCCATCGACCCGGCGCTCGACGGCAGCGGCGTCGCCGCACCGGGAACCAGGGAAACACGCTCCGTGCCAGTGGAGCCAATCGATGCCGCCGTCGCCACGCGCAGCCTGCCAGGGCCCTACCTGCTCAAACTGGATACCCACGGCTTTGAAATACCCGTGCTCACCGGCGCGACCAAGGTGCTGGCCCAAACCGAACTGCTGATCATCGAAACCTACAACTTTACGCTCGTGCCAGGTTGTTTGCGCTTTCACGAGCTCTGTGCCTGGCTCGAGACACGCGGTTTTCGCTGCTGCGATCTCGCCGATCCGATGCGACGGCCACGCGATGGCGTCCTGTGGCAGATGGATCTCGCTTTCATCCCGAAAGACCGCCCGTTGTTCGCGAGCAATACTTACAACTAGCCCGCCCGGGTCAGCAGCTCGTTGAAAGAAACCAAGCCATGCCGGGCGATGCGTTCAGCATAAACGGAGAGATTAGCTCCACGAAAGATCAACCGCACCCAACGATGGCGCAAGGTCATCCCCGAGGTGAGCAGCCCGAGTTTTTGGTCAACCCGCGCGCGTTCGGCCACCAGCGCAGCGCGGTTTTTGGAAAGCTGGCCGGCGCGCAACCGAAACGCCGCCACCGCCGCACCGCCCACGCACGCAAACGGCACGCCGGTCACACAAGCTCGGGCCAGAAATTCCGAGTCTCCACAAAAACGCATCGTTTCGTCGAATCCTCCCAGTGCACCCAACGCCGCCCGCGTCACCAGCGTGCCATGCTGATAAACTGGCTCGATCCTCTGGGCATAAAGCGCACGGTTGAGCGAGGGTGCGGGCGAGACCGGGATCGCGCCGAGACGACGCCCCTGTGCATCGATCAAGCGCACGCGGCCGTACACAATCAACGGCCGATCGCCGGCCCGAGCCACGGTTTGGGCGACGGCCGCAAAATTCGGCAGCAACAAATCATCGTCGTTGAGATAAGTGAATGCGTCCCAGTCGCCCGCTTCGGCCAGCCCGGCGTTGATGGCGGCATACATGCCGACCCCTCTCTCGCGAACAATCTGTGCAGCCGGAAATCGCGCCGACAGTGCGGCCACGACATCCGCCGGCGCAACCAGCATATGCCGGCAAGCAACCGGCAGGCCGGACACGCTGGCCACGGTTTCCTCCAGCCACCGGGACGATCCCAGCGTGGGCGTCAGCACAAGCAATTTCATCGCGCATCCTTTGTCATCCGTTGACTCACAAGTTCAGCCAATGATTGGGCCGAACCCAGGTGAGGCAATCGCGCAAAAATTCCCGCGGCGGATGCGATGCAATGGAGTTTTATCACCATGGCGCTCGTTTCAACTTGTGCCGGGTCCATACCAGGATGCGGCCGGAGAAACGCCCCAAACCAGCATGACCTGAAAGCCAGAGCGGGCCCAGTCGCAGCCACACGGATCCAAAAGTCAATTCAAGCAAACGTGTATTGCATGTCACGGGACGCCCGCGTGACACGTAATGGGGCGTCTCCAGGCCCAGCGTCCTCACTCGCAGCCTGGCCTCTTCAAGCAGCGCAAAGTAACGTCCGTATAGCCATGAGCGCAGCCGCCGCGGCATCACGCCATATTCAAGCTGGCCCGAGTCGAAAAGGAAGCGGCTGCGCGGCTTGAACAGGGCAAAGTGATACACGATGAGCGCCCGTCCATCCACCAGCAGTTGATCGGGTGCGAAGCGATAGCGATAGTTCATCCAGTTCCATGGCGCAAGGTCCACCCCTGGATGCTGGCACACGACAACGCCCGAAAAAAGCTGGGGCCATTGGTCGAGATATTTTTGGTCGGCAAATTTGCCGCCCTCGATCCGGTCGTGGCACCAGGCGAGGCACTGTTCGCGCCACCAATCGAGGCAGCGCCGCCCCTCCACGCTGTTACGGAAACAGAGCACCCCGACGTTGAAGCGACCGTACACCTCATAATGCCGCAAAAAATCCGGAAACCGGTGCTCGACGATGAACACATGGTTGGCGCCGAGTTCGGCAAAAAGCGGCGCGGGATCGGAGAAAAACGCCATGTCCGCATCGAGGTAGGTAATGACTTCAATCCCGGGCTGCCGTTTGAGCAACCAGCGCGGCAGGCACGGCGAAATCGTAAAGCAATATTCCGCCCGCGAACGATTGGGTTTCACGGCCAGCAACTCGGGGTCCGCCGCTTCGAGTTCGGCCAGCGGTATGGCGCGCAAATCCCCCTCGTGCAACTCCCGCACGACCTTGATCGCCACCTCATCAAGGCACAAAACCCACAGCACCGCCGAGGGATCGTGTCGCTTGAGCGAAAGCCACAGCGCCAGGCCTCGAACGAGATATCCGCGGTCGAAATAAGTGCAGTAATGGTTCACGTCGTTAGCGATGGGGACTTTCGGGCAAACCGGATGCTAGCGCATTGATATTCTTTCAAGGAAAAACCCGCGAAATTCCGCCGCGATGCCGGCTTCGTCGAAACCCGGCCATTCTGCAACCAACCGGTAATCGCCGGCAAAGTGATGTAACACTCCAGCCCTGGCAAAAAACCAGCAGGGGTAACTCGCATCGTAAATCACCGGAGGCACCCGCTGCACGGTGAGCCGGTCGCGCTCGCCCGGAACAAATCCCATGCGATCGATGATGATATAGCGGAATCCACGCTGGGCCACGTCGGCGAGCAAGGCATGCGGCGATTCGAGATACGGCAATACACTCGAAAGCAGAATGACCGCGGGTTGTCCTTCCGCACAGGCGGCGTCCATTGTCTCAAAGAATTGCAGCGTGCCATTGGCAAACTCGCGCCGGCCCGCCTCCACCATGTGCGCCTGCTCAACGACCGCCCACTGCACCTCGAATTCACTGAGCCAGGAGCGGTGCTGCCACCACGCACTGCCAAAGGCCCCGCCAAAATCGAGCACGCGCAGCCGAGCTCCCCCGGCCGACGCCGCACGCTGCAGACACGCCAGCAACGGCCAGTGCGCCTCCGGCGCGGCAAAGGTCACGCTGTCGCGCTCCCACGCCACCCGCCCATCGCGCACCGCGCACGTTGCGGCAAGTGCCTTTTCAAAAATGACGGGCTCATCATAGCCGTGCGAGATCGCGCGGGCCTCGGCCCATGCACCAAAATCGCCGGAATATCCGTGGCGGGCCGCCATGCGCCGGGCCCATCGGCGCAAAATCGGCGGCGTCCAATCACGGGCGAATTGGCGAATAGGTTTCATGTGCACTTCAATCTGCGACGCAGGTATCGCCAAATGCGAGCCAAGCCGCCAACCTGGGTCTTGCCCCAGAGTCCTCGGCAATTAGCATGCTCCCGCGGCTCGGGCCATTCGCTTGGGAGCGGCGGGACCGGGCGCAATGGTAGATTTTCCCAATCCTTCGCCTTGGCCGCGTTGGTGGCGGTGGCATCAAAACCGCAATGCTCAACCATTGACCATGGCGGGCGCAAACACAGTCCGCCATGCTGCAAGTGATGGTAGAGCCACCGCACCGCCCAAATATTCCTGCGTTGTTCGACCCGCGCCATCTTCGGCAAATCAGAGCCATAAGCGGCGCGCGGCGTGCCCCGGCACTCAGCCCTGCGCAACTTCTCCCATGCGGTTTCCTCGTTCATGCCCTGCCAGGCACGCGGCCAGGAACCCCACACCCAGCACTCTGCGCGGCCATCGAAATACGGCCGGCTGCCCACTTCAGCTGGTGTCACGCGCGGATGGGTCCACCCCGTGATACTCATTACGCGTGGGTCATTCGCATAGCGCCGTAGCGCCGCGCACATCCAAGCGTAGGTGCAGCCCACGCAAATGAGATCGTCTTCCCACACGATGAATGCGTCGGATTGCGAAGCTATCTCGCTTACGCCCGCCAACACATTGCGGCCGAGCCCGAGGTTTTTTTCGCGTTCGACCAACTTCATTTCGCACCAATCAACGGCGTGCAGAAGCGCCCGGGTCTCAGCCACGGCGGCGGCATCGGCCACGCCCTTGGCGCCATCGGCGAAGGCATGGATCAAAGGCACGCCATTTTCGCGCAGGCACTCCAACGCTTGGGCCAGGTGCGCGGGCCGCGCATAGGCGAAGAGGACAATCGGTATGATTGAAGTGGTCTGGCTCATTTTACGGATAGGCCGAATACCGGATGGGCCGCCGCACCGGGAAGTGCGTCCGCTATAATTTGATCGAACGATAAAGACTGCTCTTTATCAAGGATCGGCCATAATGGCACCGCGCCGAGAAAGGCCGCCGTCGCCGAAAACGTACTCGGCACACTGACCACAAAGTCACACAGGGAAAGTTCGACCCAGTTTTCAAACCAGTGTCCACCGGCGCGCGGGTTACCGGTCGCCATGTGCACAGGCAGCCCGGCAAAAAGTGCAGGATCCTGCCAGTCCTCCGACGCAACCACGACCGCAACCCGCCGTCCGCCATGCAAGTCGAGCAACTGCCGGATCCACGCGGTGTATTGAGCGGTGGAAAAATAAAACCGCCCATCACCCCACTCCCGATAATCGCTTTGACGGATGAGTACCCCCATAACCACGTCATGCTGTTGTCGCAGTGTCGCGATGAATTCCGCAGGGCGCTGCGCAAATTCCGGCGCCGGGCGAAAAAACTTGCGCAGCTCCGCCTGCTGCTCGGAGAGCAGCCGCCAGCTTGCGATTTTCCAGCCACTGCACATCGTAACGGATCGCCGCGTGACACGTTCAAAAAATGCCGGATCGTCCAGATCGAGGCTTTCTTGTTGTACGATATTGAGCGCAATGGCCTGCCAGCCTGGCGACCATGAGCCGGCGGCCTGCACGACGCGCGGCAACCGGGTTCTCTTTTCGCTCGCCTCACGCAGCCACCTTGGCAACGCCGCCCGCTGCCGCGCCAGCCTGTCCGCCCAGCCCGCACGCACCGGAAAAACACAACCTGGGTGTTCGCGCCACACGTCAAAATAATCCGCAAACGTCCAGAAGGCCAGATTTAGCACCTCGACTTTCCCCTCGTGCTCACGCGCCCAGGCCATCCAATGCGCAAAGCGGATGACTTGGTTGCCGAGGCGCCCACCACCATGCGTATAAATAACCTTGTGGGGTACTGGCATTGGACACCTCATCGGCTGGCCGCCCAGCGCGGGGCGAGCGCCACATAGTTGGCGTAAGCGAAATGCTCCATCCAATCCGCATAGTCCCGCCGCACGAGAGACTGCGGAAAAAGCTTTGCGAGCACATAACCTCTCGACATGAGCAGACCATATAGGTCGCGCAGGGTCGCGCCCGCATCCAGCGTCGTACCACCGTATTCAAATTGAATCACATCCACCACCTCCGGCCGCAAATACTCTCCCAGGCCGCGCAAGGCCGCCAGTTCCGCACCCTCAATATCGAGTTTGAGCAGACCGATACATTTAATGCCGTGCTCTTTTATATAAGCCTCCAATCTCAACCGGAGCACGCGCACATCGCCACCGCTTGCGTCCGCGGCTGCGCCCCGAACCACCAGTGAGGCGTGCGTGCTGCCCGATTGTCCGGAAAAGAGGGTGGCCTCCCCCGCCTGGTCCGCCAGCGCCACCCCGATCAGGCGAACCCTGGGCTCACCCGAAAAAATGCGGCGCAGCCCTTCCAGGCAGTGCGGCGAAGGCTCAAAGGCATGCACCTCCACGGGACAATTGATCCGACTCGCCTCCTCCAGCACCGCCTGCGTATAATGGCCGGCGTTCGCACCGGCATCGCACACGACCAACGGCTCGGTCTTGGCCCCAGCGGCGTGCGCCGCGAGCAATTGCCGCAGAAGCCAACGTTCGCCGTTGTTTTCCATCTGCGGCCGGCCGTTGTTTTCGGCAAAATCAAAAGCCATTCTCCCCCAAAGGCGCAGACCGCGCCGCAAGATTGAAGATCGCCCATGGAGTTTCATGGCTTGGACAAATGATACAGCCCGGTGCCAAAACCCCGGCCGGGGGCATAGGCCGGCACCAGTTCGCGACCATAAATATAACATTCTTCTCGTAAGGTAAGCCCCGGGAAGAGTTCCAATAAATAATCGCGCGTGAATGCCCGGTGGGCGTTAAAATAGACGCGGCATTCCGCATCAACCGGCACGCTCACATAAAGCTGGCCGCCCGGTGCCAGCACCCGGTTCAATTCCGCTGCCGCTTGTTCCGAACCGTGCGCGTCGAAAGGATCGCCGTAACGGCCCAGACCGATGTGTTCGATCACGCACAACGACGAAAGGCTCGACACCGACCCGTCGGCAAACGGCAGCGCGAGCACCGATCCACGCAGAAAGGTAAAACCGGCCAGTTCGATCTCCACCGGGCGGATATCAACAAAAGTGACGGGCACAAATTGCGCGATCAGCGCCATGGAACGGGCGGATGAGCCAACATCAACATGCTTGTCCGTCCGCTGCTCCGCGATCCTGCGCGCAAACCATGCGTCCTGCAAAAAATAGGTTGGCTCGACCGGCGTTGTCGTCGTGCGATCGGTCAGGCAAGGTTGGATGTCACGCCAGCGCAGGGCAAAAGCGCTGCCGCGATTCATGCGGCGAAAGCGGATGCACTCGCCGCCAAAGCCTCCCAACCGCACCAGCCCGCCAACCCAGCGCAGGCCGAAGCCAAACTGATCCATCAAGGCGCGAACCCCCGCGTACAGCACGCGCAACGGAGGTATCCGGGCAAATCTGCGCGCCATCGTCATGAGGCAAATTTCCTCCACCATTTCATCAGCCCGTTGCGCGGCCGAGCGGCGGCGGCCATGTCTTGCAGCATCCCAGCCAGCCATTCTCGTTCGCTAGCTGGCACCGCCACAAACGCATCTTCAAACATAACCACATGACGCCGGCCTTCCTGACCCAAGGCTGCCACGATAGTCGCCAACCCGGGCCATTGTTCCGCCCGATGCGGCGCCGGCGGCGGCGCACAAAACAGCCGGGCATCGTCGACCAGGACCACGTGCGTGAACGACGAAGCATTGATCAGGGCAATTTCCGCCAGCACCGGGCACTCCACTTCACGGCCGGCGGTGTCCGCGCCACTCCAATGGGCATCGAGCCAGAAAATCGCCGGGGACGTGAGGATCGAAACGACTTCGCGCAATACAACCACGGAATCGCCGGCCAAGGCGCGCACGTTCGGCTGCGCGTCAAACCGCACCTGCGCCGCCGCATGATAGGCGGGTGAAAGCTCGATGGTGGTCACACGAGCAAAATGCCCGGCCGCCCAAGCCGCGGTATCACCATGAAAGGTGCCGGTCTCGATGAAGTCTTCAATACCCAGCCTTCGCTGCAGGGCGAGGGTCAGGGTGGCTGGCGGGCCCATCTGATATTTTCCCATGGGCTACTCCTATCCGACAAACTGCCGCCACGGCAACAGCACAGAGCTGATCATCAAACGAAGGTTGGCGCGCATTTTTGGTTGCAGGTAATCCAGCGCAAACGTCGTTACCGCAAACGAGGCAAAGGATGCCGCAATGGCTCCACGCGCACCCCATGCCGGAATAAAAAAGAAATTCAGCACAATATTCATCGCCGCGCCGGCCAGCGAGGTAAGCAGTGAAAAACGAAACAACCCCTCGTTGACAATAAAAAGGCTGCGCGCGATGCCAAAATTGGTGAAGAACAATCGGAAGGCGAGCCAGGGTAGCAGTGCCGCCGCACCCCAGTAAGCGTGCCCAAAAAGCATGGTGGTAAAAGCAGGACCCAAGAGCACCAACGGCAGCGCCACCGCCAGGAACATTACAAACATGAGACGATAAACATTGTACAGGCGCCGTCGGTAAAGATTTTCATGGTCGCGCTTCGCCCGGGCAATCTCAGGGGCCGCCACGGTCTGCAGCACCGTGGGCAGGAAAGCGAATACGGTCACCACCCGCAATGCCGCGGCGTATTGCCCGAGTTCGGCCGGGCCCAGCATTCTGCCCATCATCACCTGATCGATGGAGGCTTGAACGTAGATGGCCACGCCCGACAACGCGAGCGGCCAGCTTTGCGCCAGCAAAGCCCGCGCATAGCGGCCCTGGAAATGCCAGTCTTTTACCCGCAATCCACGCCTCCATCCGGTCATCAGCCAGCCGATGCCATACAGCAAAATCTCGCCCGCGGCCGCGGCCGCAAACGCCCAGACCGGCGCCCGCAAGAGGATGAGCGCAATCCTTGCAACACTCGCCAGGGCAAAACCCGCCATGCGACCCCAGGCCGATACGTAAACCTCACCCCGCGCCTGAAAGCGCACATCCAGCACATCGAATATTTGGAAAATCAGGCTCAGTGCCGTGATCAATACCAGCCAGTGCATCTGCGAATCAGTCGAGGAAAGCAGCCATGCCGCCATCGCGCTAATCAACCAGCCCGTCGCCGCCGCCACGCCTTTGACGACAAAGGCCGTGCCCAGAAAATCATCCGCCGAGTCCGGCTCATGCACCAAGTCGCGCACCAGCACTGCATTCAAACCGAGCGCGACGCACGCCCCCACCACTGCGACAATCGCCTGCGCATAGCTGAGCAATCCAAAACGCGCCGGGCCCAGATAACGCGCCATCCAGACACCCACCAGCAACCCGCCGGCCATGCGCAACAGTTGGTCAAGAAACAGCCACGCCGAATTATCCAGCGCGCGCGTCACGGTGCCCCGCCCCTGCAAGCGCGCGCGCAAGAACTTAGGCAGCCAGTCGCTTGCGGCCATGCGGCTGCCTCCGATCTATATTAATTGACCTGTGCCAAATCAAACAGCGGGGAGATTTCATGCCCTTGGGGTTTGGTTCGCCACCACATACATCAACATGAATTTCAAATAGTGAGATGCGTTTGTTAGCGAGATGATTTGGCGCGCAATTCCTGAGTTTTCTGCAGGACGATGCGGGCGAGCTGTTCCTCGCCATTCATCTCGCTGGCTTGCGCCAGCATGAACAGGAAGCTGGCACGCTCTGCGGCCGCAATATGCCCGTTGGCTGAACCCAGCGCTCTCAGGTAACATGCCAACGCCTCATCGGTCTTTCCCTGCACGACCAAGACTTGCGCCAGTTTAAATCGCGCCGGATAATAATCCGGCGCGACCTCGAGCGCGGCCCAAAGATGATCCGCCGCATCCTCCCATTCAAAGTTCTGCAACTTCTGCAGAGCGATCCTCTCATGCTCATGCACCAAACCGGGCACCGGGGCCACCAAACCCAGTAGATTGGCTTCCCCGGCGGCGTCACGGACAGCCTGGGCAATGGCCGGCTTCTGTTCGCCCAGCTCTTTGGAAGATGGAAACTCCCTTAATCCCTGCTCACAGGCCTCCCTCGCCTCATCAAAATGACCTTCAAATTCAAGCTGATTGGCCCTCATACAATAGAGATGTTCCTTTTCGCTATCGGGCCGGGAAAACTCGGCCAAAGCGGAACTGAAAAATGTCTGCGAATTTTTCCAAGCGCCAAGCCGCTGGCGGCTCAAGTTAAACCAGACGCACAAGATCGCGATACCAACGAGCACAGCGGTTCCTCTCACCCACGGACGGGCGCACGCCGCCAGTGCCACTGCCACTGCAATCGTCCAAGGCAATGAGGCCAAATAGCTGTAGCGATCGCTGAGAAAATACGGCGAATCGAACAGCCCCGACATGGGTAGCATAAAGAACGAATAGGCCGCGCCAAGCGCCCAGAAGCCGGATCGTCGTGAGGCTTTAACCGCGAAGCACGCCCAAACTGCACCAGTCAACGCCAATACGCAGAGCCCAAAGCCCTCTTCGCGCCACACTGGCGCCTTGATGGAATCCGCCACAAGCCTTCGTTTAAACGGCCACCATGGTTTCCATATATAATAGCCCTCCGCATACACCATGCGCTCCATTCGCACGGGGAAAGTCAAAGTCGCCAATGCAGCCGGCCGGCTCCAAAGCGGCCCGGCATGAAGCGATGCATAAAGCGTCATGCAGCCAAACAGGATCGAGACCAGGCCGAACAATCCAAGGACCTTCAGCATGGCCGGCCTGAACCCACGCCACCAGCCGGGGCTCCGCCACGGAATCCGACGTTGCCGAGTGGCTGCTTCCCAGCACAACAGGGAGGCCGGGTAGGCCAGGGCCACGGGATAGGTCGCAACCGACAATAAATAAAACCCGGCTGAAGCCCATAAACTCCAGTATTCCGATCGCGTTCCCTCTTTCCTGGTAATATACAAATAGAAAGACCCCAGCAAAAAAAACGTGGCCTGCACATACATATAACCGGAAGCCCAGGCAACTATTTCAACTCTCAATGGATGCCAGGCCCACCAGGCCCCAGCCAGCGCAGCCGATACTAACGCCCAAGATCCACCGGCCTGCCGGGGCCCAAACCTCTTGATGACTTCATGACAAATCGCTATCATCAGCAATACATTGACTCCATGAAGAAACAGGCAGGCCCAATGGTAACCATGCGGATCCAATCCGAAGAGCCCGTATAAAAGTGAAAAACCAGCCCAGCCGGCTGGCATATAGCGGCGCATGTAGTGGGTGTCGGTCAACATCCAACGAACGGCGGTGCCATCAAGCCGCCCGAGATGTGGATTCAAATATATATTAATATCGTCATCAAACCGGACAAATTGAAAATGGCGCACGGGCCAGAAGGCCGCCATCGCCACGAGCCAAATCAGGCCGATGCCTGAACCATAAATTAAGCCCGGTCGGTTTCTCATCGGACGTTAGCTTAAGAATGTTCGCCCATCCAACTTCGGCTCGGGCCTAGGCAGCCTGCTAGGGGAAATGCGGCTCCAGGCAACTTCGGGCAGCTCATGCCAGAACATCTCCGTTCCGCTTGGATATCAGCATCACGTTTATGCTTGCCCCGTCAGGGATTAATTTCCTTAGCCCTATGGCCGTGGGCGGCAAAGGCCGAAGCCGGGGGATCGAATAAAAGATATAGCCATGGTTTAAAAGCAATTCGATCAAATCGTCAAAATGCCGGGGCTCATCTTCGTAGCAACCCGGGGCTAGTTCCATAAAAATGCAGGGGTGCATCTCCTGCAATACTTTCGTTGCCCCTTGAAAGACAGACCATTCATTGCCGTCAACGTCGATCTTGATCCAATCTATCCGGGTGAGTTTCTCCTCCAGAACCAGCTGGTCGAGGGCCCGCACGCGCGCTCCACTGACTGACTTCAATTCGCCCCGATGCGTGGGATGCAGTTCATGCCCCTCGTCAAGCGGCCAGCTTGAATGCAACGCCGCCGGCTTGGCCGACGAGGCAGAGGCCGCCAGCAAAACTTGTTGCGCGCTGACCTGTGACCTTATCCTTGGATTCAGGTCAAGATTTGCGCACAGTTTCTGATAGGCATAATCGGTCGCCTCGACCGCAACCACCCGGCCATTGGGCCCGACGGCACGGGCGAAATGCATCGTATGGGCACCGATATTCGCACCAATATCCAAAACCGTCTGCCCGGGCATGATTCTCTTCTCATAAAATCTATGCATGGACCGCTCAAAGCTCCCGAGCAAATAGATGGAGAAATCGATGCCTTCCCGCAAGTCGAGCGACCACATCAGCCCATCCCGGGAAAAATGGCCGGAGGGCGGTTGCCCGCAGATTTTTCGGGCGGTAAGAACCATGCGCGACACCCATTTTCCAATGGCGATTTTCGATTTAGTCGTGAATATCATATAAAATTTCCGGATGCACCAGTAGTCACAGGCAGACGGCATAGGCAGGGGCCGGTCCCATCCAACGTTTTCCTGATTCTATTAAACAAACCTCGTTGGCATCGCTCCTTTGGATCCGTCGGATTTATTCAATTTAGGGAAGCTGGTTCAGTAAATATGCATTATGATCCTCGTCATTAAGAAAATGAGTCCTTTTTTCCAGGCCTGCGGGCGGTGGGCCGTTGGTATCATCAACCCCCACAATCCGGCTGATGCGAGTTATCAGGGCAGGGTGAAAGACTTTTTCAGCGATGGTTTCCAGCTTGAATCCTGCACCAAGCTTAGTTTCCCCTGCTTCCAGGTATTTTCCCGAGCTCAAGTCTATTTCGAATCTTTGCAGCACGATGATTTCCCGATAAACACCTTCGTCCAGGCAGGTTTTGATTTTCCACCGGGACGCCCGGGCCGTGCCGATGCCGATGCTTGGCATGTTATAAAGAACAGGCCCTGTGATCGACCCACTGACGACCAAGGTGGTGGCGGGATCTTTGTGCGACAGGTACTCGGTGAACCAGGCGTACTCGCGGGCAGTGATGCTATGGTTTGTTTGATAATGGCGCGAGGAGGCCGGGGCGGCGAAAAAGACAATCCACAGTCCAGCGAACAACAGCGCCCATTTTGGCAGAGGCCGGGACTTCAAAAACTGAACGGTGGACCGTAGCATCAAAATCAGCATCAAAAGCTGAATTGGAAGAGAAAAACGGGAAACCATGGGATCATTCCAGTGACCCCAGTAAACACATAACACCAATACCGTGTTGATACAAGTTACCGTAAAAATGAAGAACAGGACAAGCTCTCCGTTGCGCTGTGAAAACCATTGCTTTATTTTCTGCATGGTCAGCAGCAAGAAGAAGGCCACGCCAAAAAGGCCCGTTACGGATAGTAAAAATGAATTAGTATTGTCTAAATTCAGACCAAACAAATAGAAAAAAGCCGTGGCCGAATTTTCCAGGAAATAGTGAATCGAAAAAAACGCCTCGCCCGGGTTTGTCTGAAGAAAACCTGGTTCCGACGAGAAACGTTCATTCACCAATAGCGGCATCGCAAGCATTAGCGGGGAAACTGCCGCCATCCAAGTCAGGGTGATGCGTTTCTCCTGGCACCATTTGCAGAGGACGACCGCTGGCACGACCAAAACATACAAAATCGACTCATAGCGGATCTGAGCCAGGAGAACGGCGGTCAAGATAAACAGGTTCAGCCCTTGCGCCCCGGCGGATCGAAAATAACGGCTGCCAGCAAAATATAACAATAAAATCATGACCAAGTTCGCCAGTTCATAACCGCCGTCGGTGGCGTTTTGAGCTAGCAATGGCAAGCCGGTTAAGATCCATACGCCCAGACATCCAAGGCGCACTCCACCAAAGGCAAAGCCGAAGGCGTACACCAGCAACAAGAGGATTACGGCCAGGCAGGCATTGAGATAAAAAACATTTTCCGGCCGATATCCCGCAACGTCATGCACCAGTGATATAAGAAACGGAAAAAAGAACGGCCGCTTGTCCATGCCGGATTCCATCGTCACGAGATTGCCATCAAAATAGTTGCTCCGGCCTGGGTATGTCGCGACATGGTAGAAATGCATGTTTCGAGCCACGCCAGAAATGACAAATTCATCATAAAGTATCTTGAATTCTCGCGGTTCGTTGACCTGCAAATAAGCCCCGGCGAGAAGAATGCAGATCAAGCCGGCGCGATGGGTTTTGCCTAATTTCAAAGCCTCCTCCTTCGCCGGCAGCTGCCTTACCAACAAGACGGCAAACCCAATAAATGTCAGTGCAACCGCCCAATAGCCATATTTTACGATCAAGGTTATCGCCGTAGGTGGATCGATAATAAAAAATCGTGCCACAAGCACCAATGCGGCAACGGCTATCACCGTGACTACTTTTAAGATATCCCGGTTAAATGGCATGTCTTAGGCGGAGAGTTTAGGTTGGTGACGCCAAACGCTCTTCACGGTTGGGGCCTGACCGGCATTTTTCACCCGACAAGCCCCGAGCCTGCGATGCGGCGTATTCAGAACGATGCAGATTAAGCATTTTCCCGATGCGATCGAACGATCGTCGTTGGCCTGGTTGCTTGGGATTCACCGCATTCATTTAAATTAGGGAAACCGGCTCATTAAATAAAAGTCATAATCGCGGTCATCATTAAACTGGTTTCGTCTTTCAAGACCGGGAGGCTTGGGCATACCGGTGATATCAACATCCACAACCCGGCTTATTCGACTGATCATATCAGGATGAAATTTCTTTTCGGCAATGGTTTCCAGCTTGAATCCTTCGCCAAGCCGGGTTTGCCCTGTTTCCAGATATTTCCCCGATTTACAGTCTATTTGAAACCTTTGTAACACGATAATTTCTCGATAAACGCCTTCATCCAGGCACGTCTTGATTTTCCATCGGACCGCTCCTGCCCGGTCGATGGCAATCGCTGGCATATTATAGAGAATCGGCGCGATGGACGATCCGCATATCGTTAAGGTCGTGGCGGGATCTTTGCGCGCCAGGTACTCGAAGAGCCAGGAATATTCGCGGGCGCTGATGCTACGGTTGGTTTGATTGAGGCGCGCCGATGCGGGCGCGGCAAACAAGACAATCCAGATCCCGGCAAAGTACAGGGTCCATTTTGGCAGGGGCCGGGCGCCCAAAAGCCGGGCGGTGGACCGCAGCGTCAAAACCACCATCAAGAGTTGCAGCGGAAGCGAAAAACGGGCGACCATGGGATCGTTCCAGTGCCCCCAGAACACACACAGCGCCAGGCCTGTATTTACACACGTCACGATAAAAATAAAAAACAGGACAAGATCCTCCGTGCGTTGCCAAAACCATTGTTTTATATTTTTTCTGGTTAAAAACAAAAAACCGGCCGCGCCGAAAAGGCCGGTTACCGAGAGCAAGACCGAATTTGTATTGCCCAGACTTTGATAAAACATATAATAAATGGCGACGATAGAATTATCCAATAAATACTGAAGCGAGAAAAATGGCTGGCCCGGGTTTGTTTGAAAATAGCCTGGAGTCGCCGAGAAAACTTCGTTCACCAATAATGGCGCAATAAGCAGCGCGGGAGAAATTGCCGCCATCCAGGTCAGCGTGATCTTTTTCTCCTGGCACCATTTACAGAGCACGAGCGCCGGCACGACCAAAACATACAAAATCGACTCATAGCGAACCTGGGCCAGGAGAACCGCAGTCAAGATAAACAGGTTCAGCCCTTGCACCCCGGGGGATCGATAATAACGGCTGCCAGAAAAATATAACAATAAAATCATGACCAAGTTCGCCAGTTCGTAACCGCCGTCGGTGGCATTTTGAGCGATCAAGGGCAGGCCGGTTAAGATCAATACGCCCAGGCATCCAAGACGCGTTCCCCCGGAGGCCGCGCCGAAGGCATACACCAGCAACAAGAGGATTACGGCCAGGCCGGCATTGAGATAAAAAACATTTTCCGGCCGGTATCCCGTAAGGTCATGCACCAGTGAAATAAGAAAAGGAAAAAAGCATGGCCGCTTGTCCACTCCGCATGCCGAAACAATAAGGTGGCCATCAAAATAGTGGGCCCGCCCAGGGTAGGTCGCCTCACGATCGAAGTGCATATTGCGCGCTACGCCGGAAATGGCAAATTCATCGTAGAGTATCTTGAATTCGCGCGGTTCGTGGACTTGAAAGAAGACCCCGGCAAGAAGAACGCAGAGCAGGCCGGCGCGATGCGCTTTGCCTAATTTCAAAACCTCCTCCTTGGCCGGCAGCTGCTTTACCGACAAGACGGCAAACCAGATAAAGGTCAGTGCGACAGCCCAATAGCCATATTTCGTTATCCATGCCACCGCCGTTAATGGTTCAATAATGAAAAATCGTGCCCCCAACACCAGCGCGGCAGCGGCGATGACAGTGATTGCTTTAAATATATCCCGGTTAAATGGCATGTCTTAGTCGTATGGTTTATGCTTATGGCACAAAGCCGTGTTCGCGCCGAAAGCCTGGCCGACAGTCCGCCCGCGAGGTTGGGAGTCGAGAACCGTGCACATGATCGGATGTGCAGATCGAGCTTTTGCTTTGCTCAGAAAAGCGCAGAAACAAAGCCTAAAATCCAAACGCAAATTATGACCGGTGGAAGATGGAATATTGCTAAACAAGAAAGGCTCGATCGATCCACATCGCCAGCCTTTTCCGCTGTTCTGCACAACGGGCAGAAGGCTGTGGAATGCGTTTTGACCACTCATTCTCCTCTTCAAGTTTTGCCCATTGCCGGTTGAACTATTTGTTCGCAGAACACATGAGAAAAGAAATGGCCTGCCGTTTCACACGATGGCACAATTCCAACCGATATAGCGGGCGGGCAATGATCGCCACAGGCCCTCCTCCACTTAAGCCCACCTTTATCGAGAGACCCGGGGAAGGGAAGGCTGCTTATAAAAAAAGAAGCCGTTTCCCGGAGAAAACGGCTTCGCACAAGAAACAAACTTATTACATGTTAAACGTTACAGTTGTACCGTCACCCTGGCTGACCGCAATCTGCGTCGTCGTACTGGTAATAGCACCAATTCCGCTATAGATTTCGCCGTTGACCGGAGTGATCGGCCTGACGTAAGCAGTCGTAACGGAGCCTTCCAGTTGGGTTTCGTTGACCGTTGTGGTCCCTTGTTCCATCATGTATTGCTGGGCTCCAGAGGAAATCTGGCGTAGATTGTTGACAATCGTCTTATAACGCGACGTGTAACGCACTTTGTTGAAGGCAGGAATGGCCATGGCGGCCAGAAGGCCGATGATGACCACGACGATCATGATTTCCACGAGGGTGAAGCCCTTCGCGGGATGTTTGTGATTTTTATTCATAATAGCTGAATTTTTGATGATTATATATGATGTAGTTAATTTGAGGCCCACGAAAGCAGGCGACCATGCATGGATAAAATCCTTCTGCCTTTGTAAGACAAGCATAAATTTTACATCGTTTGTTAAATAGATGTAAAATAAAATTAGGGGTAAATACTTATATCCTTCATCCGATTTATCCTATTAGTTTTATAAAATAATCTTTACCAACATAAAATACATATCAAATACGTGGAAATCTGAGAATCGGCTCTAAAAACGCACCTTAATTGCAAATTAAAAATATGCTAAATTTACATATCGGCCGTAATACCGTGACGCCTAGATTGTTTTAGCTGAGCTATATTGTGCCTTTTTGTCGCACATAGTGCATTTGTAATCCCGGAAGATAAGCCCATAATAACCTTTCTCGCTGAAACGCGGGTGGCTAGACAATAAACTCCAAGACCAAGAAATCCGCCCACGCAGGGAAACTCGTCTTTCAGGCCAACCCTGCGGCTCTATCTTTTCGCCTTCACTTTTTTGGCGACTTTTCTTTTGGTCTTGGGTGCGGTGAGCAGTTTTGATGTCGGCACTTCGTCCGCGTCTTTCCACAGGTTTTCCAGCGCAAAGCGCGCGCGTGTTTCGCGCGTGAAGATATGCACCATCACGTCAAATGCGTCCACCACCGTCCAGCCGCTTTCCTGGGCCGACTCGATCCCCAGGATGGGCTCTCCTCCCCCATCGAGCGCCTTCTCCAATTCGATCCGCAGCGCGCGCATGTGAGGTTCGGACGTGGCCGTTGCCAGCACCAGGCAATCGGTGATCGATGATTGGGCACTCACGTCCAGCACCCGCAAATCCTCCGCTTTTTTTTCGTCAAGGGCGCGGCAGCAAAGCTGCGCGAGTTTGATCGCGGCGGTCGGTTTGGCGGATTTTTTCATAAGCAGGCTGTTAGGGCTGGCGATAGAGGCCGTTTTCCTTGACATAGACAACTGTCTTGTGAGGCACGAAATAATCGAGCGGCAACCCGCGCCCTACCCGCTCGCGCAGCTCGGTCGAGCTTATTTCCATCGCATGCCCCGGGCAGCGGTGCAGCCGCAGGCCGGGAATGGCCGGGCCGGCTTTCACGGGCTGTCCCGGGCGCTCAAGAAAAATGAATTCGATCAACTGCGCGAGTTCGTGGATGTCCTTCCATAAATGCAGCTGGGGGAGCTGGTCGCCGCCAATGACCCAGAAAAGCCGGTCGTGCGGGAACTGTGCGCGAAAATGCCGCGCGGAGTCGATCGTGTAGCTCACCCCCCCTTTGGTCAGTTCGTAGTCGGAAACCTCGAAGCGTCGGTCCTCCCCGATCGCCGCGTGCAGCATCGCCAACCGGTCGCCGGGTGAAGACTGCGCATGATACGGTTTGAGCGGCGCCTGTGCCGCCGGTACGAAGAAAAGCCGGTCGAGCTGGTGATGCTCGCAGGCATCTTGCGCGGCGCACAAATGGCCGAAATGCACGGGATCGAAACTGCCGCCGAAAAAACCTATTTTCACTCTCATTACGCTGGGCGGTGCCCTCAATGCCGGCAAGGTTCATTTCCGCAGCAGGCTGTTGACGCTCATGCCTGTCACCGCCAACGATGACCGCAGGCGTGCGCCCGGGTGGCGGAATGGTAGACGCTTGGGACTTAAAATCCCCTGGCCGTAAGGCCGTGCCGGTTCGAGTCCGGCCCCGGGCACCATGCTGCGCTCCCAAGGGAGCTACGCATGGCACGGCCAAGCCCTATTTCCCGATTCATACAGCCCAATTTGAGGGTATCTTTTCACTTAAGCCGATCGCGATCATTCTTTGCTTGGGCTTTTTTGGCGGCCTCTAGCATTTGCCACGCTTCTTTGAAATCGGGTTTGATTCGTAAGGCCGCTTCATACTGGGCAATCGCATCGGGCAAGCGTCCCGGGATTGATGCGAAGGCATTCCCAAGGTTGAGCCGCGCTTCCACAAAATCTGGTTTGATTTGTAAGGCCGCTTCGTACTGGGCAATCGCATCGGGCAAGCGTCCCGGGATATTCAATAAAATATTTGCCAGGTTGTTGTGGGCAGTCGCGTGATTGGGTGCGTTCCGCAGCACTATTTCATATTGCGCAATTGCTTCGGGCCAACGACCCGGGATTTCTGACAAAATATAGGCCAGGTTGACGCGGGCGTCCAGATAACCTGGATCGATCCGTAATAATCCTTCATATTCGGCGATCGCTTCTCCCCTTCGGTTCGGTATACTTGCCAAAGCGTTTCCAAAGTTGAAGCGCGCCCGCATGTTGTCCGGGCAATTGGCCGCGGTGTTGCCCCAGAGGGCTAGCGCACTTTGGTAATCGTTGTTTCGTTGCACCGTCAGTAAGATCAAACCCAAGGCCAGCGCAAAACATGCCACTACGCTGTGTCGCCCGATCAAACCGTGCAACCCCAGCACACCGAGCGTGATGATCCCGGCCAGCGGCAAATACATGCGATGCTCGGCCATCGGTTGTCCAACGACCGGGATTACACTGGAAGCCGGGGCCAGGATGATAAAAAACCAGGCTTCCGCAAAGCCGATGACCGGCCGGTACCACAAGGCAAGCAGCGTGGCTAAAAGGAGCAATGCCAGAACCAGCGCGTAAGGGATGACATCAGTCGCATGCTGAACAGTCTGGGTGCCGTAGTCAAAAACGAGGGGATGCGGCCAAACCGCCAGCTTGAGGTAAAGCACGACCGACCGGCAGGAGGTCAGTGCGTAGCTCCACCATGACACCATTAGATCGAATCCGACCCCGCGCTTGCCCAGGCTGGTCATCAGGCCGGCCAGCGGCAACCAGGTGCAGGCCAACCCAAGGTAATACCGCCGACGCAATCGCCAGGCTTCGCGAAAGGAACCGGCGACAAAGGTGCGATCGTAAAGCAACACCACGATCGGTGCGGTGCCGATAACCTCCTTGCTCATCACGCCCAGCAGGCAGCTGAAAATAGAAGCCAGCATCCAGAGGCCAGAGGTCAGAGGTCGGAAGCCAGATTGCATCTCCTGACTCCTGTCTCCTGACTCCTGACTCCTTATAAAGCAATACAGCGTCAGCAGGTAAAAGAGCCCCATCAGCAACTCGGCGCGTTGTGAAATGTAGGTCACCGTCTCGGTTTGGAGTGGATGCACGGTCCAGATCACGGCTACCGCCAGGGCCAGCGGAGCCGCGTTTGCGCCGAAACGTTCACTGAGCGTAGGTCGCACCAAGGTGCGCCGCACGAGGCCAAACAGCGTCAGGCCGGCCAGCGTGTGCACGAGCAGATTGAACGCGTGATAGCCCCATACATTCATGCCACCCAGCGCATAGTTGAGGGCGAAAGACAGGCTGAGCAACGGGCGTCCGCACGCAGTCGAAGTGGCGGGTGGCGACAAGGCGCTCCCAAAGTGTTTTATTGAAGGGTTTGCCGTGATCGCCAAATTATCATCCAAGATAAACGGCCCGGAAAAACTGTTGTGATACGCCGCCAACGCCGCGAGCACGATGAGGCCGCCGGCCAGGAAGGTGCCCCAGCGAACGAAGACCGCATTGGGCCGGTGCGGCAGCAAAGCGCGGCTGACTGCTCCGGCTTGGTTATTTTCCGGCATCAAGGAATTCCACTTCACCGGCAAAGTGTCCGCAATAAGTATCTGCTGGCCATCCTCGCCCGGGGCCTTCCTCAATCTTCATCAAGCGACCGCCACAGATACCAACTCGCCACCGACCGATACGGCTGCCAACGCCGCGCGTGCTTCAAGATGGCCTCGGGCGTGGGATCCTTGCGTTTCTTGTAGAGTTTCTTGAACCCGGCCCGGATCGCGAAATCGCTCGTCGGCATCACATCGGGCCGGCCGAGATAAAAAATGAGCAGCATGTGCACCGTCCATGGGCCGATGCCGCGCACCGTGGTCAGCCTCGTGACCAGTTCATCGTCGCCCAACTTGCACGCCTCCTTGAGCGACGGCACGGTGCCTTCCATGCACTTGGCCGCAAGGTCGCGCACCGCGAGCAGCTTGTTGGCGGACAGGCCAGCTCCACGCAACGCAACGTCGGAGGCCCGGGCCAGCGCCTCCGGCTTCGCCCCGCCATGCCGGGCCAGCTCCACCAACACGCGTCCGAGAATCGTGGACGCCGCCTTGGCATGCAGTTGCTGGTAAACAATCGAGCGGAGCATTGCCTCGAACAGGCTGTGGGCCGACTTCAGCTCCAAAGCCAGCGGGCCGACCCGATCGATCAACGCACCCAGCACCGGATCGCTGGCGCGCAGATGTGCGACGGCCTCCACCGGATCGAAATTAAATTTGGGTTTCATGCTGGATCAAACGACCAAACCATGAGGAAGCTGATTTAGGCACTGCAGTTAGGCGCCATTCTCATATGCGCAGGTACATGCCAGAGGATTTCGGCATTTCGGAAAAGCTGAATCCGTAACGTTCATAAAAGCGCGGCGTACCGTGGTCTGCCATCAAACTGACATAGGCCGTCTTGGGAGCATGAGCATGAAGATATTCCATGATCGCTCGCATGATCATGTCCCCAACACCTTTTTTCTGATGCGCAGGCACGACGGCAATATCGGTAACTTCAAAAAAACATCCACCGTCGCCGATCACCCGTCCTATTCCGACCGGCTGATCACCATGAAAGGCCATTACAGAAAACAAGCTGTTCGAAAGGCCGATGCGTGCAGCCTCCTCGGACTTGCGTGACAAACCGGCTTCAAGCCGGATGTTGATATAGTCGCGCACACTCGGAACCTGCTGCTTAACGGTATAGCTCGCACACATATCTTTGCTCACCCTCATAAATGATCTGCCCGAGGGCAAGTGCGGCGAAAACCTTCCTTGCAGCCAGTCTGCCTACACCGCCCGCGGTAGCAGGAAGAGCAGCACGGCCAGGAAATGACATGTGCTGCCACCGAGGACGAACGCATGCCACACCGCGTGATGATAGCGCAGCCGGTGCCACCGGTAGAAGATCACGCCGACCGTGTAGGAAAGTCCGCCGGCCAACATCAGCCATAGCCCGCCGGCCGGGACATCGGCCACCAAGGGTTTGATCGCGACGACAATCAGCCAGCCAAGGAAGAGATAGGCGAGCGTCGAAACCAGCCGGTAGCGTTCGCCGAAGAAGAGCTGAAACACTGCACCTGCCCCGCACAGTCCCCAAACCACGCCAAACAGCGACCATCCCCAGGGACCGCGGAGATTCGTCAGCAGGAACGGCGTGTAGGTGCCGGCAATGAGCAGGAAGATCGCGGCGTGATCCAGTTTCCGGAAAAGCGCCTTCCCGCGCGCGCTGCGACGAGAGTGATAGATCGTCGAGACGGTATAAAGGGTCAGCAGGGCGAGCCCGAACACGGTGAAACTGACCACATGCCACGCATCGCCGCGCAGGCTGGAAAATACGATCAGCAACGTGAGTCCCACGGCACTCATCACGAGGCCGATCCCGTGCGTCACCCAGTTCGCGATCTCTTCGCCTCGCGTATAAACGGACACGGCCGGCGCCCTCGGCACCGCTCCGGCTTCCGGTTTGCGCTCCGTTGCCGCGAGTGCGCGACGACGCTGCACGACGCGATCAGCCCAAACATCGAGCCATCGGATTAACCTGCGCGGATGCGGGCTGCGAAATTTGTCCGGTGTCCATTCTTCACCATCTGCATAAATGGTCTGCGGAATCACGCAGGTGCCGAAGGTCCAGTCGGCCAGCGGCAGCCCGAAGTAGCCGGAAATCGATTCGTTGCAGTCGATCACGGCGTGGTGGCGCAAATGGAAGGCGTAGGCCGGGCGCCAGAATCTGCCCCAGTGCGGATGCTCGATCAGCGGCTCCCATTTCTCGAACGGCCAGTGGTTGATCGCATGGAGCACCTCGTAAAGCGTGAGCGACACCGCGACCGCCGTGAAACCGGAGAGAAACCACGGAAATGACGGGAACAGCCATTGCAGCAATGCCAGCAGCGGCGACAGCAAAACCGCGAACACCGCCAGCGAATACCAGGGGAAAAACGACGCTTCGCCCTGCTCGGGTTCGACGATCGGGAATTTGTTTTCGATGAACAAAATCCCGCGGCCATCGCGCGTCTGCTTCCGCGCGATGTGGGTGAGCGCGTGGTGCAATGTATGCTGCCGGTAAAGCCGGCGCAGAAATGGAATCGCCGGCATGTGCAGCACGTAGCGATGGAAGAAATATTCCACGAAGCAATTCACCAGGCTGACGAGGAAAAACGCCGCGACGCCCTTCCACCCCGGCGCGAGAAATTGCTCCGTCCAGACGCCCGGCACAACGAACCGAAGGGCCGTGAGCAAGCCGGCGAGCGTAGCCAAGACGATGAGGGCAAAACGCGGAAGCGAGAATTCTTCGTGCTCCGCTTCGGGTGTTGCGGGTAACTGGGCCATAAGCGTCCTTTGAGTATACGCGCGGTCCCCGTGGAAGGCGAACTTTGTTTCGTCCCGATCGTGTTATACAACAACAGGGCGTTCTCACGCGGCAACGCGGGTGGAGCAACCCATTCGACAAGCCCCTCGGCAAGCTCTGGGCCTTGAGCTTGTCGAAACGGCTCAGGGCCCCGAGCTTGCCGAGGGGCTTGTCCTCAAGGCACTTTCTGATCGCACGATCAAACAGCGCGTTGGGGCTCAACGCGCTCCACCTTGTTGCGGTGCCGGCATACAGCCACCTGCACCTCCGCCTTGCTCTGCGCTTTCCCAGCCATTAGCGGTATGGCTTTCCAATTTGCAAACACTCCCTCGCCCGGACGATTCCGGAAACTCATATCCGTGGGCCAATGTCCCGCGGCTTGTCTTCGTCGGGGCTTTTGTCGCGGCGGCAATTTATGTCGTGGCGTTTTTCCGGGTGTTCGGAGGTATCGAGCACTGGCCCGGTAGCGAAAGTTATGTGCTGCTCGCGCGCAATCTTCTGAACGGCCACGGATATTCATTGGACGGAACGCACCCCACCGCGCTGCGGCCGCCGCTCTATCCCTTCATTCTTGCGGCAACCATGTACGTGACCGGAGACCGCTGGTTCCTGGCCACCATGCTCCTGCAGGCCGTGGGCGCCGCGATGTGCCTGGTGATTGTATTTGGCCTTGCGCGGGCGATCTGGCCGCAGTCGCGAGCCCCGTGGCTGAGCGCCGGGTTACTGGCTATTCACGGCCCGTTCATGTTCGAAATGCTGAGCCTGCGCGAAACCGTTTGGTTCACGCTCGCCCTGCTGGGGGTTGCTTGGCTCCTCCTCAAACAAATGCGGTCGGCCGCAAGCGCCGTCACCCTCGGTGGCTTTCTCGCAAGCCTTTATCTGCTTCGTCCAACCGGCCTCATGGTGTGCGGCGTGACCATCGCTTTTTTGGCGTGGAAGGCCATTCGCTTGCAGGCCGGCGCCGTCCGAGGGCTCGTGATAACCTTGGTCGCAAGCCTGGTCATGGTCGCGCCATGGCAGGCGTTCACCTGCCGAGATTTCGGCGCTCCCGGTTTTTTTCCGACAAGTTCCAGCGGGTACAATCTCGCCAAGGGAGCCGATGGGGAACTCGCCGAGGTGTACCCCCGAGTCGATGCCGATTCGCTTGATCCACGGCTCCGCAAATTAACCGGGACGATTCCAGGGTACGAAGAGCGTGCGATGGACAAAGCATTCAAACAGATCGCCATTGGGCTGATCCGCCAAAGCCCCTCCACGGTCATGTATCGGTCGATGTTTAACGCGGCCGAGTTTGTCTCCCCGCTGCCCATCCCGCTCGGCACAGGCACACTCAAGCAAACCGACCACGGACTAATTATCGAAAATTTTCGCCCGGATTGGGAGGAGCTTGCGTTCACTCCCGTCGTGATCCTATTGCTCGTGAGTGCGTGCGGCGGCCTCAAATATTTTTTATTTCGCAAAGACGGCCCGTCGTTTTTTGGGCGGTGGATGGTCTTCGTCTTTCTTTCGTTTCTCACGGTCCACGCGCTGACCTTTACCAAGACGCGCTATCGCCTTCCGCTCGATGCGTTGCTGGCGGTTCCGGCCGGCGCCTGGCTGGCCGGATTCAAACGCAAGGCCGGGAGCGAGGGCTCTGACGAATTGGCAGAGGCTGATTTGCTCGAGCCATTCAGGTCACGCCCAATAAAGTGACCCGCACAAGGACAAGCCCGACGAGGCTCATCTGGGTTCTGTAGTTTTCGCAAAGGCGGGCTACGCGGACGAAGCGCGAGCGTAGCTTGTGGGCCTTGAACATCCAACGTCCAAGCCACCAAATACCAGTGGCGAGCGACCCATGTCGCGGGATAAACCCGCTCCGTGAACGTCCAACAGCCAACATTCAACGTCCAAGTAAATTCCGACTACTCGCTACTCACTACCCGATACTCGCTACTGTGGCCTCAGCCGCCGCCGCCACCCAAAGCGCTTTCGCCGGGTTTGGTCATGGACATGGGTTCGAGGGCTTTGTCGAGTGTCTCAGCATCCATGAGTTTTTTCTCCAGCACGATTTCGCGAAGGGTTTTATTCTTGGCCAGGGCTTCCTTGGCCACGGCCGCGGCCGCATCGTAACCGATGTACGGGTTGAGCGCGGTGACGAGCATGAGCGAGCGGTCAACGAGTTCCCGGCAGCGGGCGGCGTCGGCCTCGATCCCAACCACGCACTGGCTGGTGAAGGCGCGTGCGCCGTTGGCGAGGCAGTGAATGCTTTCGTGGAGCGCGTGCGCCATGAGCGGAATGGTGACGTTGAGCTCGAAATGTCCGTCGCGCCCGCAGGTGGTGACGACCTGCGACAGGCCCTGCACGTAGATGCAGACTTGCACGAGCATTTCGCTCATCACGGGGTTGACCTTGCCGGGCATGATGGAGGACCCGGGCTGCGTGGCGGGCAGGCGGAGTTCGGCGATGGCCGCGCGCGGGCCGGAGCCGAGCAGGCGGATATCGTTGGCGATCTTGGTGAGGCTGGCGGCGATGGTCGCGAGGTGGCCGGCTACCTCGACCGCGTCGTCGCGTCCGCCCTGAGCTTCGAAATGGTTGGCGGCCTCGCGAAAAGCCACGCCGGTTTTTTCGCCGAGGATGCGGCAGACTTTCTTCGGAAACTCGGGATGGCAGTTGATGCCGGTGCCGACGGCGGTGCCGCCGATGGCGAGTTCGCCGAGCGCGGCGATGGATTTTTTCGCGCGTT
>Ga0210395_10000551_pt1 | contig 29123 bp, 20 predicted proteins | sample IncBWH4OmetaG_FD_150861 | JGI IMG/M metagenome (GOLD analysis project Ga0210395, IMG submission 150861) | Forest soil microbial communities from Barre Woods Harvard Forest LTER site, Petersham, Massachusetts, United States - Inc-BW-H-4-O ... | reverse complement strand
GGCGCTGGAGACGCTGGCGCAGCACGACCGGCCGGAGCGCGCCGCCGTGCTCGACGATTTCTACCGGCGCTATGCCGACGATCCGCTGATCATCGACAAATGGCTGGCGCTGCAAGCGATCATCCCGGAGCCGGCGACGCTCGACCGCGTGCGCGCGCTGACCGGCCACCCCGCCTTCTCAATGGCCAATCCGAACCGGGTGCGCTCGCTGATCGGCGCCTTCGCCCAAGCCAACCACACCCAGTTCAACCGCCTCGACGGCTTAGGCTACGATTTCGTCGCCGACATCGTGCTTAAGCTCGATCCGAAGAACCCGCAGGTCGCCGCCCGCATCATGGGCGCATTCCGCTCCTGGCGCGCGCTCGAAGCGCGGCGCCGGCAGCGCGCGGAGGCGACGCTGCGGCGCGTCGCGGCGGCGTCCAACCTCTCGCCCGACGTTCACGACATCGTCGCCCGCACGCTCGCCGACAGCTGAACCGCCGCGCCGCGGCGGCTCTGCGTCAACAATATCTTGGCGTCGCCGCGCGCGGCATCGCCGCGCAAGTGACTCTGCGCGCATGATTTTTTTGCTCCGTCGGCGCCGCAAAATAGCGTGGGACAAAAGTTAAAAAAATATTGACTCCTGACTCTCGACAAATCGATTCGCGTCGATTCAAATGGACTGATTCGGAGGCGACGCGGCACATTCCTCCGAGTTGGGTCTAGGGGATCGTCCGAACGGAGGCAGGCATGGCGCGCGCCGAAACGGCGAGTGCGTCTTTACGATCGGATTCGATCAAGGGGCTGGCGCAGTCGATCGCCAACCCCGCGTACCGGCGCCTTCTTACCGCCGAGCCGGTGTTGCGGCGCGCCGTTCCGGTTCTCATCGTCGCCTTCATGCTGACGATCTGCATCGGCGCCGCGGTGCAGGTGCTCGAACATCGCCGCCAGGTCATTCTCGATTCCATTCGCACCAGCGAGGCGCTGGCCGACCATCTTGCCACCGCGCTGGACCGCACGGCGCGCGACGGCCGGCCGACGCTGCCGCGCAGCTCCGAAGCGCTGACGCACGCGCTCCCGGCATGGGCCGCCGGCGCCGGCCGCGGCATCCTGGTCGCCGACGTCGACGGCGCGATCGTCGCCAGCGCGCCGAACGATCCGTCGATGCTGGGACGCCATATCCTCGACGTGCTCGGACCCACCCAGCCGCTGCCCACCGCCAACACGACCGGCACGACGGAAAACATGTTGCCCGACGGCGACGCCGTGTTCGCCACCATGCGGGCGTTGCGCAATCCGATCGGCTTTCTCGCCGTCGTGCAGCCGCGCAGCGAAGCGCTCGCCAGCTGGCGCTCGACGACCGCGCTGACCGTCACGCTCTCCGCCACCACCGGCTTTGTCGTCCTCATCCTCGGCTTCGCCTTCCACTGGCAGGCGGCGCGGGCACGCGAAGCGGATTTGATCCACGACACCGTACGCTACCGCATCGACACCGCGCTCAACCGCGGGCGCTGCGGGTTGTGGGACTGGGACCTGGCGCGCGGCCGGGTGTTCTGGTCGCATTCGATGTTCGACATCCTCGGACTGCCGCCGAAGGACGATTTGCTCACCTTCGGCGAAGTCAGCGCGCTGGTGCACAAGGACGACATCAATCTCTACGAGCTCGCCACCCAAGTGGCCGATTCAAAGGTCCAGTCGATCGATCATGCGTTCCGCATGCGCCACGCCGACGGCCGCTGGCTGTGGCTGCGGGCGCGCTGCGAGTTGGCGCGCCAGGAGGGCGAAGCCGGCCTGCATCTCATCGGCATCGCCGTCGACATCACCGAGCAAAAAACCCTGGTCGAGCGCACCATGGCGGCGGACTTGCGGCTGCGCGACGCCATCGAGACCATCCCGGAGGCTTTCGTGCTCTGGGACGCCGACAATCGCCTGGTGCTGTGCAATTCGAACTTTCAGGAACTGCACCATCTGCCTGACTCGGTAGTGCAGGTCGGCGCGCGCTACGAGAGCGTCGTTGCCGCCGGCAAAAAACCGATCCTGCGCACCACGGTGGCGCATGACGACATCCAGCCCCCTGGCGCCGGCACGTTCGAAGTCCGGCTCGACGACGGCCGCTGGATGCATATCAGCGAACGGCGCACCAAGGACGGCGGTTACGTTTCGGTCGGCACGGACATTACGAAGATCAAGCTGCATGAGCAAAAGCTGGTCGAAGGCGAAAAGCGCCAGGCCGCGACCATCAGCGACCTGCGCAAATCGCAGGAAGCGCTGCAGCTGCAAACCGACCAGCTTGCCGATCTCGCCGGGAAATATGCCGAGGAAAAAACCCGCGCCGAAGAGGCCAACCAGGCCAAATCGAAATTCCTCGCCAATATGAGCCACGAGCTGCGCACGCCGCTCAATGCCATCATCGGCTTCTCCGAGATCATGGAAGCCGCCATGTTCGGCCCGCTGGGCGCGGACAAATACAGCGAATATTCCCGCGATATCCGCGAAAGCGGCCAGTATCTGCTCGAGGTCATCAACGACATCCTCGATATGTCGAAGATCGAAGCCGGCGGCATCCGCCTGGCGCCCGAAGAGGTCGATCTCGATTCGGTTCTCGCCGACTGCCTGCGCGTGGTGTCCCAGCGCGCCAACGAGAAACATCTCAAACTGGAATCCCACGTCGATCCCGCGATCCATTTCCGGGCCGACCACCGCGCGGTGAAGCAGATCGGATTGAACCTTCTCTCCAACGCCGTGAAGTTCACGCCGGACGGCGGCGCGGTAACCGTGCGCGGCCACATGCGGGCCGGCAAAGTCACCATCGCCATCGAAGACACCGGCATCGGCATTCCCAACAAAGATGCCTTGCACAAACTCGGGCCGTTCGAGCAGGTCGAGAGTCAGTTGACCAAGCGCTACCAGGGCTCGGGCCTCGGCCTCGCCATCGCCAAATCGCTCACCGAACTGCACGGCGGCGCCATGCGCATCAGTTCACGGTTCGGCAAGGGCACCATCGTCATGGTGCGGCTGCCGATCGAGGGGAAGGTGCCGCAAGCCGGGACCATCACGGACGCCGCTGCTTGAGCGTCCCCGCGCAAAGCGCGATCCTGCATTACTTGCCTGCCCCATCCCTGCTGTCCCGGCGTCCACCGTCATGGCCGCTTTCATCGGCAAAGCGACATTGACACCCCCGCTCGTTCGACGACGATCCCTTCATGGGATTCAACCGCCGCAAAATGGAGGACCGACGACGGAAAGCTGCCGAGAAGGACGCGGTTGCGCGTACTGGTCTCGGCGTCCAGGTCTTCGCCGGCAATTGCGCCAATTGCCACGATTGGAACGGCAAGGGCGTGCAATCGCCTTACGCCGACTTGCGCGCCAGCCGCACCGTCAACGACCCCGACGCCACCAATCTGATGGCGATCTTGCTCGCCGGCTCGAACGCCCCGCTGCCCGTCGAGCACGCCTTCACGCCGCCGTTCGCGCGCGGGCATAGCGATGACGAGCTTGCGGCGGTGGCGAATTTCGTCAATGGGTTTTTCGGTAATGGCACGGCGAAGGTCACCGCGGCTGACATCGACAAAGCTCGGAAGGCGCTGCCTTAGGCCGTAGGGCGGATTAGCGAAAGCGTAATCCGCCAATTCCAGCGTGTTGAGATGGCGGGTTACGCCTTCGGCTAACCCGCCCTGCGCGCTGACACGTTGCCTGCAATCAGATAAATGACCGATATGAAAGGGCGTTCGCTATGACGAAAGTGCGCGTTGCAGGTTTTTCGATCTCGCTCGACGGTTTCGGAGCAGGGCCTGAGCAAAGCCTTGAAAATCCGCTCGGCAAACGCGGGCGGGAACTGCACCAGTGGCTGTTCGGTACGCGCATGTTCCAGGAAATGATCGGTAAGGACGGGGGCTCGGACGGCGTCGATGGGGCCTACGCCTATCGTTCGATGGACGGGTTCGGCGCATTCATCCTCGGCCGCAATATGTTCGGGCCTATCCGCGGCCCGTGGCCGGACGAGAGCTGGAAGGGCTGGTGGGGCGACAATCCGCCCTATCACGCGCCGACCTTCGTGCTGACGCACCATCCGCGCGATCCGATCGAGATGGAAGGCGGCACCACCTTCATCTTCGTGACCAACGGTATCGAGGCGGCGTTGGACCGGGCGAAACAAGCCGCCAACGGTCGCGACGTGAAGATCGGCGGTGGCGTCGAGACGGTGCGTCAATATCTTCGCGCCGGGCTGGTCGATGAGCTGCATTTCGCCTTGTCCCCGGTCGTGCTCGGGCAAGGCGAAGCGATGTTCGCCGGGATCGACCTGCCGGCGCTCGGCTATCGCGTCACCGAACATCAGGCGACCGAGCATGCCACCCACGTCGTTCTCGGCCGATAGGCGTTCTACGAGCACCGGTTCAATTTCGCCAAAGCGGCCTGAAGTTCGCTATTGGCCCTCAACTGCCTCGATGGCGAACGCCTGCCGTGGCAGCTTTCTGGGTTAAAGCAACTGCGCGTCTCGCGAAGTGGCGGGGCAGAGTCTGACCCAGCGCGTAGGGCGGATTAGCGAAGCGTAATCCGCCGCTCGGCTGTTCCGGCACCGCTGTCGGCGGATTACGCCTTCGGCTAATCCGCCCTACGGGCTAGCTGCGTGGACACCGGTCGCCCTCATGTCCGCCTCCACGGCCTCGGACAACGTGTCGTCGAGCCACGGCTCGAAGCGCTCCCATGTGCCAAGCTGTCTCGCCGCAGACAGGATAGACTCTAGGGTAAAGTGGAGGTCTTCAACCAGGCAGATGACGTCTCCCGCTTTGTCAGGAGGGAAGCTAATCCTCAAGATCTCCTGGAGCGGGCAAATGAGGCGAACCCAGCGCTTCTGGAAGGAGTCGAGCCACACTCGGTACTTGTCCCAGGTCAGGTTAGGCATCAGGCCGTAAGCGGCCATGTCGAGCAGATACTTCTCCGCAATGCCGACGCTCATCGCAGCCGATACTTTCTCGAATGCGGCTCCCGCGCGTTCCGGCCCGAAGAACTTGGTCAGTTCACCGAAAACCCAAACGCGCCAGCGTTCGTGCTGATCCTCCCGCTCTCGTATTTGGTCGACGTAGTCCTCAAGGTCATTTCTAAAGCGGCTCCATGATGTCGCCTCTCTGGCCGCCTGTTCGATTGCGTCGAGCGACATACCGGCCTGCGCCGCTGCCTTAATTAGCGCCATCGCCTTCCAGTCGGGGCAGTAAGAGATGCGGTTGCGAAGGATGCCTCTGATATAGAACATCCTCTTAGTGCCCGGTTCGGCCCGCTCGGCGCGTTGCACGTTGGCGATGCCTCCGATGTAGTTAAACGCCGTTTCAACGCTCTCTTGGGTGATGGTGCCGTCCTCGCCTCGCTCGGTATATTGGTCAACGGCAATCTTCATCGCAGCAAGTACCTCGTCAAAGCCGAACCGGCCGATGACCTTCTTCATTTTCATCTTGCCCGTTTCGGTAAAGGTGTACCCGGTCAGTTCGTCCCATCGCTTCTCAAGTTCAAGCGGCGGAACCTCGTCGAGTTGGTCTAGCTCCCTACGCCAAGCCAACATCATGTCCATCTGCTCGCGCTTCTCCTGGAGTGCAGCCAATTGAGTCAATTGTTTTGTGAGGACCGCGTTGTCGGAAAGCGTTCGTGCGCCTTTGCCTAGGTTGCAATCGAAACAGGATGTGACAAGGTTCAAGATATCGGTCGCGCCGCCTTGTACTACCGGCTTGATATGGTCGCAGTGGAGGACAACCTCGGGCGCGCGCCGCCCGCAGTATTGGCATGTGAATGAGTCCCGCTTAAAGACCTCAAACCGGAGCTTAGTAGAGATGGACCGACGACCGGTATCTTCGGTCGGTTCGACCCTGTCGGATTCCACGAATGTCATCGGAACGGTCTCCCAGAAGCTTAATGCGTGGCAACGGCGCGAATTATCTGAGAATTTGTCTGGCATAGCGATATTCAGTACGGTGGTGAAGAGTCCCCTGTTTGTTCCTCCACAGAATCCCCACCAAACTGAAGCGCTGCCTGTCTAAAGGGAGTGTTGTGATAAACTCCGCAATCCCGTAGGGCTGAAAACCCCGTATTAAAAAGCTAGTCGGCGTATTCTTCCTCGATTGCGTGGACCTGACGGGCACATCGCATAAGCCGACCGACATGCTTGCGCCTTATCGTTGTTTCGCTGATTGTGATTAGTTGCAGTATCCAGGCTTCATCGTGATCCAGCAGTTCTAGCCTACCTTCCTTACAATCCCGCAGCACGATTTTGACACTGAATTTTCCAGGCAGTTCCATGACAGTCTCGTAGTCGTCGCGAATCTGCAAGAGCTTCTCAGACTGGCGTGTAGTGAATTCTTCCTTGTCGCCCTGCGCCATGATGGAGCTGAGAAAATCGCGTTCCCAATCTGTTAGCTCTTGGATGAACGCGAGCAAGCGCTCCGCCAAGGCGCGGAACCTTTTAGGGTCCTTCCGAATGCGATCTATCTCTTGCCATGACGCCATGGTCGGCTCCCTTGCCGATAGCTGACACGACGCAACTAGCGCCTGTCATTAGAGGGCGCCTAAAACATTGTGATTCGGGCGTGGATGAAAACGGCCAAAGCCATGAAAACTCTCATCTTTGCTTGCCCAGCATTGCGACTGTGGAAAAGTGGATTACGTTGAAAATGCCTGAAAAATCACGAAGATAAGGAAGTAATGATTGCGTCACCGGAGCATGACAAATCGCTGAAGCGCTTAGGGCGGATTAGCGAAGCGTAATCCGCCGCTCGGCTGTTCCGGCGCCGCTGTCGGCGGATTACGCCTTCGGCTAATCCGCCCTACGGGCTGGGGTACGTGGTGACCCTCGGACCCGAAGTCTGGGGCTCTTAGTATCTCCCACCTGGAGGTGTGTCGATGGACTGTCCAATCTGGAAAACCATTTGCGGTGACGTTGGCAGCAACGACGTTTTTGCGTTTGTCGACTCTCCCAGAGCAGGAGGCAAATACAAGCTGTATGGATCAGCACAACATTTATTGCTCGATGCATCCACAAAGGAAAAGCTACTGCTAACTTCGTGGTTGGTTCGGCAACGTCGCGCGGGCGTTCCAGTACCCGAGATCAACGCTGCGGTCATGGAGGGGTTGCAGACCATGAATCCTATGACGTTCACCGAAAAAGTGAACGCGGGGTTGCTTTTCATCGCAAGCGCGACAGATTTTGGCGTCCCGTTCTTTATCGGTGTCAATCCTTCAAACTTGCAACCGTCCTACATGTTGCTCGCACATACAGAATGCATCGATTTTAACCAAGCCGACGGCCTATTGAAGACAATGACTGGCATGGCGTTACTCGGTATAACCGAACAGCAGGGCTTTTTTCTCAAAGCGGACGGGTGGCTCAGAGTAGAAGAATTGCAGACAAAGGCGGTCGCCTCGGCGCAAGCCTTCGTTGCGATGTGGTTCCACGAAACTTTGATTGAGCCATACGCTAACGGAATTGAAAAGGCGATCTATGATTCTGGCTACGATCCACGTCGAGTCGATCAACAGCATCATCATCTAAACAAGGTAGACGATGAAATAATTGCTGAAATCCGCCGTTCCCGTTTTCTCGTTGCCGATTTCACATGCGCACCCAATCAAGTACGCGGCGGCGTCTACTTTGAAGCAGGCTACGCAATGGGACTGAACATTCCGATTATCTGGACATGCAAGGCCACTTCCCTCAACGATCTTCACTTCGACACGCGACAATATCCGCACATTCCTTGGAAGGACTCTGCTGACCTCTATAAGCAACTGAAGGCGAGAATAGGTGCCCTCATTGGCGAGGGCCCTAAACGCCGTTTGTCCTAAGCAAGCGTAGGGCATCCTTGCTTGGATGGAGCGACGCGTAATCCGAGCCCATGATCACCCTACCGCAGACGGTTGGGTGGGGCCGTCGCCTTCTCTGCACATCCCCACCTGCCGCGCTTTAGCGCGGCAGCCTCCCCCTGCAGGGAGGCTGGACATCGTGTCACGTTTCTATTGACATTTGTCTCTGCGTCAGTTACTAAACAATCCTCGCTCCTTTGAAGGACATGGCGCGGAGGCACATCGCGTCATGGGGGCGAGGGCGGTGCCCGCGAGTGGGTTTGCAGCCCATTCCCGGGCGGCTTGGGTATCAGTCCCCCGACATTACGACCGGGGCGGGAGGTGCTTCCCTGGACTGGGACAGGCGAAGGCGGGTAACGCCCGTGCAGACCGCGTCCCAGGAAACCTGGCCTGAAGCTGAGCCTTTGGGATGGAATAATTCCCTTAGGTGAGAGCCGTGGTGGAACGCCGGCAAGCGTGCGCGCTCCAAAAGGGCGCGCGCCGCATCGCAAGATGCGGCGGTGGTTACCCGGCGTTTGCCGGCGTTCCGCTTCCTTCATTTATTGTTTGAAGATTTGATCGGGCGAAGCTCAACGGAAGACCGAAAGGCGGGCCCCACCCCTGCCCTTTCCTTGGACCGGAACGGTTTCGCACTAGACGTGACCACAATTTTGCAAGCACGCGATCCATTCGCGGTCGCGCGCCGAAAAACTCGGGCGCCGAGACGCGCCCCGAGAACGGGGACGCTTGCCATGAAGCTTTGCAGACGCTGGCGCAAGAAACTACTCCCTCTCCCCGGAGGGGAGAGGGATGGGGTGAGGGGGTTCGGATGTTTCAGATCTTTCTCTGATGTCCGAACCCCCTCAACCTGTCCTTCTCCCCCATCAGCGCGTTTACGCGCGTCTTTGACGCGCTATGGGGGAGAAGGGACGCAGCGTCACGGTCGCGACATTCCTGTATCGGCGGTGCTATCCCGTCCTCGCCTCAAGCACCGCGTGGATCGAGATATGCGGCCACGCCGAAATCTTGTCGCGGAACGCGGCGTAGGAATCGTGCACCTTGCGCGTCTTGTCGCTCTTGCCGGCAAGTTCGCCGAGCACATTGCTCGCCGCCGTGATCGCGCTTCCTCACGCATTGTGTCCGGCGCGCGACAGATTTCACGGCATCTTGCCGAGAATGCGCACGAAGCACTCGCGCACTTGGCGCTGGGTTTCCGCGACGTAGGCCGCAAGCGCGGGGAAGTCCGGCAGGTCGGCGGCGCGCGCCAACAGCGCGAGCACGCCGGCGCCGGCGGATTTCGGGTCGAGCGTGCCGGGAAGGCACAGGCGGAGCACCTGGGTGAGATCGTGAAAAAGCCGCACCGCCGGCCGCAACACCGCGGCATCCTCGGGCGCCAGCACGCCCAGTCGCGCGGCCTTGTCCAGCATGCGCGCCGTCGAGGTGTCGAGAATTTCCGGCAGCGTCGCGGCGTGGACGAGTTGCAGGTATTGCGCGATGAACTCGATATCGACGAGGCCGCCGGCAGCATATTTGAGGTCCCAAGAATTGGCGTCGCCTTTTTCCTTCGCGATGGCGCCGCGCATCTCGACGACGTCGGCGGCGATGCCACGTGGGTTGCGCTTGCGGCAGAGCACTTTGTGGATCACCGCGTCGACGCGGGCGGCAAAGGCTTGCGGCGACGACACGACGCGCCCGCGCGTGAGCGCCATGTGCTCCCAGGTCCAGGCCTCGCGCTCCTGATAGCTTTCGAAGCCGCCGATCTGCGTCGCCAGCGGACCGGAGCGGCCCGACGGCCGCAACCGCATATCGACCTGATACAGCGCGCCGTAATTGGTGTGCACGGTCAGCGCGCTGATCAAACGCTGGGTCAGCCGGGCAAAATATTGCGCGCCATAGAGCGGCCGCTTGCCGTCGGAATTCGGATTGTTCTGGTCGAAATCGTAGATCACGATGAGGTCGAGGTCGGAGCTCGCGGTCATCTCCCAGGCGCCGAGCCGGCCGAGCGCGAGGATCGCGGTCTCCTGGCCGCGGATGCGGCCGTATGTGGCGGCGAAATCCTCCTCCACTTTGCGGTGCACGGCGCGGATGAGAACATCGGCAAGGCGGGCAAAAACCTCGCCGGCCTGCTCGGCCGACACCGAGCCCGACAGAATGCGGGCGCCGATCAGGAACATGTGCTCCTGGCCGAACAGGCGGATGGCATCGAGCACGTCTTCGTAGCCCTTGGTCTCGACCAGCCGGCGCGCCAGCTCCGCTTCGAGCTGCGTTTCGTCGGGCAGCGCGCCGAAAAAACTCGGCTCGATCAGCGGATCGATCAAATTCGGGCTCTGCGCCAGGATATCGGCAAAGCGCGGCGCCACGCCGAGGATCAGGGCGATGAAACGGATGAGCTCCGGGTTCTGCCGCAACAGCGGCAGGAACAGGCCGCCGGAGCGCAGCCCGGCCAGAAAGCGATCGAAGGTGGCGAACGCCACGTCCGGATTTTCGGCGCGCGAGAATTGCTCGATGATCAATGGCAAGAGCTCGATGACATTGTTGCGCGCCTGCTCGCTGCGCAGCGCCCGGTATTCGCCGGCCCGCCAGCGGCGCACCGCGGCCGCGACGTCTTGCGGTTGTCGAAAGCCAAGGATCGCCAGCCGATCGAGCGTGTCGCCCTCGACGTCGGTGCCGACGAACGAGAGGTTTTGTTGCTGAGCGAGGAAGGCCGGGGCGCGCTCGAACAGTTTGACATAATGCTGCTCGACCTTGTGCAAATGGACCAGCAGCGTGTCGGCAAAATCGTCGCGACCCTTGAAACCGAGAAAGCGCGCAAATTCGCCAAGCGCCGCGCTGTCGGCCGGCAGCGTGTGGGTTTGCTCGTCGGCCATCATTTGCAGGCGGTGCTCGACGCGGCGCAGAAAGTTGTAAGCCGCGGTGAGCGCGTCACGCGCCTCGGCATCGATCCAGCCGCCGTCGGTGAGCGCCGCGAGCGTAGCGACCGTCTCGCGGCCGCGCAGCTCGCTGTGGCGGCCGCCGGCGATGAGCTGCTGGGTCTGGGCGAAGAACTCGATCTCGCGGATGCCGCCGCGGCCGAGTTTTATGTTGTGCCCCTCCACCGCGATCTCGCCGTGGCCGCGATAGGCGTGGATCTGCTGCTTCATCGCATGCACGTCGGCGACGGTGGCGTAGTCGAGATATTTGCGCCAGATGAACGGCGAAAGCTCGCGCATGAGCGCTTCGCCCGCGGCAAGATCGCCGGCGCTCGGCCGCGCCTTGATCAGCGCGGCGCGCTCCCAGTTCTGGCCCCGTCTTTCGTAGTAATCGAGCGCCGCCGCGGTCGAGATCGCGATCTGGGTCGAGGATGGATCGGGGCGGAGCCGCAAATCGACCCGGAACACGTAGCCGTCGGCCGTGCGCTCCTGCAGAAGCTTCACCAGGTCGCGGGTCAGCCGCACGTAAAAGCCGACCGGCTCGACGTTGGGCGCCAGCTTGGCGACGTCCGGATTGAAAAAAATCATCAAATCGATGTCGCTGGAGAAATTGAGCTCGTAGGCGCCCATCTTGCCCATGGCGAGCACGATATAGCCGGAGTTTTGCGCAGGATGGCTCTTGTCGCCGGATACGAGCTTGCCGCGGCGCACGGCGTCGCGAATGAGATGATCGACCGCGGCGCCGAGCGCCAGGTCGGCCAGGTCGGTGAGCGCACGCGTCACCCGCGCCACCGGCCAGATGCCGCCGATATCGGCAAGCGCGATGAGGAGCGCCGCTTGCGCCTTCATGCGGCGCAGCACGCGCATCAGCGCGGGCTGGCTACGCGCCGCCGCGGCACTGCGCCGCGCGTTGGCGAGCAACGCGGCAAGCGCGCTATCGGGATCGCTCGTGACGAGGTTTTCGAAACGCGCCGGATCGCCCCGAATGAGATCCCACAGATAAGGCGCGGTTTCGGCAATGCTCGCCAAAAGGACGGCCAGCGCCGGATGCTCGGCGGTCAGCGAAGCGAGCGCTTTGCCGGCGGCGCTGGCTTTGATTTCGCCAAGCCACGCCGTGACGCGCGCGGTTCCGTCCGCCGACGATAGCGGCAGCGCGCCGGCGAGGCGCCGGATCAATGCCGCTTCGTCAAATTTTTTCCCGGACCGTTTTTTGACCGGGGGCCGGCTCATGCGGTCCCCGCCGGCCCGGCGCGCGGCAACGCGATAATGCTACGCAGGCCGGGATGATTGTCTTCGAGCTTCAATTCGCCGCCGTGCAGGCGCGCCACCGCGGCGGCGAGGCTCAAGCCCAAGCCAGAGCCCGGCTCGGAGCGGCTCTGCTCGAGCCGCACGAAGCGTTCCACCACCCGGCCGCGGTCGGCTTCGGCAATGCCCGGGCCGCGGTCGGCGACGCTGAGCGCGATGCGCTCGCCGTCGTTACCGGCCTTGACCACGATCTCGGCCGGCGCGCCGTTCAATTTGCCGTCCGGTCCGGCATATTTGATGGCGTTGTCGATGAGGTTTGCCAATGCCTGGCTGACCAGTTCGCGATTGCCGCGCACCGGCGCCGCAGCCGGCGCATCGACCGTGAGCGCAATGCCCTTCTCGTCGGCCAGCGGCTCGTAGAGCTCGCCGACGTCGCGGGCGATTTCGGCGGCGTCGAATTCGGTCATGTTGTCGCGCGCCTGGCCGGACTCCGCGCGCGCGATCATCAATAGCGCGTCGAAGGTGCGGATGAGATCGTCGGATTCCGCGATGGTGGCTTCCAGCGCCGCGCGATAATCGTGGACGCCCGCCGAACTGCGCAGCGCCTGTTCGCAGCGGTTGCGCAGCCGCGTCAACGGCGTTTTGAGATCGTGGGCGATGTTGTCGGAGACTTCCTTGAGGCCGCGCATCAGCGCTTCGATGCGCTCTAGCATGGCGTTGAGATGTTCGGCCAAGCGGTCGAGCTCGTCGCCGGTGCCGGCGACCGGCAGGCGGCCGGCGAGATCGCCGGCCATGATGGTCTGCGCCGTTCCGGTCATGGCCTCGATGCGGTTGAGCACACGCCGGCTGACGAAGAAGCCGCCAGCGAGCCCCAAGACGATGACCAGCGCCACCGACCATTGCGCGGCATTGGCGATGATGCCGAACAGACGCTCGCGTTCCTCGAGGTCGCGTCCGACCAGAAGACGGAAGCCGCCGGGCACCTGCACCACCTGCACCAGCGCGCGATGATCGTTGCCTTCCGGCGCTTCGAGGCGGCGATAATTGGTTTCGAGCCAGCCCGGATGATCGAGCACGCCGGGCTCCAGCGAGCCGACATTGCCGGCGAGCTCTTCGCCGGCCGCCGTGGTGACCAGATAAAGGCTCGATCCCGGCCGCCGCGAGCGCAGGTCGACGACGATGACCAGGCGCCGGATGCCGCCTTGGTTGTACTGCTCGCGTAAGCCGGAGATTTCGGTCTCGACCGTCGTCGTGATCTGCTCGGTGATCAGACGTCGCGTGTTGAGCGCGAAATAGCCGAGCAGCGCCGCCGCGAAGAGGATGAAGATCACCAGATAAGCCAGCGTCAGCTGGAACGCCGTGGTGCGCAGTAACTTGCCAAGCGCGGTCACGGGTCAGGCTCTTTCGGATCGCTTGCCGATTTCGCTCTCGGAAAAATCCTCTTCCCAGAACTCGGCGGATGCGCGTTTGCCACCCCGCTGGTTGTCGGCTTCGGCCCGCCGCAACTCGACCCTGCGGATTTTGCCGGAGATCGTCTTCGGCAATTCGGCGAATTCGAGCCGCCGCACCCGCTTGAATGGCGCGAGCGCCACTCGGCAATGCTGGAAGATCGACAGCGCCGTGGCGCGATCCGCCGCATGGCCCGGCGCCAGCGCCAGAAACGCCTTCGGCACCGCAAGCCGCATCGGATCGGGCGACGGCACGACAGCCGCTTCGGCGACGGCCGGATGCTCGATCAAGACGCTTTCGAGCTCGAACGGACTGATGCGATAGTCGGACGACTTGAAGACGTCATCGGCGCGGCCGACATAGGTCAGGTAGCCATCGTCGTCGATCGAAGCGACGTCGCCGGTGCGATAGACGGTACCGTCCATGGTGCGGATACCGCCGTCGTCGGCCTGATAGCCTTGCATCAGTCCGGTCGGCCGCGGCTCCAGCACCAGGCAAATCTCGCCTTCCTTTTGCTCTTTGTCGTTCACATCGAGGAGCGCCACGCGATAGCCAGGCAGCGGCCGCCCCATCGAACCCGGCTTCACGGTCTGGCCCGGCGAATTGCCGGCCAGTGCCGTGGTCTCGGTCTGGCCGTAGCCATCGCGGATGGTGATGCCCCACGCCGCCTTGACCCGCTCGATGACTTCCGGATTGAGCGGCTCGCCGGCGCCGACCAATTCGCGCATGTGCACCTTCCAGGCGCTCAAGTCCTCTTGGATGAGCATGCGCCACACCGTCGGCGGTGCGCAGAACGTGGTGACGCCGCAGCGCGCGATGGTGTCGAGCAAACCCTTGGCGTTGAAGCGGCGCTGGTTGACGATAAAGATCGTCGCTTGCGCGCTCCACGGCGAGAAGAAGCAGCTCCAGGCGTGCTTGGCCCAGCCGGGCGAAGAGATGTTGAGATGGATGTCGCCGGGTTTTAGCCCGATCCAGTAGATGGTCGACAGATGGCCGACCGGATAACTCTGGTGGCTGTGCAGCACGAGCTTGGGCGTCGCCGTGGTGCCCGACGTGAAATACAGCAGCATCGGATCGTCCGCCCGCGTCTCGCCGTCGGGCGTAAAGTCGGCGGATGCCGCGTAGGCGTTCTCGTAAGCCACCCAGCCCGGCACGGCGCCGCCGACGGCAATGCGCGTATAGCCGCCCGGCAGGTCGGCGAATTTGGCGGCGGCGTCCGAACTGGTGATGACATGGCGGACGCGGCCGCGGGCGAAGCGGTCGGCCAGATCGTTGCGCGTGAGCAGCATGGTCGCCGGCACGATCACCGCGCCGAGCTTCATCGCCGCCAGCATGCATTCCCACAGCGGCACGACATTGCCGAGCATGAGCAAGATGCGGTCGCCGCGGCGGACGCCGAGGCCGCGCAGCGCGTTGGCGACACGGTTCGAGCGTTCGCGCAAATCCGCGAAGGAGAGCTTGGTGTCGCCGGTATCCTCGTCGACCAGCCACAGCGCCGGCTGGCCATTGCCGCGCGCCATCGGATCGAAGTAATCGAGCGCCCAGTTGAAGCGTTCGAGCCTCGGCCAGCGGAAATCGCGGTAGGCCGTCATGTAGTCCTCGCGATGGCGCAGCAAGAACTCGCGCGCCGCGAGGAAGGATGCTGCATTGTTCGCGCTCATGTGATCTCCCGTGATCCCGCGAGCAGGATGAAATTGTTCGGCGCCGTCAGCGCGCGCCTTCGCGGATCATGTAACCCGCGCCACGCACGGTGTGTATGAGCGGCTGGGCAAAGCCTTTGTCGATCTTCGACCGCAGCCGCGAAATATGCACGTCGATCACATTGGTCTGCGGGTCGAAATGATAATCCCAGACGTTCTCCAGCAACATGGTGCGGGTCACAACCTGGCCGGCATGCCGCATCAGATATTCGAGCAGGCGGAATTCGCGCGGCTGTAATTGCAGCTCCTGCCCGGCGCGGCTGACTTCGTGCGACAGGCGATTGAGCTCGAGATCGCCGACGCGATAGACGGTCTCCTCGCCGCGCTTGCCCGGCCGGCGGGCGAGCGCCTCGACACGGGCCAACAGCTCGGAAAAGGCGTAGGGTTTTGCCAGATAATCGTCGCCGCCGGTACGTAAGCCTTTGACCCTGTCGTCGACCTGGCCGAGCGCCGAAAGGATCAGTACCGGCGTTTCCACCAACTTGCTGCGCAAGGTGTGGATGATGGACAGGCCGTCGCGCTTCGGCAGCATGCGGTCGATGATCAGCACGTCGTATTGGCCGTCGAGCGCCAGCGCCTGGCCTTCCTCGCCGTCGGTCGCCTGGTCGGCGATATGGCCGACTTCGCGAAACGCCTTGACCAGATAATCGGCCGCGTCGCGATCGTCCTCAATGATGAGAAGGCGCATGATGTGCTGCCATGGTCAGGGAGGCCATGCCGGGTCAGGGAGTCTTGCCGGCCGGCGTCCCGCGTCGAATCATATTGTTTGCCAACCGCTTTCGGCAATATCGATCAAAGGCGCCGGCCAGCACGCGGAGCGGCGATCGGCCGTGCCGCAGTGCGATCGCAATATCGCAAAATAGTGAGGGGGTGGCGAGCAGTGCCCGCCACCCCCTCTACCCACTCTACTCCGGCGGGGGCGACGTATGCCGGGAGGCAGAGTTGGTATTTAGCGGGGACGGGCCTTGCGGCCCGTCCCCAGGGTACGCCCGCCAGCGGGGGCGACGGATGCCAGCGGATCGCCCCATTACTCAGGCGTTGCCAAGTGGCAGGGCGACGAACTTGGTGCCCTGGCTCGACTTCACCCGGAATAAGACAGCGCGTTTGCCCTCCTTGCGCGCATCGGCAAGACTTTTGCGGACGTCGGCCGGCGTCGATACCGTCTTGCCGCCCACGTCGAGAATAATGTCGCCGACCTGGAAACCGTGATCGGCGGCGATGCCGCCATCGGCGACCGCGGTGACCACGACGCCGTTGCCGTCGCTGCCCGAAACCTTGCTGGCCGGCGCCAGCGACAGGCCGAGCTTCGGCACGTCGCTGTCCGGCACTTCGCGCTGGTTCTGCGGCGTGGCGTCGGCCTGCTTCTCGTTCGGCAGGGTGCCGAGCGTCAGCGTCACCGTTTTTTCCTGGCCGTCATGGATCAGCCCGAGCTTGACCGAGGCGCCCGGCGCCATGGTGCCGATCCGTCGCGCCAGCTCGCGCGCATCGTGAATTTCCGCGCCGTCGACCGAAGTGATGACGTCGCCGCTCTGGATGCCGGCCTTGACCGCCGGGCTGTCGGGCTGCGGCTCGGACACCAGCGCGCCGGTGGTCTGCTTCAAACCCATGCTGTCGGCGAGGTCGGGCGTGAGCGGCTGGATCTGCACGCCGATCCATCCGCGGGTCACACTGCCCTTGTCGCGCAGCTGAGCGACCACGCTTTTCACGGTGTCTGCCGGAATGGCGAAGGCGATGCCGACGGAACCTCCGGACGGCGAGAAGATCGCCGTGTTGACGCCGATGACGTTGCCGTCGACGTCGAAAGTCGGGCCGCCAGAATTGCCCTTGTTCACCGGGGCGTCGATCTGAATAAAGTCGTCATAGGGACCCGCGCCGATATCGCGGCCGCGCGCCGAGACGATGCCCGCGGTCACGGTGCCGCCGAGGCCGAACGGATTGCCGACGGCGAGAACCCAGTCGCCGATGCGTGGCGAAGCGTCAGCCAATTTCACGAAAGGAAAGCTCGTGCCGTCGACTTTGATCAGCGCCAAATCGGAGCGCGGATCGGTGCCGATGACCTTCGCCGTATAAGTCTTGCCGTCATCGGTGGTGACGGTGACGGTCTCGGCGTTCTGCACCACGTGGTTGTTGGTCACCGCATAACCGTCGGCCGAGATGAAGAAGCCCGAACCCTGGCCGGTGACGACCTCTTTGCCGCCCGGGCCGCCAGGCCCATTGGGACCGCCGAACTTGCGGAAGAACCGCTCGAACGGCGAGCCGGGCGGGAACGGCATGTCGTCGTCGGTGAGACCGGTATTCGCCGGGCGCTCCAGTTTGACGCGCACCGAGATCACCGAAGGTTTGACCTTCTCAACGATGTCGGCAAAGCCGACCGGCCGTTGCGGAAGCTGTTGGACTTTGTCGGTGAGATTCTGCGCCTGCGCCGGAGTGCCGAACAGATCGGCCTGCGGCGCGAAAACGAGTGCCGCCGCGCCAAAGCCGGCGACGGTGGTCGCCAGCAGCGCCAAGCGCCGCGCCGACAGAGTTGAACGTGGCCTGTTGCCGTGCATTACCGTCTCCAAATCACTACGTCGCCCTGCGACGGACCGCGCCCCGGCCCCAAATGCGAGCGCCAACATGAGACCGTCAGCCTTACCGGCTTCTGTCGGGGGGATTAAAACTTTGTAATGTTCAGCTTTTGAAGATTATTATTTTGAATCAACTACTTGACAAGAAACCCTGAGGTGCTTTCGCGGCCAGCAAAAGCCAAAGAGAAGCGCAAAGCTGTAAGGCCGGAGCTAAGTCGCCGAGCGATCGCGCAAAAGTTCCGCCAAACGCGCTTCTTCGGCCGCCGTCAGATTTACCTGCTCTTGCCCCGCCTGCCCGCTGCGCCGGCGTCTTAAATCCATCAGGATCACCACTGCCCCGACCAGCAAAACAGCAGGTGGCAGGCCCCACAGCGCCACCGTGTGCCATGACAGGCGCGGCTTGAGCAGCACGAATTCGCCGTAACGGGCGACCAGGAAATCGAGCACCTGGGCGTCGCTGTCGCCGGCCTTGATGCGGTCGCGCACCAGCACGCGGAGGTCATGGGCCAGCGGCGCTCCGGAATCGTCGATCGATTCGTTCTGGCACACCATGCAGCGCAATTCCTTGGACAGCGCGCGGGCGCGCGCCTCCAAAGTCGGATCCGACAGCATTTCGTCCGGCTCGACGGCCCAGAGTCTTGTCGGCGCCATCAGCGCGATCAGCAGCATCAGCGCCTGCAAATATTTCACGGTACTCACTCCGCCGCCTGCAGCACTGGCTTGTCCTTGGCTTTGGCCTTGGCCGGCCGCGGCGCGCCGACGCGTAGCCGCCGATCGGACAGCGACAGACCGCCGCCGAAGAACATGATGATGGCGCCGAGCCAGATCATCAGCACATGCGGCTTGAAGAAGAGGCGCACCGGAACGGTGCCGTCCGGGTTCGGGTCGCCGAGCGACAGATATAGCTGGCTGAAGCCGCGCGACATCAGCGCCGCTTCCGTGGTTGCCATGTTGCGCGCTGGGAATGTGCGGCGGCTCGGCTCCATAGCGCCGATCACGTCGCCGCTCGCACGACGCACGGTGAAGTGGCCGACGACGTCGCGGTAGTTCGGGCCCGGGCGGTTGAACACGCCGTCAAAAGTCAGCCGGTAATGGGAAACGTCGATGGTCTCTCCCGGCTTGACCGCGACAATCCGTTCGCTGCCCCATGCCGTCACGGCGACGATGCCGAGCAGCGTCACGCCGATGCCGAAATGGGCGAAGGCGGTGCCCCACACCGAGCGCGGCAGGCCGATCGCCCGCATCAAGCTCGCACGCATCGGCAGGCGCAGGATCATGGTGCGCTCGGCAATGTCGGTCACCGCGCCGGCCATGACGAAGACCGCGATGCCGACCCCGAACGGCGCCAGCACCGGGCCGCCGTGCTCGATGGCAAAGGCGGCGGCGACGGCGACAGCGGCAAGCACCGCGGCGGCGAGCAGGCGTTGCGCCGCGCTGACGATATCGCCGCGCTTCCAGCCGAGCAGCGGCCCGAACGACATCACCAGCATCAGCGGGATGAACAGCGGGCCGAAGGTTGAGTTGAAGAACGGCGGGCCGACGGAAATCTTGTCGCCGGTCAAAGCTTCGAGCGCCAGCGGATAGAGCGTGCCGACGAAGACGGTTGCGCAGGCCGAGGTCAGGAACAGATTGTTGAAGACCAGCGCGCCCTCGCGCGAAATCGGCGCGAACAGGCCGCCCTGTTTGAGCAGCGGCGCGCGCCAGGCATAGAGCGCCAGCGCGCCGCCGATGAAGACGACGAGAATGGCGAGGATGAAAATGCCGCGCGTCGGATCGACGGCGAAAGCGTGCACCGACGTGAGCACGCCCGAGCGCACCAGGAAGGTGCCGATCAGCGACAGCGAGAACGCGATGATGGCAAGCAGAATGGTCCAGACCTTGAGCGCGCCGCGCTTTTCCATAACGACGGCGGAATGCAACAGCGCGGTGCCGGCGAGCCACGGCATCAGCGACGCATTCTCCACCGGGTCCCAGAACCAAAACCCGCCCCAGCCGAGCTCGTAATAGGCCCAGTACGAGCCGCCGGCGATGCCGAGCGTCAGACACATCCAGGCGCCGAGCACCCACGGCCGCACCCAGCGCGCCCAGGCGGCATCGATGCGGCCTTCGATGAGAGCGGCAATGGCGAAGGAGAACGCGATCGAGAAGCCGACATAGCCGAGGTAGAGCATCGGCGGATGGAACGCCAAACCCGGGTCCTGCAAGATCGGATTGAGATCGCGGCCCTCGAACGGCGCATCGGCGATGCGCAGGAACGGATTCGACGTGATCAGGATGAACAGCTCAAAGGCGACGGCGATCCAGGCCTGCACGGCAAGCGCATTGGCCTTGAGCGTCGCCGGCAGATTGTTGCCGAACAGCGCGACGAGCGCACCGAAGAACGCCAGGATCGACACCCACAGCATCATCGAGCCTTCGTGGTTGCCCCAGATGCTGGTGAGCCGGTAGATCAGCGGCATCGCCGAATTGGAATTCTCGTAGACATTGAGCACCGAGAAGTCGGAAGCGACGTAGCATTCGGCGAGCGCCAGAAATGCTATAGCCACGAAGACGAATTGCGCCAGCGCCGCCGGCGCGGCGATGCTCATGAGCACCGGATCGTTGGTGCGCGTGCCGACGATCGGCATGATGCCCTGGATCAGCGCCAAGCCGAGCGCCAGCATCAAGGCGTAATGGCCCAGTTCCGGAATCATTTGTTCGCTCCCGTCACCGGCATCGCGGCACGCTGCGCATAATCGTCCTTCCAATGGCCGGACTTCTTCAGGGCGTCGGCGACTTCCTTCGGCATGTAGGTCTCGTCGTGCTTGGCGAGAATGGTGTCGGCATTGAACGTGCCGCCGCCGTCGATCGTGCCCTCGGCAACGACGCCCTGCCCTTCGCGGAACAGATCGGGCAGCACGCCCTGATAGCTCACCGGGAGCACGCTCTTGCCGTCGGTGACTTCGAAACGCACGCGCAGATCATTGCCGCGAACGATGCTGCCGTCTTTCACCAGGCCGCCGAGCCGGATGCGCGTGCCCGGCCCGATGTGCTTTTCGGCAACGTCGCTCGGCGAATTGAAGAACACGATGGAATCGCGGAACGCGTTGAGCATCAGCGCCACCGCGACCGCCAGCACGCCGAGCCCGGCGCCGATCAGAAGGAGGCGTCTTTGCTTGCGTGTCATTATATCCGGCTCCGCTGCATGATGCCGCCTTCAGCCTTCCAGCCCGAGACCTTTGACGAGGTCGTCGATGCGCTTGACCTGGTCAGGATGGTCCGCCAGCGCGTGCCGCGCCTCGGCGGCGGCATCCTTGGCCTTGTCGCGGTCGCCGAGTACCGCATAGGCGCGCACCAGGCGCAACCAGCCGTCGACGTCGCCGCCCTGGCCCTGCGCGTGCAGGCGATCGGACAAGCGGCCGACCATGCCACGGATCATCTCGACGCGCTGCTCGTCGCTCATGTTCGCCGTGGCCGCAATATCCGCGTCGCTCGGGCCCGCGACTTCCGGAACCGGCTCGCCGGTGACGCGGCCGAGCGCGGCACGGACGAAACCGACCCACGGCGCGCCGGCCGGCGCCTCCTCGAGCATGGCGCGCCATCGCGCGGCGGCGGCGGCGCGGTTGCCGTCCTGCTCGTCGGCGAGACCGAGGAAATACCGCGCCTTGGCTTCGTGCGGATCGCGCTTCACGGCGGTTTCAAAAACGTGCTTGGCTTCATCGGTCACGACGCCGTTGGCGGCGGCGACCAGGGCCTCGCCGAGGTCGGCATCGCGCGTCGCGCTCTCGCCGTTCAAAGTCAGCGCCTTGCGCCGCGCCATGACCGCGTCGTCGAAGCGGCCGATGCGCAGATAGACCGGAGCGATCACCTCCCAGCCGGGGCCGTCATTGGGGTTTTTCGCCAGATGCGCTTCGACCTGGCCGACCAGCGCATCGATCGACTGGTCGCCCGGCGCCGCCTTGACGCGGGCGAAGGCCGGCTGCCCCGGAACATTCGGCGAGCCAAGCATGAGATAAAAACACAACGGCAGCAGCGCCAGCACGATCAATGCCGCAATAGCTGCCGCGCGGCGGCGCCACAGCAACTGCGCCGCACTCGCTGTCGGTTGAGCCGCCGTCGCCTGTGCGTCGGCCGCGGCCAATAACCGGCGCGAGACTTCGACGCGCGCGGCCTCGGCTTCGCCCTGGCCGATCAGGCCTGAGCTGCGATCGCGGCCGATCTCCTCCAATTGATCCTGGTAGACCGCAAGGTCGTCGCCGCCGCGGCCGGCGGCGGCCTTTCGCCCAAGCGGCCACAACACGGCGAGGATCGCCGCTGCGGTCATCAAGGCGAAAATGATCCACAGAATCATGAGCAGGTCTTCGGTGCCATTCCAGCCGCAGGCCGAGATTGTCTCAGCGACAACAATGCAGGCTCAAAGCCGGCCGCCGAGCGCCGCGTCCTTACATCACGGCGCGACTGTGGCCGCAATGGGAGCCCCGGCGCGGCAATTGCGCACTCACGCGCGGACGGATTTGCGCTCGGTGGTCGCAGCCTGCATGGCAACATCGGCGGCCTTGGCCAAGAGCTCGGCATAGTCGACGCCGAACAACGATCGGCACAAACGGATCGCGGCCTCGACCTGCGACTGCCGGAACGGGCGCTCGGCTGCCTCGGCGTGCCGCAAGGCGTCGAGCAGCACCTTGGTGCCGGTCTCCAGATATTGCGTCAGTTCCGAATAGGCACGCAGCGTGACTTCGCTCAACGCAAGCTCGCCCGCGTAATTGCGGCAGGCGTTGACGAACTCGACCCGCGCCAGCACGTCGTCCACCTCTACGCTGTCGACCGTCGAGCCGGGACGTATCTCTTTGGCCGGCAGCGGACGTAAGAGACGGCGGACCCGGCCCGGGGCCGCATCGATCTCGGATTTCAGCAGGTTGGAAACGTCGCTGCGGATCGCCGCCAGTTGCCGGCTCCAGGCCGACTCGACGGACAGGTCCATTTCGGTGCGCAGCCCGCGCGCGGCGCCGTGCAATTCCTTGAGCATCGACGTCACCGGTTTGCCGGCTTTGAACGCGGTGCGCAGCTCGCTCACCGTGGCTTCCATATCGCTGAGCACGATCGTCACCGCCACCGCATAGGGCGTTTCGGCAACGCGCGCGGCAACGTCGCTCTCGGCGACGCGAGTGGCGAGACGAATGAGTTGCCACGGCGCCGCAAGTCCGTTCATCAACAGCACGAGACCGTAGCGGACCACGTCGGCCTTGCGCGCCGCGTCGCCGCCGAGCGACTTCGCCGCACATGCGGTATCGATATGTACCTTGGCCTGCTCGATCACCTCGCGCTCGAAGGCGCGCACGTAGTAGTTCGGCAACCGCTTGGCCAGATCGGCAAGCACGTCGCGGACTTCAAGCACATGCAGGAGCGTGGCGACGTCGTCGGTCGCCCGCGGGGTGCCGACCTGAATGGCCAGCCGGCGTTGCGCCTTCTCATCGGTGCCGACCGCGGCTAACGTCTCCCGCATGCGCAGGATGGCGCGCTCGTGCAGTGCGCGGACCAGTTGATCGGCCTTGGTCTTATCCTCGGCGAGAAGTGCGCGATTGATGTCCTCGGTCAGCGCCTTGGCTTCGGCCGGCATCAGATCGCGGCCGATCCAGCCCCAGATCGGCTCGAGCGAAAGCCGCGCGATGCGGCCGACGCGCTTATGGTCGGCGGGCGCGTCGATCAGGAACGGCTCGAACGGCATAAAGAACAAGCGCGCCGCATCGCCGATGCGCGGCACACGCTGCGCCTCGGTGCGGATGGTACGCCGCAGCTCGTCGAGCACCAGCTCGCTGCCGGTCATATCGTCGCCGCGCAATTGGGCGCGCTCGAGCTCTGCGATCAGCATAGCGCGTGCTTCCGGCTTGAGGTTCCGGAGATATTCCCGCAGCCGTTCGACGGATTGCCCGTCGTCGCTCGTCATCGCACCCGCCTCTCGAGGCCACACCGTTAACGTTCTACTAGCGGGGCGCTTAAGAAGGGGTTACGCAAAACACCCCGATTTCAAGGCGATAGGCCCGGCAACGGTCAGTTGATCGTGGTCCAGGTGCCGTCGGGATTGCGGCAGGCGGTGCCGCGCGCGCTCTGCGGGGTGCCGTCGACATAGACCGTGTGGGTATATTGCCGGCAGGTGGCGCCGTTGGCCTGGTAGGCGGGGCCGGGGACGACGTTGCCGTAACGGCCGGAATCCGGATTGCGCCAGGCGACCGGGGCGCCCGACGGCCCGGTTTCCAGCGCCTGCATCTGGGCGGCGTAGGCGCGGCGCCTGTCCTCGTCGTCCATCGCCGCGCCGATCCGGTTGCCGAACAGGCCGCCGATTGCGGCGCCGATCACGGTCCCGGCGGCCCGGTTGCCGACGCTGCCGCCGATGGCATTGCCGATCAAACCGCCGGTCACGGCGCCGACCGCCGTGCCGCCGACCTCCTTCGGCCCGGAGTCGGCGGTGCAGGCCGCGACGCTCAGGCCAAGGAGGAAGAATGCGATAAGGCGGCCGGCGGTCATTTTCCCCAAAAGGCCCTTCGGAACAGCCGCGCTGTCCGGCACCCAATCTAGCAAACCAAAGGGGGTCATTAGGGCAAAACTCTGTTCGCATCGGCAACGGCGCCGCGGCATGGCAGCGCTGCAAGCCGCTTTGTCGCGGAAGCGCGCCCTGGCGGCTGTGGCACCGTTTCGCTAAGTTCCGCGGCGATCCCACCGACACTCCCAAGAGCAAAAGCATGATCTCGAAAAGCCGCGCCATGTTGTCTCGGCGCTTCGGATGGACCTTGCCGGCTTTGGCGCTGGCGCTCGGCGCCATGGCCGTCCCGGCGCAGGCGCAGGATTTTCCGACGCGCACGGTGAAAATCGTGGTCCCCTTCCCCGCCGGCGGCACCGCCGACGTCATGCCGCGCATCATTGCCGACTGGCTGTCGCGCCATTGGGGGCAGCCGGTGATCATCGAGGATCGCACAGGCGCCGGCGGCAATGTCGGCGCCGAAGTCGCCGCCAAGTCCGATCCCGACGGCTACACGCTATTGGCATCGCCGCCGGGACCGTTCGTGATCAATCAAAACCTCTATCCGCATCTCGACTTCGATCCGCTGCAGTTCGTGCCCATCACCGTCATCGGACGGGTGCCGAACGCGCTGGTGGTCAATCCGGACAAGATCGCCGCCAACACGGTGAAGGACTTCATCGCCTACGCCAAAGCCAATGACGGCAAGCTCACCAACGCGACGCAGGGCAACGGCACGACGTCGCATCTGACGTCCGAAATGTTCCAGATGATGGCGCAGGTGAAATTGCAGAACGTGCCCTATCGCGGCTCGGCGCCCGCGCTCAACGATCTGGTGGCCGGCAGCGTCGACTGCATGTTTGACAATCTCGGCGTCTCGATGCAGCTCGTCAAAGCCGGCCGGCTGAAGCTCCTCGCCGTCGCGTCGCCACAGCGCGTGGCGAGCTTGCCCGACGTGCCGACCCTCGCCGACACGCTGCCGGGCTTCGCCTCGGTGACCTGGTATGCGCTGGGCGCGCCGCCGGGCACGCCGGCCGCGATCGCCGAGAAGATCAGTGCCGCAGTGAACGAAGCGCTGCGCGATCCCGACGTGCAGAAGCGCCTCGCCGATCTCTCGGCCGAACCGGTCGGTGGCACGCCGCAGGCCACCGCCGCCTATTTTCACGGCGAAGTCGAGCGCTGGAAAAGCGTCATCACGTCCGCCCACGTAACGTTGGATTAGGCGAAACCATGAAACACAGCACCGATCGCATTCTCACCACCCACGCCGGCAGCCTGCCGCGGCCGCCCGATCTGTTGGCGCTGATCGAGCGCGACGGGCCCAAGGCGTTCGATACGGCGGCAGCGGCGATGCGGCTCACCGCGGCCGTCGGCGAGATCGTGCACAAGCAGATCGATCTCGGCGTCGACGTGGTGGACGACGGCGAATATGGCAAGCCGAGCTTTGTCAGCTACATCAACGAACGTCTTGGCGGCTACGAGGTCGACACCCGCGCCGGGCCGCGCAACCAATGGGCCACGTCGCGCGAGGGCCTGTCGTTTCCGGAATTCTATTCGCAGACCCACGCCGCCTCGACCCATACCCACATGATCTGCACCGGGCCGATCACCTACAAAGGCCACGACCGGCTCAAGCGCGACATCGACAATTTCAAGAAAGCGCTCAACGGCGCCAAGGTCGAAGAGGCGTTCATGCCGGCGATCTCGCCGTCCAACATCGAGGATTGGCAGAAGAACGCCTATTACAAATCGACCGAGGACTACATTTTCGCCATCGCCGATGCGATGCACGAGGAATACAAGGCCATCGTCGATGCAGGCTTTCTGGTGCAGATCGACGACCCGCGGCTGGTCACCTATTACATCATCCATCCCGAATCGAGCATCGCCGATTGCCGCAAATGGGCGGAGGTGCGCGTCGAGGCGCTCAATCACGCGCTGCGCGACATTCCGCCGGAGAAAATCCGCTTCCACACCTGCTACGGCATCAATATGGGCCCGCGCATCCACGACATGGAGCTCAAGGACATCGTCGATATCATTCTCAAAATCCGCGCCGGGGCCTATTCGTTCGAAGCGGCCAATCCACGCCACGAGCACGAATGGAAAGTGTGGAAGGACGTTAAGCTGCCCGACGGCAAGATTCTGATCCCCGGCGTGATCTCGCATTCGACCATTCTGGTCGAGCATCCCGAGCTGGTCGCCGAACGCATCGTGCGCTACGCCAATGTGGTCGGCCGCGAAAACGTCATCGCCGGCTCCGATTGCGGCTTCGCCACGTTTGCCGGCTCCAAAGAGGTGCACCCTTCGATCGTCTGGGCGAAGTTCAAGGCGCTCAGCGATGGCGCGCGGATCGCGTCGAAGGAATTGTGGGGCTAAGAGCCCCGAGGCGTGCGATGGCGAGCGATTATGGGATTGGCGCCAGGCTGCCGCGGCTCGAGGATGCGCGCTTTCTCGAAGGTCGCGGGCAGTTTTGCGCCGACATAGCGCTGCCGGGAACACTGCACGCCGCTTTTGTGCGCAGCCCCCACGCCCATGCCCGCATCCTCGCGGTCCGCAAACCGCGCGGGCTGGAAGATTGCATCTATCTGGCCGGGGACCTGACCGGCGTCGGCAAGATGCGCTCGACCGCAAAACTGCCCGGCTTCAAACCTTCCGATTGGCCGATCTTGGCCGCAGGCAAAGTGCGTCACGTCGGCGAACCGATCGCGATGGCGCTTGGATCGACGCGGGCCGAGGCCGAAGACTTTGCCGCCCTCGTCGAGGTGGATTTCGAAACATTGCCGCCAGTGGTGACCATGGCGGACGCGCTCAAGAGAACGGCTCCATTCGTTCACGACGAATGGGGCGACAACGTTCTGGTCGACATCAAACTCGAGGCCGGCGACCTCAATGCGGCGAAATCCGCCGCCGCCCACGTGGTCGAGCGCAAGTTTCGCATGAACCGGATGCACCCGCTGCCGCTCGAGGGTCGCGCCTGCATCGCAGCCTACGACAGCCGGCTCGATGAGCTGGTGGTCTATGTCGCCCATCAATTGCCGGTGCCGCTGCAGATCGGATTGGCGCAAGTGCTCGGCATCAGCCAGCGCCGGCTGCGCGTGGTGGTGCCGGACGTCGGCGCATCTTTCGGGCTGAAGACTTATGTCGAAAGCGAAACCGTGTGCGTGGCCTGGGCGGCGATGCGGCTGCGCCGGCCGGTGCGCTGGATTCAGGACCGCTACGAATCGCTGGTCTGCGACGCCACCTGCCGCGACTACGAATGCAAAGTCATCGGCTATGCCGATGCGCAGGGCCGTGTGCTCGGTCTCGAATGCGACGTCACGGTGGATTCGGGCGCGTACTCGCCGTGGCCGTGGCCCGCCGGCATCGAAGGCGGCCTCGCGATCGGCAACATGCAGGGCTGCTACGACATCCGGGCGTTTCGCGGCCGCGCCATCAACGTCGTCAGCAACAAGCCCGCCGGCCAGCCGTTCCGCGGCGTGGCGCGCCCGTTGTCGTGCATCGGCCACGAGATCGTCATGGACGGTATCGCGGCAGCCGTCGGCATCGATCCGGTCGAGGTGCGGCTGCGCAATTTCGTCAAGCCCGAGCAGATGCCCTATGTGTCGATCACCAAGAAGACGCTCGACAGCGGCGACTATGGCGCGGCGCTCAAGCGTGCCGCCGAACTGATCGATCTGCCGGCTGTGCGGGCGCGCCAGAGAAGCCGCGAGCCGGACGGCCGGCTGATCGGCGTCGGCTTTGCATCGTTCTACGAACAGACTGCCTATGGCACGGGACCGTTCGGCTATTCGGCGTGGGGTATTGAGCTGGTGCCGGGGATGGAGCCCGTGGTGGCGCGTCTCACCGGCGACGGCGAGCTGGTTCTCGAAGTCGGTTCGCATTCTCACGGCCAGGGACACGAGACGGTGTTCGCCCAGGTCGCGCACGAGGTCTTGGGTATCGCGCCGCGCCAGATCGCCGTGCGCTTCGGCGACACCGCGACCTCGCCCGCCGGCACCGGCACCTACACGTCGCGCTCGATGGTTACGACCGGCGGCGCGATCGCGGAAGCCTGCCGGCTGCTGATGGCGCCGATTGGCAAAATCGGCGCGCATCTGATGCAATGCAAAGCCAGTGAGGTTGAAATCAAGAACGGCCGCGTCCACGGCCCGCAAGGCAGCGTGGAATTCGCCGAGATCGGCCGCGCCTGGTACCACCATCCCGAAGATCTGCCAGCCGACATGGATGCCGGCGGTCTCACCGCCATCGCCGGCCACAAGGCCCATGACCCCGGTGTGTTCTCTTATTCCGCCCACGCCGCCGTCGTCGCCGTCGATCCGGAGACCGGTGCCGTCGAGGTGATCGACTATGCCATCGTCGCCGACTGCGGCACGCGCGTGAACCCGATGCTGGTCGAAGGCCAGGTCGTCGGCGGCTTCTCCAACGGGCTTGGCAACGCGCTGTTCGAGGAGAACGGCTACGATGCATTGGGCCAACCGACGACCACGACGCTTGCCGACTACACCGCGCCCAACGCGGCATCGATGCCCGACGTCAAACTCGATTTCCTCGAGACGCCTTCGCCGTTTTCCATGTTCGGCATCAAGGGCATCGGCGAGAACGGCGCGATCGGCCCGCCGGCGGCGATCGTCAACGCGGTCAACGATGCGTTGCGGCCGCTCGGCGCAGCGGTGTTCGAGACGCCGATCTCGCCGTGGCGCGTTCGCGCGGCGATTGCTCGCGCGCGATCGAGCGCCGCCGCTTAAGCCTTGAGCTTCAACAGTCGGTCGGCATTGCCGTGCGCGAATTTGGCGCGATCGGCAGGCGATAGCGGAACATTGTCCAAGAACGCGCGGCCGTCGGCATTGCTGGCGTAAGGGTAATCCACCGAGAACATCAGCCGGTCGATGCCGAATGTTTCCAGCGCCGCCACGAACGGCGGGTTGGTGAAAAAGCCCGCCGAGGTGACGTAGAC
>Ga0210395_10000548_pt1 | contig 29195 bp, 25 predicted proteins | sample IncBWH4OmetaG_FD_150861 | JGI IMG/M metagenome (GOLD analysis project Ga0210395, IMG submission 150861) | Forest soil microbial communities from Barre Woods Harvard Forest LTER site, Petersham, Massachusetts, United States - Inc-BW-H-4-O ... | reverse complement strand
TAACGGATGACGCGCCAAAATGATGTGACCTGAAGGTCACATCCGCCGAGAAACCGTGCAAAAACATGCCCCTAAATTGCCCAATTCTCCGCAGGCTCTTGCGCAGAGGCCAAGAACAAAATATGAACAAACTTTCGAGCGGCCGAATAGGACCGCAAAGAGTTGCCAATAGTCATGTGGATAGCGGCAACCGGCACGGCTTGCGCCCTGGTGTCGAGGAATGTTCCGGCACTAGGGTCGCGACCGAAGCGGCATGGTGCGCGACAAAACGCCCACGCAACGAAACATGACGCGTGGCAAGGCATGACGCGCAATGAAACGTGCCGCGTTACCAAATGTAGCGCGTTACCAAACATGCGCGCGATAAAACGGAGAGTGGTATGGCGGGAAGCGTCAACAAGGTGATCCTGGTCGGCAATCTGGGCGCCGATCCCGAAATCCGTCGCACCCAGGACGGGCGGCCGATCGCAAATCTGCGGCTCGCCACTTCGGAATCCTGGAAGGACAAGAGTACCGGCGAGCGGCGCGAAAAAACCGAATGGCATCGCGTCGTCATCTTCAATGAAAACCTGTGCCGGATCGCCGAGCAATATCTCAAGAAGGGCTCGAAGATTTACGTCGAGGGCGCGCTGCAGACGCGCAAATGGCAGGATCAGGCCGGTCAGGACCGCTATTCCACCGAAGTCGTGCTGCAGAACTTTCGCGGCGAATTGACCTTGCTCGATCGCGCCGGCGGCGCGGGTGGAAGCGGCGGCGGCGACATGGACGAAGCCGGCGGCGGCGATTTCGGCTCGCCGGGCCCGACCCGCAAGGTCGCGGCGCCGGCGGGCGCTGGATCCATGGCCGGATCGATGCGCGGCGGCGATATGGACGACGAGATTCCGTTCTGACGGCGTTTCATCGTTCCGGCCGAGCGCGCTTGCGAGCAAGAGCCGGAATCCATAACCACGGTTCCTGGAGTGGTCGTCCAGCGACACTCCCTCTAGTGTCGGGACTGTGGATTCCCGGTTTGCGCTTGGCGCGCCCCGGAATGACGAAGCAGCGATGATCGACGTCATCTTCGCCATCAAATTCGCTCATGTGCTGACCGCGGCCGCGATGTTCGGCACGTGGCTTTGCCTTGCGATGTTCATGCTGCTGGCGCACCGCTCCGGTAACACCTCGGTCGTGGCCTTGACCACGCAATTCGTCGTCAGTGTCGAGAAGATCGTGATGATCCCGGCCTTCGTGCTGCAGCCGCTCAGCGGATTTCCACTGGCGAGCGCAATCGGGATTCAGCCGTTCGGCGAATTGTGGATTGTTATTTCGTTGGTCTTCTACGCCGCAATTGTCGTGTGCTGGGTTCTGGCGATGCGCATCGAGATTCGCATCCGCGGCTTGGCGCGCGAGGCGGCGCTTGAATCGCGGCCGTTGCCCAAAGCCTATCGCCGACAGTTCCGCATCTGGTGCATGCTCGCCGGCCCGTTGCTCGTCGGCATGGCCTGCGTCTTCGCGCTGATGATCTGGCAACCGCGGCTGGACTAGTTCGCTCTAGGCGGTGAGAGCAAGGTTCTCATCGTCGCCTGCGGCGAGCTTCTCCAACGCCGGTCCCGAAATCACGAAAGTGAGACATTGCGGCAACGGCTGAAAGCCGGTGCTCACGTAAAACTGTTGCGCCGGATTATCGGCATGCACGGTGAGCTCGACGATCGGGCTGCCGAGCTCGCGCGCCAGCGCCGCGACGCGCGCCGCCAGCGCACGCGCGATCCCTTGCGCGCGATATTCGGTTTCGACAAAAAGATCCTGCAGGAACACCACCGGCCCATTCCATCCGGTGATGACACGCTGGCTGCAGGTTGCCATTCCGATGATGGCGCTCGCGGCGCCGGCTGCCATATCGGTGCGCTCGGCGACGAAAGCGATAAAGCCGGGTTTGGGGCCGAAACCGTCGCGCAGCCAATCGGCTTCGCTGGCGCTGAGCGCGTGCAGCGCATCTTCGCCCGCGGCCAACAGGCGCTTCAGCCGCATCAGCTCCGGCACGTCGCGCGGCAGCGCGTCGCGTATCTTGACCGGAACGGCGGCTCTCTTCTTCATGCCTGCCAGCATTGCCAAGCGGATATTGCCAATCACTTACACGGTGATGTCGACGGCCTTGCCGACCCGGCCGGTCGACGGTGCCGCCGACGCCACGCTCGAGCTTTGCCCGTCAACGTCGCTGATCGACGGCGCCTGGTTGCGGCTGTGCCGGTGCAGCGCCGAAGACGATACAGCTTGCGAAGCCTGCGGGCTCGACGAAATTCCGGAAATGGCCATGGCGCGGATTCCAGTTACGCGATTCCAGTCGCGCGTATTTCCGGTCGAGTGTGAGCCGGTATGGTTAATGAAAGCTTACGCTTCTATCGCCATGCAGGCGCGACAGGGCCGATCCGGATGCGCTATTGGAGGCGCGGCAGAAAGGTTGTCGCGCTATGAAAATCGCTTCGCGGTTCGTTTCGATAATCTTCACGTCGGCTCTGCTGTTCACCGCTGCCGGCCGTGCAGAGGCCGCGCCGCCGCACGGACTCTGCTTCAACTACGGCCACGACGGTTACGTGCACGACCTGTCGCCAGGTGGGCAGGTCGAGCGCGATTTCCAAAGGCTCCTAGGCGGTGGCGTCCGTTGTCTGCGCATCGCCTATAACGGCTTCAACGACGTGCAATCGGAGGCACTTGCGCGCTTCGCCAAGACGCGCGGTTTCTACGTGATCATCGGCGGTGAATGGGGCCAGCTCGACGTCGCGCAGCTGCCGCAATATCGCGCGCAGGTGATCCAGCAAGCCAAGTGGGCGCAAGCCAACGGCATCGATCAGCTCAGTGTCGGCAACGAGCAGGAGGATCGGCTTTCCGGCATTTCCCTTACGCGCTGGGCCAACGAGGTGGTCGCGCTGGCCGCCGACGTGCGTGGCGTCTTCTTCGGCACGGTGTCCTACGAAGCTCCCGCCACCTATGCGGATGAATGGGCAAAGGCCAATATCGGCAGCCTCGATCTGCTGGGGCTCAATACCTACTACGGCTACGAGCGCAACGCGGCCGCGCTTGCCGAAAACGTGGAGGCTCATGGCGCGAGCCGCGTCTACATATCCGAGATAAATTGTAACCTGTCGGAGCGGCCGCTCTGCGCAACCGACGCAGGGCTCGCCGCGGAAATGAAAGAGGATCTATTGCGGCTGATCCGTGAAAACCCGCAGACGGCTTTCTACGTCTATACTTGGCGTGCCGTCGGACGCGATGCGGCGTTCAGCTTGGTCTCGTACCCGGACACGCTCGCTTTGCTCGGCATCAAGTAACGGGCGGCGCCGGGTTTTAGCCGCCGATAACGGCGCGAATGCCGTCAACCACATATTGCACGGCCAGCGCCGCCAATAGCACGCCGAGGAGCCGCGACAGCACGATATTGCCAGTAACCCCCAGAAACCCGGAAATGCGTTCGGCCAGCCGGAAGGTCAAAAGGCACGACGCGGCGACTGCGACTTCCACAGCAACGAGCGCGCCGAGCAGCCGCCAATCGCCGCCAGCGCGTCCAGCGAGCAGCACGGTCGCGGCGATGGCGCCGGGGCCGGCAAGCAGCGGGATCGCGAGCGGGAAGGCGGCGACATTGCGCACGCGCTCTTCCATCGCCTGTTCGGCGGCCTCGCCTTCGTGACGGCTGCGTACGCCGAACACCATTTCGGCCGCGATCCAGAACAGCAGCAGCCCGCCGGCAATCCGGAACGCCGGCAGCGAAATACCGAACAGCACAAGCAGTCGCTCGCCGACCAGCGCGGTGCCGGTCAGGATGATGCCGGCAATGACGCTCGCGCGCAGCGCCACGCTCTTGCGCGCGTCCTCCGGCATGCCGTCGGTGACCGCGAGAAAAGTCGGCGCCATCGCGATCGGATCGACCACGACGAACACGGTGACGAATGCCGAGATGGCGAAATCAAGCAGCATGACAGGCATTCACCTATCGGGTTTCGCGCAGTTTGGCAGCCTCTTGTGTCACGGTATTGCCCCAGTTCCCAGGGCGCTGGTTGGTGCCCCTAAATTGTCAATATAAGGCATTGAAATCACGAAGGAAAATCATATGTAAAAGCAGTCAATAAAGGTGGCGTTAGGCTGCCTGATCGGGTACAGAAACCGAATCAGAATCGCGCAAGATTCGTCGCCAGATTCGTAGTCAGGATTCTTAGGCTTGTCAGACCAGGATAATGCCCCGCCTCCCGATGGCGGCGACGGCGGACAAGGTGCCGGACCGTCCGATATCCGCCCCGTGTCGATCACGGAGGAGATGAAGAAGAGCTACCTCGATTACGCCATGAGCGTGATCGTGGCGCGCGCGTTGCCGGATGCGCGCGACGGTCTCAAGCCAGTGCATCGGCGCATCCTCTATTCGATGCACGAGAACGGCTACACGCCCGACAAGAAATACGTGAAGTCGGCGCGCGTCGTCGGCGACGTGATCGGCAAATATCATCCGCACGGCGACCAGTCGATCTACGACGCGCTGGTGCGCATGGCGCAGGATTTTTCCATGCGCCTGCCGCTGATCGACGGGCAGGGCAATTTCGGCTCGGTCGATGGCGATCCGCCTGCCGCCTATCGTTACACCGAAGCCCGCCTCACCAAAGTTTCGATGGCGCTGCTGGACGACCTCGACAATGAGACGGTCGATTTCCAGCCCAACTACGACAATACCGAGCGCGAGCCCGCTGTGCTGCCGGCGCGCTTTCCTAATCTCTTGGTCAACGGCGCCGGCGGCATCGCGGTCGGCATGGCGACCAATATTCCACCGCACAATCTCGGCGAGGTGATCGACGCTTGCATCGCGCTGGCCGACGACCCGGCTCTGTCGATCGAAGACCTGATCGCCATCGTGCCGGGCCCGGATTTCCCGACCGGCGGCATCATTCTCGGCCGCCAGGGCATCCGTTCCGCTTATCACCTCGGCCGCGGCTCCATCACGATGCGCGGCAAGGTCGAGTTCGAGACCTTGCGCGGTGAGCGCGAAGCCATCGTCATTTCCGAAATTCCCTACCAGGTGAATAAAGCGCACATGGTCGAACGCATCGGCGAACTGGTGCGCGAGAAGAAGATCGAGGGAATTGGCGCGTTGCGCGACGAATCCGACCGCGACGGTTTCCGCGTGGTGATCGAATTGCGGCGCGATGCGGTGCCGGACGTGGTGCTCAACCAGCTCTACCGCTTCACGTCGCTGCAATCCTCGTTCGGCGCCAATATGGTGGCGCTCGAGGGCGGTCGGCCGCTGGTGATGAACTTGAAGGATCTGCTGCGGTCCTTCATCGCGTTCCGCGAAGAAGTGATCCATCGGCGCATCAAGCACTTGCTCGGCAAGGCACGCGATCGCGCCCACATCCTGGTTGGGCTCGCGATCACAGTCGCCAATATCGACGAAGTGATCAGATTGATCCGCGCTTCCAAGGACGCCAACGAGGCGCGCGAACAATTGATGAACCGCGACTGGCCGGCGCGCGACGTCGAAAACATGGTGATGCTGATCGACGATCCGCGCCACGCCATGTCACCGGAGGGCACCACGCGGCTGTCGGCGGAGCAGGCCAAGGCCATTCTCGACCTGCGGCTGCAGCGGCTGACGGCATTGGGGCGCGACGAGATCAAGGCCGAGCTCGACAAGCTTGCCAAAGAGATCGCCGATTATCTCGATATTTTGCGCTCGCGCGCGCGCATCCAGACGATCCTCAAGGACGAGCTCACCGCCATCAAGAACGAATTCGCCACGCCGCGCCGCACCTTGATCATCGATCAGGAAGGCGAGATGGAGGACGAGGACCTGATCCAGCGCGAGGAGATGGTCGTCACCGTCTCGCACGCCGGTTACGTCAAGCGCGTGCCGCTCTCGACCTATCGCGCGCAGAAGCGCGGCGGCAAAGGCCGCGCCGGGATGCAGACCCGCGACGAGGATTTCGTCACCCGGCTGTTCGTCGCTTCCACCCATACGCCGGTGCTGTTTTTCTCGTCGCGCGGCCAGGTCTACAAGGAGAAGGTGTGGCGGCTGCCGCTGGCGGCGCCGCAGGCGCGCGGCAAGGCGCTGATCAATATCCTCCCCCTTGAGCAGGGCGAGAACATCACCACCATTATGCCGCTCCCGGAAGATGAAAAGACCTGGGACAAGCTCGATGTGATGTTCGCCACCACGCGCGGCACGGTGCGGCGCAATAAGCTGTCCGATTTCGCCGATGTGCGCCGCTCCGGCATCATCGCCATGAAGCTCGACGAAGGCGACGCCATCGTTGACGTGCAGATCTGCACCGAGAACGACGACGTGCTTCTGACGTCGGCGGGCGGTCAGTGTATCCGCTTCGCCGTCAACGACGTCCGCGTGTTCCAGGGGCGCACCTCGATGGGCGTGCGCGGCATCAATCTGGCTGACGGCGACAAGCTGATCTCGCTGTCGATTCTGCGCCACGTCGAGGCCTCCGCTGATGAGCGCGTCGCTTACCTCAAGCGCGCCAACGCGGTGCGGCGCGGCCAGAACGGGGAAGGCGAGGAGAACGGCGGTACGGATGCCGAAGAGGCCGAGGGCGCCATTGAGCTCGGCCAGACGCGCTACGCGGAATTGTCCGCTGCCGAGCAGTTCGTGCTCACCGTTTCCGAAAAAGGTTTCGGCAAGCGCACGTCGTCGTTCGAATACCGCACCACCGGCCGCGGCGGCAAAGGCATCGTCGCCATGTCGATCACCGAAAAGAACGGCAAGCTCGTCGCCTCGTTCCCGATCGAGGAGAGCGATCAGATCATGCTGGTCACCGACGGCGGCCAGTTGATCCGCTGCCCGGTCGATGGCATCCGCATTGCTGGCCGCTCGACGCAAGGCGTCATCGTGTTCTCGACCGGCGACGGCGAGAAAGTCGCTTCGGTGGAGCGGCTCTCCGAGGAAGGCGAACAGGGCGAGCCAAGCGAGGAGAACGGCGGGGAGTGAACGGCGTCGTCGTCTTGCCCGGCGTCGAAACTTACAAATTCCGCGCTATACAATCATCCGCTTGGCAGATAATTCCGGCGGCGGGGCAGCAGCTTCGCGCTATGCGGGGAGGAAAAATGAACCGGCGTAAATATCTCACGGGCGTTGCCGGACTGGTCGCGGGCGCATGCGCCTCCCCGATGGTGCTGATCCCGGCGGCGACTGCGCAGGACACTGAGCCGAAAAAAGAACCTCCGATGATCGCGGGGCCGGACCCCGACACCAAGACGCCGAGCTTCAAGCTGCCGCGCGGCGCGATCGACACCCACACTCACATTTTTGGCCCGACCAGCAAATATCCGTTCGCTGCCGATCGGACCTATTCGGCGCCGGAAGCGCCGCTATCCATGTTTCGCGATGTCCATGCCAAGATCGGCTGCGACCGCGCGGTCATCGTCAATGCGACGATCCACGGTACCGACAACCGCGTCGTCACCGACGCTATCGCTGCTTATCCCGAGCAGTACAAGGGGCTCGCCGTCGTCGCCGACACGATCAGCGACGCGGAGCTCGATGCACTCAATAAGGCCGGCATGCGCGGCTGCCGCTTTGCCTTTCTCAAGCGGTTGGGCGGGGTCAAGGACATGGCCGCTTTCACTCGGCTTGCCCATCGCGCGGCAGAGATCGGTTGGCACATCGATGTCTATCTCGATCCTGGCTCGGTGCCGGACTTTGCGCCGATCTTGACGGCGCTGCCGACCAGTTACGTCATCGACCATATGGGAACGGCGCAAGCCGCCAAGGGTCTCGACGATCCGGGCTTCCAGGCGCTGCTCGATTTGCAGCGGCGCGATCAGAAATGCTGGGTCAAGATTACCGGTCTCGAGCGCGCTTCCGCGGCCGGAAAGCCGTTCCATGACGCGGTTCCCTTCGCCAAGGCGCTCGTCGACAACGCTCCGGATCGGGTGCTGTGGGGAACGGACTGGCCGCACCCCAATGTGAAGATCATGCCGAACGACGGCGAGATTGTGGATCTCATTCCGCTGTATGTTCCCGATGCGGCAGTCCAACGCAAATTGCTGATCGACAACCCGACGCGGCTTTTCGGGTTTGCGACCGTTTAGATTTTTGGCCCGGATTCGCCGGCAGCTTGGAGTTTCAGATATGCCAGAGGCGCCGATCGATTTCAGGTTGTTGGCGGGAGCGGGAGCTCCGGCGCGCGATTACAAAGCTGGCGACGTCATTTTCAAGGAAGGCGATGCCGCGCATGAGCTGTTCATCATCCAGAGCGGGGAAGTGGAAATCCGCCTCGGCAACCGCGTCCTCGAAACGCTGCCGCAATACAGCATCTTCGGCGAAATGGCCCTCATCGATGCGAACCCGCGCAGTGCGACGGCGGTCGCCGCGTCGGACGTTAAGCTCGTTCCCGTCAACGAGAAGCAGTTCCTGTTCCTGATCAGCAACACGCCGCATTTCGCGCTCAATGTAATGCGGATCATGGCGCGGCGGCTGCGGGCGATGAACAAAAGCCTATAGCCCATTTAGGCAGGCTATGTTGGTGACGCCATCTTTGCGATAGCGAGTGTCTTTACGATGGCGAGCGTCTTTGCGATGGCGAGCCTTGGCGGGGTCGCGTATCGTGACTTCGCTCTGGAGGCCGATAGATGAATTGGGACCTGTTCGCCGCTTTCCTTGTCATAACCGCCGTTCTGATCGTCGTGCCGGGCCCGATCGTCACTTTGATCATCGCCACGGCCGCGCGGCAGGGCGTCCGGCCGGCTCTGGTAACAGTGGCCGGAACCTCGGTTGGTAACGCCATTCTGCTTGCGGCGATCGCGCTTGGCTTGGGCTGGGTTCTGCAGAACGCGGAAGCGCTTTTTGTCATATTGCGTTGGGTCGGCGCGGCTTATTTGATCTGGCTCGGCATTCTGGCCTGGCGTCATGCGGGTGAATTGAAGCCGGTAGAAACTAGCGGTCGCGTGAATTTCACTCGCGGGCTTGTCGTGGCGCTGTCGAATCCGAAGACCATCGCGTTCTTTACGGCTTTCCTGCCGCAATTCGTCGACCCCGCTTTGCCGGTCGCGCTGCAGCTCACGGTCATGTGCTCGGTCACGGCGATGTTTGCAGCTTTATCGGACTCGGCCTGGGCGATCGCGGCCGGCATGGGCCGCGCTTGGTTCATGCGGCCGTCACGCGCGAAACTGCTCGGGCGCGTGTCCGGCGCCGTTTTGATCGGCGGCGGTGTGTGGCTGTCGCTCGCTCGCCGCACCGGCTAACATTGCCAATGCGACGGCTTGCCGTGATCTCGCTTCTCGCTACGGTGATACTCGCCGCTTTCGGGCCGAGCGCGGCGGCCGCGGCTTCGCGCGCGCATGTTTACCTGTTCCGCGGCTTGGCCGATATATTTTCCACCGGCATGGACACGCTCGCCGACGAGATCAACAAGCGCGGCGTCTATGCAACGTCGCACAGCCACACCGAATGGAAGACGCTCGCCGACCAGGCCGCCGCGGACTACAAGGCCGGTAAGGAAGCACCGATCATTCTCGTTGGCCATTCACTCGGCGCCGATGCCGTCATGGAGATGGCCGACTATCTCGGCGACAAGGGCGTGCCGGTGGCGCTGGTGATGCCGTTCGACGGCACGCAATCGTTCCCGGCATCGGCGAATATCAGCCGCGTCGTCAATTTCACCCAGCGCGACTATGCCTATATGCGCAAAGGCCCGGGCTTCCGCGGCACGCTGGTCAATATCGATCTGAGCTCTGATCCCAATATCGGGCATCTCAATATCGACAAGTCGGCGCGGCTGCATGCGCGCGCAATCACCGAAATCTTGGCGGTCGCCGCCGGCCATATGGGCCCGCCGGTCGCGGATAAGCCGCCGGCTGCGGTGGCTCCGAGCGCGGCCGGCGGCGCGACGCATCACGAGGACATCGGCAGGGGCGAGGAGCAGCGCGGCATCGAGCGTGAGGCGCCGATAGCTCCTCCTGCTGCGCCGATAGCCCGGCCGCCGAAGGCCGAGGAGGCGACAGCGCCCATAAAGCCCGAGACAAGTGAACGCCCACCTGCCAATATGCCGCTTCAGGCGCCAGCGGCGCCCGTGAGCCCGGTCTTTCCGCCACAGCCGCCGCCACCGCGCCTGGTTCCGGTCAAACCAATAGAAATACCGGACTGAGTTTTTTCGGGACGCGTCTTCGGACTCAAGTTTGCGTTTGCGGTGGGCGGGATGAGTGGGCAGCGCTTTGTCGTGGCAGCCGTGCTGGCGGCCCTGATCTTGGCTGTGCGGCTGGCATTTTATCCGTCGGTCAATACGACCGTGCGGGCGCAGCAAACCCGGACCCAGCAAAGCACAGCCCAACAGAGCCAAACCCAACAAAGCTCAGATCCGCGGGTCGCCGATCTGGTGCAGGCCGGAAAAGTCCGCGTCGGGCTTGGGCTCGGCAATCATGCCTCGGCGATGAAGGATCCGGCGACCGGCGAGATGCATGGCATGGCCGTGGATCTGGCCCACGCTCTTGCAATCCGCATTGGTGTGGCTTTGGACGTCGTCGAATATCCAAGACCCGGTGCGGTGTTCGACGGCGCGCAGACCGACGCCTGGGACGTGACTTTCCTGGTGATCGATCCGGAGCGGGCCGCTGCCGCCGATGTTTCGCCCGCCTATATGCAGAGCGAATTCACTTATCTGGTGCCGGCGGGCTCGACGATCCGCGATGTCTCTGACGCCGACCGGCCCGGCACCAGCATCGGCGTGCCGCGCGGCGACGCGGTCGATCTCAGTTTGAGCCGGATCTTGAAGCAGGCGACCTTGGTGCGCGCCGAGAGCCAGTCGGCCGGCATCGATCTGTTGCGCGCGGGCCAGGTCAATGCCTATGCCGCGCCGCGCCCGGCGCTGCTCGCGCTGTCGGCGCAAGTGCCTGGCTCGCATGTCTTGGCCGATGCGTTTGCCACGACATCCTGGGCTGCCTTCGTGCCCAAAGGTCACGACGAGCGATTGGCCTTCGTGACTGCCTTTGTCGAAGATGCCAAGGCGGACGGCATGGTGGCGCAATTCATCGAGCGCGAAGGTCTGCACGGGATCGAAATCACGCCGCCGGCAAAACGCGAGTGAGGCGACCGGAAGTACTGGCCCACGCGCGCTTGGCGTCATTCCGCCGGCGCCGGGCGCGCCTTTTCCAGTGCCTGATCGCCGCATGCTTGCGCCCGCGCGCCGCCTTGCTAACATTCACACCGGACAATCGAGCCAAGGGGAAGCGCTGCAATGGCGATGCCGATTGCGCTTAACGACATCACGATTCATCCCATCATCGAGCAGCAGGGCGCTTTCTTCAACGCGATGGGATTTTTCCCGGATTTGACGAGAGAAGTCCTCGACGAGAACCGACCCTGGCTGCAGCCGGAATTCGTCGATGCCGCGGGCGGATTGCTGCTCTGCATCCAGAGCTTTGTGATCAAGACGCCGCACCACAACATTCTGGTCGATGCCTGCGTCGGCAACCACAAGCCGCGCCCAACCCGGCCGTTTTGGAACATGCTCAATAGCGACCGGTTCGAAAAGGAACTGGCGGCCGTCGGCCTCACGGTCAACGACATCGACTATGTGATGTGCACGCATCTGCATACCGACCATGTCGGCTGGAACACGCGGCTCGAAAACGGCCGCTGGGTGCCGACTTTCCCCAAGGCGCGATACATCATGTCCGACCGGGAGCTTGCTCATTGGACGCAGCGCGAGAAGGACAATCCATCGAGCGTGCCGTGGATCACCGACTCGGTCCTGCCGATCGTTGCGGCCAAACGCGCCCAGATCGTAAAAAGCGATTTCGCTTTCAACGAACGGATCCAATTCATCCCGACGCCCGGCCATACCATCGATCATTTCTCGGTTTTGGTCAGCGGATCCGGCGACGACTGCCTGATCACCGGCGACATGATTCATTCACCGCTGCAAGGGAAGTATCCGCGATATGGTATGATGTCGGATTACGATTCCCGCGAGGCCGAGAAAACGCGGCATCAGGTCTTCGATCGTTTCTGCGAGACCTCGACGATCATGTGTGCCACCCACTTTCCCGCGCCGTCGACCGGCCGCGTGCGGCGCTGGGGTGACGGCTATAAGTTCGTGGCGCTCGACGCGTGATGCAAGGCATCGGCCGGTGTGATATCAAGTGGCGCCATGGCCCAACATCATGATCATAATCACGGTTCGGCGCACGACGCCGCCGAACGCTGGAAGCACGACGGCGTCCGTGTCATTCCGGGCAATCAGCTCGATCCCAACGTGCCATCGACACCGGGCATGGACCGGAAGGCGGCGATCAATTTCGCCCGCGCCGGTGCGCAAAAGCTCTGGGCCGGCACGGTGACGATCAAGCCGAACGCCAAGACCGGCGCGCATCATCATGGGCATCTCGAAAGCATCATCTATGTCGTCCGCGGCAAGGCGCGTATGCGCTGGGGCGAGCATTTGCAATTCACCGCGGAAGCCGATCCCGGCGATTTCATTTTCATTCCGCCTTATGTGCCGCATCAGGAAATCAATGCCTCGACCGACGAAGTGCTGGAATGCGTGCTGGTGCGCAGCGACGGCGAGGCGATCGCAATCAATCTCGATATCGAACCGGTGGAAAAGCCGGAGACGGTGTTGTGGATCGATCCGATCCACCGCGAGCCGACAAAAACTTAGCTTTGGCAGCCATCAAGTTCCGCAACTGCCATGAAATTCTGCAACCGTGGTGCGGTGGTTCCCACGATCATTTGCCTAAATCTGCTGTTGACAGATTTCTTGACAATAGCGCGCTTTGGATCACAATTTTGGCGTACCCTTCCGGACACGGAGGTCTGCATGAATCCGCCGGGTCAGAGGGCCGCGATGATTGTTGCGGGATTCATTCGGACCGCAACATAGCGGCATCCACGCGAATGGTTCGCCGGGCGCGACATTCAGCGGGTCGCATCAGTGAGGCATGACCCCATCTTGGTCGCCCCCGGCGATTATCTGCATGAGCGGCGCGCGAAATTTCGTCACTGGAATCCCCGTTATTGAAGCAGCCGATAGCCGGAGGTGTGGCACTGATCCAAGCCGCATTGCGCGATGACGGATAGGAAATTGATCGCGCAGATCGCAATCACATAGATCCCGAGCAGATGAGCGATGGAGCGGAGTGGACCGCGTTCTGTATCCACACCGTTGCGTGTCCCGCCGAACAGCGCGAGGCGGATTGCAAAGCCGAACAACAACGCCACAGCGATAATGACGGACCAGACCGGCAGGTGGATGCCCAGGACGGCGCTGCCGATATATTCGTGGCCCGGCCGCGGAAAAAGATCGAGCAGCGTCTGCCGCACCGAGATCACCAGCAACAACACCGCAAAGATCAACGCAATGCCGGTGCCGCGTTCGGAATCGTCGGATCGCAGTTGCACGATCAGCCCGAAGCAGCATCCGAACATGGCGACCCGTTGCAGGAGACAGAGCGGGCAGGGGATTTCGCCCAGCGCATATTGCATCACCATGGCCGCCGTCAGGACGGCGGCGAAAACAGCGAGCATAAGCACAAGGATCAGGCGATCCAATATCCCGACGATCGATGCTGCTCCGGTCGCGTTCATCCCAAGTCTCCCAGCACAAGGCTCACAGCTGCAGCCACGGCATGCGGAAGCCGTAATCGGGGCTATACACTTCCCAAAGGAAAAACCCGACGCACAAGACAAACGAAACGAAGAGGCACGAAATCGCGAGCCGCCGCAGCCCGGCGAAGTCAAGGATGAAAGCAAGCAACAGGCTTGCAAAGACCGCGGTCATCATCGCTTAAGCTTTCCCGCTTCTTGGCAGTTACACGTTTGGGCACTTAGACCACGGCGTTACGCCGCATGACCTCGGCATAATACGACGCGCTGAGCTTAGGCGTCCGCTTTTGCGTGGTATAGTCCACATGGACCAAACCGAAACGCGTGGCATAGCCGTCGGCCCATTCGAAATTGTCGAACAGGCTCCAGACGAAATAGCCGCGCACCGGCACGCCTTCGGCGGTGGCTTGTTGCAGCATGGCCAGATAATTGCGCAGGAACATGACTCGGTCGCTGTCATAGACGATGCCGTCCGTCCGCGGCGCATCGAATGTGCCGCAGCCGTTTTCGCTGATGAAAATCTCCGGCACGTTCCAGACTTTGTGAAGGTGCCGTGGCGCCCAATAGAGCGATTCCGGGCCGACATATTGCCAGGACGATGCCGTGCGCGGATGCGATTTGGCGAAGGGAACGATCTCATAGCCGGGGCTTGCCGAAATCGCCCGGACATATTGGGGCGAATAGACATTGATGCCGACGAAATCCAGCCGACTTGAGATCGTTTTCAGGTCTTCGGCGGTGAATTTCGGTGTCGCGGCGCCGGCCCCGGCCAGGAAGGCGTTGGTGTAACGTCCTTCCAGGATCACCGTGAGCGTGCCGGCATTCTGCTCGCGGGTGGCGTGTTCGGCGGCCGCGATATGTTCAGGCGTCGCGACAACCGGAACGCAGGCCGCGATGTTCTCGGCCAGTCCGATTTTGGTTCCCGGTTTTGCCAGCGCGCGGATTGCTTCGACCGCAAGACCGTGGCCGAGTACGGCATGGTGACGCACCTGATTGAGCCGAGCAGCCGGTAGGCTAAGCCCCGGTGCCAGCGCCTTGCCGCCATAGCCGCCATCGACGAAAGTCGTGAATTCGTTGATCGTGAAAAAATGTCCGATGCGATCGCTAAGCTTTTCGCTGGCAAAGCCGGCGTAATCGGCGAAGGCTTTGGCGGTGTCGCGGGATTCCCAGCCGCCATTGTCCTGCAGCGCTTGCGGCAGATCCCAGTGATAAAGCGTTGCAAACGGTGTAACGCCATTCGCAAGCAATTCATCGGTCAGCCGGTCGTAGAAATCGAGCCCCTTGGCATTGGGCTCGCCCGTGCCTTGCGGAAAGATGCGCGGCCAGGAGATCGAGAAACGATAGGTCTGCGCCCTGAGCGCCTTGATGAACTGCACGTCGTCCTTGTAGCGATGGTAGTGGTCGAGCGCGACGTCGCCGGTATCGCCGCTGTGAATCTTGCCGGGCGTGTGGGTGAAGCGGTCCCAGATCGACTCGCCTTTGCCGTCTTCGTTCCACGCGCCTTCGATCTGATAGGCCGATGTCGCCGCGCCCCAGAGAAAGTCTTGCGGAAAATCTTGTGACCCGTTCAAGCTGGCTTCGGCATTTGGCGCAGCATCGGCCGGCTTCGGCGCATTCGCGGCGAGTGCGCTCGCGCCCGCAAGCTTCATGAGATCACGGCGCGAGGCATGCTCGGCCGCCGGCGCAGCAAGTTTATCTGACATTGTCGCCTTTAGAACTTCGTCTTTTCAGAACATTCCGGTCAACAAGGACAAGAGCAACAACACGATCACGGTAAGAAGGCCTTGCAACAGCGTCCCAATGCTGAAAGCAGTCAGCCCGCGTAGTGGTGTAAACCCCGCACGGTCGGCGACCAGCCAGAAATAATCGTCGTTGACGTGGGATACGGTCATGGCGCCAGCGCCTATGGCAAGCGCCGCGAGCGCCTTCGTAGTTGCGCCGCCAGGTCCAAGTGCGGTGACCAGCGGCTGCATCATTCCGGCGGCGGTGATGGCGGCGACGAGCGAAGAGCCTTGAAAAGTCTTCATCACGGCGGCGACAAAAAACGGCACGAGGATAGCGAATGGCCCGATATGCCAGCCGAGCACATGCTCCGCCAGCAATGTCGCCATGCCGGTTTCCTGGCACAGCCGCTGCAGACCGCCAGCCGCGCAGACGATGAGAAGAAGGCCGGCGATATTGCCGAAGACTCGAGAAGTCCAGACGGCATCAGTGACGAGGCCAAAACTCTGCCGTGGCTGGCCGACAATAATAATGGCAATGCCGGCCAGGAAGAGGATGAGCGGGCGGCCGATGCCAAGGATCAATTCCCGGGTCGGTCCGCCGCCGAGCGGCTCGCTTGGAATGCTGCCAAGGGATTGAAATATCAGCATCCCCAGTGGCACCAAAGCCGCAAGGCAGAGCACGAAGGCCAAGCCGCCGCCGCGCCGCTCGGGCAGCGGTGCCGGGTAGATCTGTGCCGAGCTCTCGGCGGCCGCTCCACTCGTCGACCAGCGGGCGAATGTGGCGCCCAGCGCGACCGCCAAAATGGCAAGCGGCACACCGAACAAAGCGACATGAATCCAATCGGCGTCGAGAATGGCTGCCGCCGCGATCGGCACCGGCGAAAGGACGATCAGGCCGTGGCTTGCGGAAATGCCGAGCGCGAGGGTGACCGTTGCGCCTTCGCGCTGCCGCGCGGTCTTGCCGCCGAGCGGGCGCAGCAGCGGCGTAAGAAGGGCGAGGGCGGTCGTATGCGAAGCGCCGGTGCCGGCAACAAGGCCGAAAACCGCGGCGATGGTGTTGGCGCCGAGCCATTGCGTCCGGCTGCGCAATCGTTCGATGAACGCTAATAGTCGGTCGGAGGCGGTGGTGGTTTCGGCGATGCCGGAGATCAGTGCCGCCGCGACGATGGCTAAGCCCGGCGAATAGATCTTGTCGGAAAAGCCGGTGCCGAAGACCCTGCCGAGGGTCGAGGTCGGAAACCCGGCGATAAAGCCAAAAACCGCGGCAACGACCACGATCGCAAGAAACGGATGAAAGTGCCGCCACTGGATGGCGGTGATAAGGACGATGACGGCAACAAGAAAGACCAGCGCTTGGGCGATAGGCATGCCGTACATCGAAAATGTAACCTCGTTAAAGTGACAGGTCGGCGACTGTGCCCGCCGTGCCATTGGCGTATGCATTGATTCTAAAGCATGATCCCGAAAACTGGTCACTGGTTTTCGCACGCGTCATGCAGAATTGACTTTTCACTTCTGGCACGATTTTGGCTTCGGATTGGGTCGGCAAAGAGCGTTCTAGAGAGGCATTGTAAATGTGCGTTCGCAGCCTCCGGTTCTGCGGTGAATTTCGCGCCCGGCCGCGCGTGCTCGTCTCGGTCTTCGTCTCAGTCATTGTCTCGGTTTTAGCCCTGTTGCTTGACACCCGCTTGGCCTCGGCTGCGACCCCCGATTTCATTCACGCCGAGGGCACGCGGCTCGTGGACGGTAGCGGCGGCAATTTCGCCATCAAGGGGATCAATCTCGGCAATTGGCTGGTCCCCGAGGGCTACATGTTCAAATTCAAGCACGCGCTAAGCCCGACCGAAATTGCCGGCGTCGTCGAGACGCTGGTCGGGCCCGAGCAAGCGGCGCGCTTCTGGACCGAATTCCGCGACGTCTATGTCGCCAAGGACGATATCGATTTCATCAAAGCGGCCGGCTTCAACACCGTGCGCGTGCCGCTGAATTGGCGCCTTTTTGTCGAGCCCGGAGCTACGGCAAATGACGACAAGTTCGAAGGACCGGGCTGGGCGCTGCTCGATCGGCTGGTGCAGTGGTGTCACCAAGACGGTCTGCATGTCATCGTCGACCTGCATGCCGCCCCTGGCGGACAGACCGGCGTCAATCACGACGACGGCACCGGTTTTCCGCTGACCTTCTATGTGCCGCGCTACCGCGACCTCACCGTCGCCTTGTGGCGCGAGCTTGCCGCGCATTATCGCAACGAGACCGCCGTGCTTGGCTACGATCTGCTCAACGAGCCAATCTCGCCCTATAACGACGTCAATTATCTCGATCCGCAATTGGAGCCGCTTTATCGCGACATCGTGGCCGCGATCCGCAGTGTCGACGACAACCACGTTGTGCTGCTCGCCGGCGCACAATGGAGCACCAATTTTTCGGTGTTTGGCCGGCCCTTCGACAGCAACGCCGTCTACGAATATCACAAATTCTGGGCCAATCCGACGCGCGACGCACTGCAGGATTATCTCGACTTCAGCAACCGATGGAATGTGCCGGTGATGATCGGGGAAACCGGTGAATATACCAACGGCTGGAATGACAAATTCCGCAGATTGCACGAGCGTTTCAATATCGGCTGGTGCTTCTGGACCTACAAGAATCTCGACACCAAGACCTCGGTGGTTTCGATTGAAAAGCCGGAAGGATGGGATCGGGTCGCCGAGGTCGGCAGCTCGGAGCCTGGCGCTATGCCGTCGCGCGAACAGGCGCAGACGATTCTCGACGCCTATCTCGAAGCCGCCAAATTGAAGAACGGCCATGTCAATGGCGGTTATCTCAAGTCGCTTGGCCTCGTCGTACCCTAGTGTGGCCGCTGCTGCAGCGCAGCAGGAGGAGGGCGGACGATGTTGCTGAGCGGAATTTTCCGAAGAATCGGCGGCGCTCGATGGCCATTCCATCCATGAGATTCGTCGGCGAAGTTAGCGGCGAATTCCGCCAGCGTTTGTAGAAGCCTTTATTGCCGACGGTGAATTGGTCCGACCGGCTGCGTCGGTTCAGCAGCGAATCTGTAATTCGATACCTTTTCGCCGCGCGAGATGAACAATCTGACAGACATGTTAGACGCAGAAGGGAATCAAAACTGACGACCTACGCTACGGCCGGCGCGCGGCGATGAAAGCCGGTCGTGGAGTGTTGCTAAGTTGCGACAAAGGCGCGCTTTTACACGTGTTTGGGGCCTCTACGCGCTTGCGCCGCGATTTCTTGTATGTGACAGTTGAATCGTTCCCCCAGGGGCTAATTTCCGAGGGGCGTCTCAGGTTGAGGAGGAACTCATGCGCCGTATTCGTCTTTCACTGTGCGTAGCCGTCGCGTTGTCGGCTCTTGCATATTCCGGAGCTCAGGCCGCCGGTCTGAACTGCGCGGTTGGTATCACCGTCAACAACAAAGCTTCGATCTGGCTGCACCACCACAAGATCGCTTCGTGCTCGGGCGCGTTTGGTTGCAAGTGCGTGTCTTGCTACGACTGGAACGGTACGGTCTATTCGGCTTGCTATCCGCTGGTAGCGCCGGGTCCGAAATAACGCCGGGCGCAATCGCGCTCTTTCACGGCGTTTGATGTTCTGTATGGCCAGTTTGGCGCGCCCAGCTTCGCTGGGGGCGCCAGACTGCTATAGCTTTCCACTCTGTAAGGCGCCGGCTTCAGCGGCTTGAGCGAATCGCATCGCCTGTCGGCGTTTTGTGGCGCGAACATTTTCCGGCAAGGATCAGCGCGCGGGGCCCAAACGATGAGCTTTGAGCGGCAGCGGCTTATCGACGGCCGTGCGCGGCTTACGGCGGCCTGTCCGAACAGCTACGCGGCCGCCATCTTGGCCGTCGCGATCGTGGGAGCAGACTTGGCAAGATTCGCATAGAGTTGGTCGGCGCGCAGCACCACCACCAGCTCGCCATCGCCGACCCCATCCGGCGTCAACGCTGCGTCGGCGAACGTGTCTTCCGCTGCGACCATGCTGGGCAAGAACCTCACCCGATCTTCGGCGACCTCGACGATTTCGCCGAGGCCGTCGACCATGAGCCCGAAGCGGCCGCCGCTGGAGGATTCCATGACGACGACTTGCGCCGCCTCGCGGCGTTCTGCGGCGCCGGTATTCTCGAGAACTCGTGTCAGATCAAAGACCGGCAGCGGCGCACCGCGATACATGAGACATCCCGTCATGCCCAGCGGCATCAGCGGCAAGGGAACGATCCCGGCCGCGTCGATCGCCTCGATGATTTCCGCAGCCCGCGCCGCGAACAGGCGCTTGCCGACAAAGAACGTGGCGATCTCTTCCTTGATTCCCGCCCGCGTCCGGTCGGAGCGGATCGCGATGGCCGTGGGTTGCGCTTCGGAAGCCTGTGCGCCGACCTCGCAGAGGGGGGTGAAGATCAGCGCGACGATATTGTTGCGATAGGCATCGTCCGAGCCCTTGTACTCCCGGTATCCCAACGAAGCCCGTGCCCCAACGGCATAAAAGCTTTCGCCGACGGCCGTGAAACCATGATGGCTGTTGCCTGACGCGAGCTGCAGGAACGCAGGCTCGATAGCGACAGTATCGCCCGCGCGCAGCTGATCGTCCGAACAGGAAATGACCTTTCCTTCCGCCGCGACGAACAATCCGAATGTGCCGCTTTTGACTGCGCCTGCGCCATCGCGTGGCAGCGCATCGGTGAGCATGGCTGCAAATTGCGGTTCGGAATCGAAGACAATGGCGACGCCGCCGACAACAGCTTGGCGTTTGGGATCCGCGATGGCGGCACCGTAGATATAGGTGGGCCGGCCCTTATACAGATGCGTCGTCGCAAATGACGACACCGCATAGGCCTGGTCGCCGCGCAGCGAAAGAATGCGCGAAGCCCATTCCTCATCGAGCACCGTGCCTTCGATGTCGCGGCTGTCTTCTGCTGAAACCGCGACGATGCGGCGGGAATGGTCGAACACGATCAGATTAGAATAAACCGTATAGAGCCCGTTTATCGTCTCCAGAATGGAGCGGATGGTCTGCCGGTCCGCATCGGACAGCGATGGCTGCGACAACAGCTTGGCAAAAGTCGCCGTCAACGCCCACCAGCGGCAATCATTGGCGCGCTCATAGAGATTGCGATCCATAATGTCGATGGCAAGCGCCGCATGAAACTGATTGTCATGCAGGAGCGAGGTTACGACCGTCTTGTTCAGGTCGGCAATCGAGCCTTGAAAGACGTCCTTAGTCTTGGCGCCGGTATTGCTGATTTCATTGAGCAACGTTTTCGAAAAGGCGGCAGCGCCGGCCGGCGCAGCCGCTGATGCGCCACCTTGCGCCGTGTCCTTCTGCCTAAGATTGCCGTTCCATACCGAGCGGTTCAATTCGCGCTGAATATGCCCGGCTTTGGCCGGAATGGCGCGCATGTCGTCGTTGAACAGTTCTGACGAGTGGATGATGCGCTCGATCATCGCGGGCTCGACGCCGGCCAACATTTCCGCAGAACTCGCGGCAAAGGCATGAGGCAGCGGCACCATGACATGGCCGTACCAGCCCGGCCCGGCATAGCCTTGATAGGGCTGCGCCGCGCGTGTGACAGCGAGATATTCCATCGGGCCGAAGCGGACGATCCGATAGTCGGCATCGCGCACCGGTTTGAGCTTGGCGCCGACAGGAATGTGAAACGGATCCGACGAGGCGATGACCGAGCCGGTTTCGTCGAGAATGGTGACGATCGACCAGTCCTCCTCCTCGACCAGATTGGAGAAGATCAGATCGGCCTCGTTTTCCAGGCGAAAGCAGAGGCAGAGCACGCCGAGCACGGCACCATTGTGGTCGGCGACGCGGTAGGAATAGATCAGCGACCGTTTTTGCCCGGGAACGAGATCGCTGACCCCGAAACTCTCTACGTAGGCGGCCCTGGTCTCGACGGCGGCGTGGATGGCCGGATCGGTGCCGGCGGCAACATCGACGGTCTCGTCAAGGCGCGCCAAGACATTGCCTGCCGGATCCAGGACGATAATGTCGGAATAGACCGAATATTTGCGGACATATTCGCCAAAACGCCTACGCAGCGCGGGAAGTCTTTCCCTCTGATTTGCAGTGTCGCGCAGGAAGGCGCGGACATCGTCGTCGCAGGACAGAAAGCCGATATCGGCGGTGCGTTCGAATAGGTTTCGGACCAGAATGTTGATGGTGACTTGGGCTTTGGCGCTCAAGTCCTGCAGGCACTTCTTGAGCGCCTCACGGCCAAGCTGATTGAGCAGCGTTTCGGCCAATTCTCGGAACGCGACGCGTGTTCCGCTCATATCGGTGTTGTTGCCCGACAGTTCGCCGAGCAGCGTCAGGTTATCCCACACCGATTGCAAATGCTGCAGTGCACCGCCGTATTCTTCCGCCGCAGCGACGTGCGGGATCACGCGCTCCAGATCGCCATCAAGATCGACGCCTTTGAATTTGATGGCCATGGACCGCGAGGGGAATTGAACGCAAAAACTAAGTTAATTCTGTCTGTAAATTTAATCGCGGCGTCTTATTAAAGTATTGATTGCCCTTTGTTTTTGCTGCCTAATTTTCGAGCAAGTCGAGCAAATAAATATCACCAGGGCGTTTTTCCAAATACTTGAACGCGGCTCGCGCCAGCTAAAAGGCTCACGCTTAATCTTCGCTCGTTCAACGGCTTGGCTGCTTGGAGCTGGCTTTCAAAGGCGCGCAATCCATCGCTGCGACAATTCACGCGTGGAGCTTTCCCGCTGCTCTGTCATTATCACTGCGGGGAAACGCAGAATCAAAAACACCGACGCCGATCAACGGCGACACGAGGAGGAACGCATGGGACTCAGTCCGATGGCACTCAACGTGGCGATGGCCGTCATTGGCATCAGCATTCCTTTGCTGGTCTATGCCGGCTGTATCATCACGCGCAAAAAGAAGGCGCCAAGTGTGCCCGAAGCCATAACTCATTATGAGTTCGACCGCGCCGCCTAGGCTTACGCTTTCGCCGTATTAGGCGGCGCGCGGGCGCTTTCGCGAATTGGGGCGCTTCTAGAATTCCTGCCATTGTGGATCGCCGACGGCGGCGGCGACTGCCGCTTGCATGCGGCCGACCGGATTGCCGCGATGTGCGGCGGCTGGCGCTTTGGCTGGGGCGGTCGCTGGAGCAGTCTTGGGCGGAACTGCTTTGGTCTCGGCCGATTTAGGTGTGACCGCCTTGATGTTGGCAGGTTTGGGCGCCGGTGCTTCCGGCCTGGCCGGTGAATGCCTCGCCGGGGCGGACGCTTCACGGGCGTCGTTCTGGTCGACCCGGAACAGACTGACCTCGTCGTCCATGGTCTTGGCCTGTTGCTCGAGCGTCTTCGCGGTTGCAGCGTTCTCTTCCACAAGCGCCGAGTTTTGCTGCGTGACCTCATCCATCTGGGTGAGGGCCTTGTTGACCTGCTCGATGCCGGTCGCCTGTTCGGCGCTCGCCGCTGCAATATCGGACACGACGCTGGCGACTTTCTTGATCGAGCCGACGATCTCGGTCAGTGCCGTGCCGGCTTTATTGACGAGATCGACGCCGTCCTTCACCTGGCTGTTGCTGTTGGTGATGAGGTCCTTGATGTCCTTGGCGGCCTGTGAGGAGCGTTGTGCCAGGCTGCGCACTTCCGAGGCTACCACGGCAAAGCCGCGACCGGCTTCGCCGGCGCGCGCCGCTTCGACCGCGGCGTTGAGCGCGAGCAGGTTGGTTTGCCGGGCGATCTCGTCGATCACCCCGATAATGTCGGAAATCTTGCGCGAGGACTCTTCGATGCGTGCCATCGCGTCGACCGCCTTGGCAACCACCTGACCGCCGCGATCGGCAACGTCTTGCGTGCTTGCCGCCGATTGATTGGCCTGCTGGGCGTTTTCGGCATTCTTTTTGACGGTTGCCGACATCTGCTCCATGGAGGCTGATGTTTCCTCGAGGCTCGCCGCCTGTTCTTCCGTGCGCTGCGACAGGTCGGTGGTGCTGGTGGAGATTTCCGCCGAAGCGCTCGACACTTCGCGCACCGAGCTTTTGATTTTCTGGATGACGGACGCCATGGTATCGAGGAGGCCGTTGACTCCGGCGCAAAGCGCTTCGATTTCGCCGTTCTTGCCTTCCAGCGGAACGCGGTCGGTCAGGTCGTTGTTCTTCGCCGATTCAACCGCATCCCGCACCTGCGACACCGCTTGCTGCAGCGCTTGGCTCGCTTTGACACTGGCGGTCACGTCGGTTGCATATTTGACGACCTTGAACGGCTTGCCATTGAGATCCATGATTGGGTTGTAGCTTGCCTGAATCCAGACTTCCCGGCCGCCCTTGCCGATCCGCTTGTATTGTCCGGCGTCGTATTCGCCGCGACCGAGCTTTTCCCAGAACAGCTTGTATTCGGAGCTTTGCCGATAGGTGGGCTCGACAAACATCGAATGATGTTGCCCTTTGATCTCATCGAGCGAATAACCGAGCGTTTTCAGAAAATTCTCGTTCGCGTTGAGAACCGTTCCATCAAGCGCGAACTCGATGACGGCTTGCGCCTTGCCGATTGCGGCGATCTGTCCTTCGTAGTCGGCGTTTTGCAGCTTCTGCTGGGTGATGTCGGTCGCGAATTTCACGACCTTGAACGGCTTGCCGCTGCCATCGAAGACCGGGTTGTAGCTCGCCTGAATCCAAACTTCCTTGCCGCCCTTGGCGATCCGCTTGTATTGTCCGGCATCGAACTCGCCACGGCCGAGCTTCTCCCAGAACTGCTTGTATCCGGGGCTGTCGCGGTAGTCGGGATCGACGAACATGGAATGGTGCTTTCCGCGTATTTCATCAAGCGTGTAGCCCATCGCTTTCAAGAAGTTCTCGTTGGCGTGCTGGATGGTGCCGTCAAGGCCGAATTCGATGACGGCCTGCACCTTATTGATAGCATCCAACATGCCGGCACTGACGCGCGCGGAAGAGGCGTTGGCAGATTTCTTCAAGCCGAGCATGTTGATCTCCGTCTGTCCGCTCCAAGGTCGCCTGGAGTGTCCTTACCTATTCATGGGTGAGTGAAAGAAGACTGGGCAGGTCAATGAGTGCGATCATCGCATCGTCACTCGTCACCAGGCCGCAAAGGAAGTTCGCGCGCTGCGACTGCGCGACCTTGGGCACGGGTTTGACCTCGACTCCGTCGAGCGAGACGATGTCGAGCACGCGGTCGGCGAGCAATCCGACGGCCTTGGTGGCGATCTGCACGACAATGACGATGTGCAGCGGCGTTACCGAGGTCAGCCCCTGGCCGAAGCGACAGCGCAAGTCGACGATCGGAATGATTACGCCGCGAAGATTGAGCACGCCGCGCACATATTCCGGCTGGCCCGGCAGCGGCGTGATAGCGGTCCAGCCTTTTATCTCGCGCACGGCCCTGATATCGACGCCATACTGGTCGTCGCCGATGGCAAAACTGATGAGCTGGTTCGGCGGCGCCGGAGCATCCGTTGCCGTTCCAACAGGTGCAGGCACGCGCGCGTCAACCGACGGCGCAAGAGCGACGTCACTCATGCTACAAGATTCCCGGCTTTTCGGAGCAACATGGGGCCGGCGCATTCGCGCGGCGCGGCAACAATACGCGCGGTTCAAATCGAACCGCGAAAGCTAAATGCGCTTCGTCAACCTGTATAATGCTGATCCAATTTCGGAAAGGTTAATAGTTGCAACTGGGGCGCATCGAGTTTTCGCGCGCGTGAGTTGTGGTTCCTCGGCTTCTCTTTGTTTGCAGTGATGATTTTGGATCGGCGCGGATCCCGTGCCGCAAACAAAAAATTATGCCGCGCGTACGCGACTGAAAAATTCCGTCACTTTGGATTCAAGATCCCGGGCGCGCGAAGCGACGCGCGCGGTCAAATCGGCAATCTCACTGAACGCAGTGGCGCTTTGCCGCGCCGCTTGTTCGACGGAGGTAATTTCGGTCGAGGCGCTGGCCGTGTAGCCCGCCGCTGTCTGAATGCTGCCGGCGATGTCGCGGGTGGTCGTGCTTTGCTGCTCGACTGCGGATGCGATGCTGGTCGCGGCGCTGGTCAATTGCTCGATGGCGCGCGCGATCGAGGATATTTCGTCGACCGACTTGCGGGTCGCGTCCTGAATGCCGCTGACCTGCTGCGAGATCTCTTCAGTGGCGCGCGAGGTCTGGTTGGCGAGCGCTTTGACTTCGGAGGCGACAACAGCAAATCCCTTGCCGGCGCTGCCGGCCCGCGCCGCCTCGATCGTGGCGTTGAGCGCCAACAGATTGGTCTGCGAAGCGATCGTCGAAATGATATTGACGATGGTGCCGATCCGCTCGGCGCTGTCATTGAGCGAAAAGACGGCGTGCTGGGTGCGTTGCGTGTCGCCGACCGCGGCCTTGGCCATTTCCAGAGCGCGGGCCGTTTCCTGACCGATATGATTGATCGAGCCATAGAGCTCGTCGGTCGCTTCGCTCGTCATCTTCACCCGCTGCGTCGTCTCCGATGCCGCGGTCGAGGCTACCGCGATACGGCTGACAGCATCGTCGGCCATACGGCGCATGGTGGTGCAGGTTGTGGTCAGCGAGGCGGATGCGTCCTTGATGGCTTCCACGACTTCGCCGACGGTGCCGGCGAAGTCGGCGATGGCGGCGTCGATGGCTTGGCGCCGATTCTGCGTTTTGATCTCGGCGGCTTCGCGATGCAACGTTATCGCATTGGCGACGTCGAAGGCGATGACCTTCGACACCAGCTTAGTGCTGGCGATAAGCTTGCCGCGCGAGTACCAATATTTCCGCGCCAGGGCGTCCATGGCGCCGCGCAGCAGATAGTTTCCCGCGGTGCTGCGAAAGCGCGCGTCGATGCCGAAGGTCGCCTCTTGCTCGACGGTCCTGCGGCAGGATTCGAAATAGCGGTCGTCGACGTCGCCGTTGAGCAGCGCTTCCAGATGCGCCATTTCGAGTTTTTTGATGATGGTTCCGTTCTCGCCGATGGTCTCGCGCAGATGCGGCAATTGGGCCGCTACCGCCAGAATGGCGTCGACCGCCTTGTCGAGATCAGGCGCGATGATCGGCCATATATGTTTGACCGCGCTGCGCGATCGCGCGTCGAGCTCGTAGAGCCGATAGCGGTACTCGACGCCCTGGATCGGCGCGGCAGCGCTTGCGGGGTCTTGCGTCGTCACGGCGAATCCTCGGGCCCGCGGTCGGATAAGCGCGAGTTTTGAGCAACCTACTATGGATTGGTTGTGCCAAACTTAACGATGACGAAACCATTCGCCGGCGCGGGTTTTCTGCCCTTGGACCTTGTGTTTCGGTCCTAAAACCAAGCGCTATTGCCCGCGGCGCGCGGCACTGGCGAAACGGCGCGCTTCTTCCGCGGCGCGAAACAAGGCTTTCGCCTTGTTGATGCATTCCTGTTGCTCGAACTCCGGATCGGAATCCGCGACCACGCCGGCGCCTGCCTGCACATACATGGTGCCATCCTTGATCAGGGCGGTGCGCAGCACAATGCAGGAGTCCATTTCTTCGCCGGCGGAAAAATAGCCGACGCAGCCGGCATAGAGCGAACGCTTTTCCTTCTCCAATTCGTCGATGATCTGCATGGCGCGCACTTTCGGCGCGCCCGACACGGTGCCGGCGGGAAATCCGGCCGCCAGCGCATCGATGGCGTCGCGATCCTTGCGCAATTTTCCCTCGACATTGGAGACGATATGCATCACCTGGCTGTAACGCTCGATGAAAAACTGGTCGGTGACTTTCACCGTGCCGATGTCGGCCACGCGGCCGACATCGTTGCGGCCGAGATCGAGCAGCATCAGATGTTCGGCGCGCTCCTTGGGGTCGGCGAGAAGCTCGGCTTCAAGCGCTTGGTCTTCATGCGGGGTCGCGCCGCGCCGCCGCGTGCCGGCGATGGGGCGGATTGTCACCTTGCCGCCGCTCGATTTGACCAGAATCTCGGGGCTTGATCCGGCGACGGCGAAGCCGCCGAAGTCAAGAAAATAAAGATAGGGCGACGGATTGACCCGCCGCAGCGCGCGGTAGAGTGCAAACGGCGGCAGCGCGAACGGCGCCTCGAAGCGCTGCGACAGCACGACCTGAAAAATGTCGCCGGCGGCGATATAGTCCTTGGCGCGCAGCACCATGTCTTTGAATTCGTCCGGCGAGGTATTCGAGCGGGGCTCGACATGCAGCGGGCCCGACAGGTCAACCTTTTGGAATTCGCTCGCCGACTTGTCGAGCGGCTTGTCGAGCGCATCGACTACGGCGGACAGGCGTTCGATCGCGCGCGACAGCGCGACTTTGGCGGTCGTGCCGGAATGCGCCCGCACCGGCGTGACGACGGTGATCGTGTCCTCGACTGCGTCGAAGGCGATGACGAGCGTCGGGCGGACGAGGATCGCGTCGGGAATGCCGATCGGGTCTGACCCGGGCTGCGGCAAGTCTTCCATCAGCCGCACCATGTCGTAGCCGAGGTAGCCGAACACGCCAGCGGCCATCGGCGGTAGAGCAGGGGGTAGCGCGATGCGGCTTTCGGCAATGATGTTGCGCAACGTCGCGAGCGGCGGGTCGTTGGTCGGCACGAAAGCAGAGGGATCGGTGAACGGCGTGCGGTTGATCAGGGCGCTCTTGCCGTCAACGCGAAAGATGAGGTCCGGCTCGAGCCCGATGATCGAATAACGGCCGCGCACTGCGCCGCCCTCGACCGACTCCAGAAGAAAGCTCATCGGCCGTCCGCCGGCGATCTTGAGAAAAGCCGAGACCGGCGTTTCCAGATCGGCCACCAAGGTGGTCCAGACGAATTGCGGCTCGCCGGCGGCGTAACGCGCCGCGAAAGTCTCCGCCGACGGCTCGACTTGCATTTACTCGACTTGCATTCAGTTGGAGTCCAGCGGGCCGTTACCCGAATTCCCCATGGCTTGCGCAAGCGCTGCGGTGTTGATCTTCACACCAAGATAGGGTTCGAGCCAGGCCATATATTGGCCGATCACGTCGTCCGCCATTTGCCGCTGCACTGTTTGCAGGACGGTCTTGGCGCCGGCTGAATTTGGGTCAAGGCTCGGCGTCTTGATATCGGCGACGCGGAACACGACCCATTGCGTCGGCACGTCGCCGACGCTGTCGCCATAGGCGTCTTTCGCGGTGCTGAAGATCGCCTCGGTCATCCGCGGCGTGATGGCGCCGCTGGAGCCGCCACGCTTGAGGTCGGTTGCGGTTTCGATCTTGAGCTTATTGGCCGTGGCCACAGCGTCGAAAGCTTCGCCGCCTTTGAGCTTGCCCAGAATCTCTTCCGCCTTGGTCTTGAGCCGCGCCGCGATTTCATCGTCGCGCCAGCGCTGTGTGACCTGGGCTTTGACCTCATCGAGATTGCGATCATGCGCCTTGGCGATGTCGGTGACGGCATACCAGGCGTATCCGCCGTCGGCGTCGATCGGATCGTTGTCCACCCCGACATCAGAGGCGTAGCCGGCATTCACGATATCGGAGGCGTGCGGAATATTGGTGATCGGCTTGCCGTCTGGATCGTGGCCGGAACGGTCGACATTCACCGTAACGATCGGAAGTTTGAGCTTCTCCGCCGCCTGTTCGAGCGTGGCGCCGCCGGCGCGGTCGTCCTCGATCTTGTCGTGCAGGTCTTGCACTTGCGCCTTGGCGCGATCGAGCGCGATGTCGCCGCGAATCTGGGTCGAAACGTCCGCAAGCGACTTGGTTACTTGCGGCTCGATCTTGAGCACGGTGGCGAGGATCGCGCCGAACCGGCCCTGCACCGGGGCCGAGACTTCGCCTTCTTTCAGCGCGAAGGCGGCCTCGGCCTCGGCCGGATCGACAATGGTCGATTTCGCGACCGTGCCGAGATCGGTGTCTTGCTCTTTAAGGCCACGCTCGGCGGCGATTGCGGCGAAGCTCGTACCGCTCTTGATGCGGTCGGCGGCTGCCTGGGCATCAGCCATGGTTG
>Ga0210395_10000547_pt1 | contig 29226 bp, 28 predicted proteins | sample IncBWH4OmetaG_FD_150861 | JGI IMG/M metagenome (GOLD analysis project Ga0210395, IMG submission 150861) | Forest soil microbial communities from Barre Woods Harvard Forest LTER site, Petersham, Massachusetts, United States - Inc-BW-H-4-O ... | reverse complement strand
GGCCATCGACTCCCGGTAGATCTCGTTCTTCGGCCCGAACATGTTGAACTGCGCGTGCCCGAACCGGACCAGCATCTCCCTGTTCTTGTCGCCGAGGCCGATCGCATCGGGGAACACCTTCAGGATGTAGGCCTTGGCGAGGTCGGTGTGCCCGTCGACGAGGCCGCCGGGGGCGTCGAGCAGCTGGCGCACCGTCTCCTCGGCGCCGCGGGCGAACGCGTCCTGCATGCGCCGCAGCACAGCGGGGGACATGGCGCGGGAGACCACCGTCCGCACCCGCTGGTGGTCGGGTGGGTCCTCGCTGAGCAGGATCATCCGGCCAGGCTCGGCGAACGGCGGGTTCGCGGAGCTGAAGGTCTTCCAGTCCCGCATCATCAGCTCGACCTGATCGTGTCGGCCGGTGGCCCACACCTCGTATTGCGGGATGTACACGACGGGCCCCGCCTCGCGGATCATCGTGTCGTACGGCCGGGGGTCCGCGATCGCCTCCGGGCCGAACATGTCGATGTCGGTATCCAGCACGGACTCGTTCGCGTGCATCGGCGCCCCTCCCGACCCTAGAGGTTCAGGCGTCTTCTCCTTTGCGGAGCGTATGCCCCGGTGACAGGCCGGTCAAATATACGATTTCGGGGGTCGCCGCGACCGGCTTGGATGGCTAGAATCCGCGACATGAAGGTCACCGTCGACACCGCGGCGTGTGAGTCCAACGCTGTCTGCGCGGGCCTGGTCCCCGAGGTGTTCTCCGTGGACGACTCGGACGAGCTGACCATCCTGGCCAGCGACGTGCCGCCGGAGCTCGCCGACCGGGTCCGGCACGCCGTCCGGTGCTGCCCGAGAATGGCACTGCTGCTCGAGGAGTAGAGTCGCCCAACCCCGCCGGCCACCACACTGAGGCTCTCGTCCGCGGGCAAACAGGGCCTACTCGATGTGAGTCGTGATCGGCGTGCCGAGTTCGACCGTCCGGCTGACCGAGCACAGACGCTCGTGCGACTTTTTCACCGCGTCCGGCAGCAGTGCCCGTGCCTTGTCGCCGCCCTCGCCGTCCGGGAACGCGATCCGGAACGTCACCGTGATGTCCGTGAGCAGGTTGCGGCCCTTCTCGTCGTGCACCTTCTCCGCGCCCACCTCCACGGTGAAGGAGTCCGGCTCCGCGCGCCGCGACGTGAGGATGTCGACGTCGATCGCGGTGCAGCCGCCGATCGCGGTCAGCAGCAGCTCGACCGGCGTGAAGTCGGTCCCCTGCCCGGTGCTCACGGTCATCTGCCCGCCGCGCTCGTTGGTCACCGTGTACCTGCTGTTCGCGATGCGCTCGATCCGCACCTGGCGGTGCGTGCTCTCACTCATGCGTCCAACCCTGCCAGACACGTCAAGCCCGCCCGCCGCAGGGCCAGTACCGTCAGTACCGCCTACCCGCGACTCACATGGCGCGGCGCAACTCGTAGGCGGTCACGCTTCGTCGAGGCGGACAAGCACCACTCCGCCCAGGATCAGCGCCCCGCCGGCGAACTGCGTGGCCGTTGGCACCTGGCCGAGCAGTACCCAGGCGAACAGCACGGCGAACAGGATCTCCGCCATCGCGACGAACGACGCCAGCTTGGCGCCAAGCCGGCGGGCCGCGCCGATGCCCGCGACATAGGCGAAGGCCGCCGCGATGACCGACAGCCCGGCTACGGAAACGATCCAGCTCACCCGGTCTCCGAACAGCGTTACCGCCGCCCCAGAGAACCGCATCGGCATCAAGCCGGTCAGCCCGACTAGTCCCAGCGCCACGGCGCCGACGATCATCGAGCCCCAGGTCATCACCACCGGCGGCAACGGTTCACCGGTCACGGACGCCGAAAGGAAGAAGTACACCGTGAGGCTGACGGCGGCCAGCAGTCCCCAGATGAGGCCTGCCACGCTGATGCCGCCCGCCCCCGTCAGGTTCAGCATCAGCGCCAGCCCGCCAAGCGCCCCGACGCCGCCGGTCACCGTCAGCGGCCGCGGCCGCTGACCGTGCCGCAGCCACAGCCACACGACGATCATCACCACGGCCAGGTACTCAAGCAGCAACGCTATGCCGACCGGCATCCGCTCCAGGGCGTTGAAGTAGCACACCTGACAGGCCGCGACCCCGACGAGCCCGAAGCCGGTCGTCCGCCACGCGTGCCGGCGCAGCGACGCCCACCGCCCGCGAAGCTGCAGGAGCGCCGGGATGGTGAGCACGAGCGCCGCGATCGACACGCGCACGACGACGGCGGCGAGCGGAGACCATCCGGCCCCGATCAGCGACGTCCCGAACGTCCCCGACGTGCTGAAGGCAGCCGCCGACAGCAGCCCGATACCGATACCGATCCCGACCCCGCGGCCGGCCCCGTGCGCAGTGGCGTCAGTGCGGCCCGGCGCCTGAGGCGATGAGCTGAACACGTCCACCACGGGGCTGGCGACCTGGTCGTCTACGCTCCATCCGGTGGCCATGCGCCCCGCTCCTCGTCACCAGCTTCGTGTAAGTGGTAAAAATGAACTACGTATATGACACTACTCCCGGGCGGCGAAAGGGGTCAATTGCTTTTTGCCCATGACACGGAGGTGTCACTGAACGCGACCGCCGCGCTGGTCAACACCGCGCGCGGCGGCACCGAGGAACTGCCCGACATGGCCGCGCTCGACGCGTTCGTCGACGAGTGGCGCTGGACGGGCGGCCGCGCCCACGACCAGGCCGAACTCGACACCGTCCGGGACCTGCGGCCGCGCCTTGAGCGGTTGTGGCACATGACGGAAGATGAGGCGGCCGACCTCGTCAACGCGCTGCTCAGGGACGCGAACGCGCTGCCGCAGCTGGTCACGCACGACGGCTGGGGCTACCACGTGCACGCCACGTCCCCCGAGGCGCCGCTCGCCGACCGGATGGCGGTCGACGCCGCGATGGCGATCGCGGACGTGATCCGCTCCGGCGAGCTGGCGCGCCTGCGGGTCTGCGCGGCCGACGACTGCCAGGACGTCCTCGTCGACCTGTCTAAGAACCGGTCGCGCCGGTTCTGCAGCGTCACCTGCGCGAACCGCGTCAACGTCGCGGCGTACCGCAGCCGCTCAAAAACCCGCGCCACGGAGCCGGCAGCGTCCCGCCCCCCATCACGAGCATGATTTTTCGGAACGGGGGCGGCCCGGCTCCGTTCGGGATAATGCTCTTCTAGACCGGGGGACGACCCCACGGAACCCCCCGGCTAACGCCGGGGGACGACCCCCCGGAACCCCCCGACGCCCGCCGACGCCCGCCGACGCCCGCCGCTACGGGCGGCGTGGCCGGCGTGCGAGCCAGGCAGCTTCCGCCTCGCCCATCGCGGTCGATGGCGGTGCCTGCACGAACGGCCAGATCTCTTCCGCGATCGCGCGCCAGTTGCCGGTGGCGCCCAGCTCGCCGAGCAGCGCGAACATGCCCAGGTTGATCCGCTGCAAGATCACGTACGAGCGGGGGATGCGGGCGTAGGCGGCCAGCGGGTTGCGGAAGTCGAAGTACCTGCGGGCGACCGCGGACGCGTAGCCCTTGGTCATGGTCCGCGTCCCTGGTGTCCGCACCGTGTCGTAGAACAGCGCCATGTGCTCGACGATCTGCTCGGTCGGCAGCGGCGCGCCGGGCGTCAGGAAGTCGGCCTCCTCCATCGCCCGGCGGAACGCCTCGGGGTCCTCGTCGACGCACAGGTACCGCACCATGTGCACCAGCGGCTGCAGCTCGTCGGGCGTGAAGTACTTGACCAGGCCGAAGTCGAGGAACGTGACCCGTCCGCCCCGGTGGAACAGGTAGTTGCCCGGGTGCGGGTCGCCGTTGAAGGCGTGCGCCTCGTACAGGCTGCGGAAGGTGAACCGGTACATCGTCTCCGCCGCCAGGTCCTTCTCGGTCTGCGGCCAGTCGAGCAGTTCCGCGAACCGCGCGCCGGTGACGAGGTCGCTGGTCACCACCCGCGCGGTGGACAGTTCGTCGACGATGCGCGGCACGCCGATGGTCGGATGGCCGTCGTAGTAGTCGGCGAACATCCGCTGGTTGACCGCCTCGCGCTCGTAGTCGAGTTCTTCGGTGATCCGCTCGCGCAGCTCGTCGATGAGGGCGTTGACGTCCTGGTTGGGCGCGGCGACCCGGAGCAGGCTGCGCAGCAGCGCGACGTTGCCGAGGTCGGCTTCGATCGTCTTGGCGATCCCCGGGTACTGCACCTTGACCGCGACCGCGCGGCCTTCGCGGGTGATCGCGCGGTGCACTTGGCCGATGGAGGCGGCAGCGATCGGTTCGGGGTCCCAGGTGCCGAAGACCTCCTCAGGCGCCGCGCCGAACTCCCCGCGGATGACCTCGGCGGCCAGTTCGGCGCTCATCGGCGGCACGCTGTCCTGAAGCCGGCTGAGCGTGCGGCGCACCGGCGGCGCGAGGCCGTCGTCGACGTAGCTGGCCATCTGGCCGATCTTCATCAGGACGCCCTTCATCGTCCCGAGGGTGGCGGCGACGTCTTCGGCCGTCTGCAGCGCCAGGTCGTTGCGAAGCCGCTCGCGATGCTCCCCGGCGGCGATGAACAGCCGGGGCGCGCTGCCGGCGTACCTGGCCCCGCCTCTGGCGGCGAGGCGCACGGCGGCGAGCCCGCGGCTCAGTCGCAGCCGGGGGCTCCCCGCCGCGGCCCGCCCGCGTGGTTCGCCCGGTACCCCCTCCTCGGTCCTGCTCATGCGCGCCGCTATGCCTTGCCGCGGCGCGCCTGGCGCATCCGCAGCTCCAGGCGCTGCCGCGCCTCGAGCACGCCCGGCTCCCCGAGGTAGAGCACGTCGAGGACGCCGAGCAGCTGCCTGACTTCGGCGCGGCGTTGCTCTGTGACCGGTTCCCTGGGGACCAGGCCGTACAGGCGGGCCGCCCATTCCGGCAGCGCGGCGACCGCCGCGTCGCCCACGTCCCGCCAGAGCCCGCCCATCTCCTCGTCAAGCCAGGGCAGGTCGAGCAGGTACCGGGTCGATTCGGCCGCGGCGGGGCTCAGCGTGAGCACCGGGCGCACGGCGCTGAAGTAGTCGTCCAGCTCGGCGATCGTGGACGGCGCGCGGCCCGGGAGGATCCCGACGAGTTCGGCGGCGGCGGTCATCTCGGCCACGTAGCGGTCCTTGTCCGCCTCGCTCAGCGGCCCGCCGAACAGGTCCGCACTCGCGAGCACCGACTCGACGAGCGCGGCGTGCACCCACAGCAGCAGGTCCGGGTCCCCGGCGGCGTAGCCCTGCCCGGTCACCGGGTCGACGCCACGCACCCGCTCATGGATCTTCCTGACCCGAGCCGCGGCCCGCTGGGCCGTCGCCCGGTCGCCATAGGTGATCGTCGCGAGGTAAGCGGCGGTGGACGCGAGGCGTCCGGCCGGGTCGGCGCGCCAGTCGCTGTGCTGGTCGACGCCGGCCATCGCGAGCGGGTGCAGCGCCTGCACCAGCAGCGACCGCAGCCCCGCGACCGGCGCGGACAGGTCCCCGTTCAGCCGCCAGGTGACGCTGGCGGGCCCGAAGTAGCCGTCGTCGGCGCGAACCTCGGGCACGCTGGACACGAACGCCGCGGCGGCGCGCTCCACCAGCCCGCCGGCGGCCGGGTACACGTCGGCAGTCATCGCATCGCCTCCGTAGCCATCGTCCCTGCCTCTACCACGCTACCTCGGTCGGGGCGACGTTCAGCGTGGCGAGTGCGCGGGCTCACATGTGCGGAAGGACGAGCGTCGGGGCGACCCAGCGGATGCTGAACTGGGTGAGCGTATAGCCGAGCGCGTTGACCGTCGGCTGGATGAAGTTGTCGCGGATCATCGTGACGGCCTCGTTCTCCGCCGCTTTGACCAGCGGCCCTGTCACGCTCGCCAGGTGGGTGGCCTGGTAGAACGCCACCGACTGCGCCCGCGCGTAGAGCACGGACTGCGCGAACTGCGGATGGATGAGGGTGCCGCAGCCGATCCCCGGATACGTCCAGCTGTGCGAGGACGAGATGGGCTGGGACAGCGTGTTATCCACGCTGATGTCGTGCACGGACTGGGGAAGCTGGGGAACCGGAAGAGCCATGGAGATGGCGAGCTCGCCCGGGGTCCCCGCCGCCGCGTGCTTGAGGACGCGCAGCTGGTAGTGGCCGGTCGACGGCTTCCACCAGGCAGGGCCGGGGTTCAGGTCGACCGTGGCGGAGGCGCGGCCGACCGCGTAGAACGTCGCCGAGTACCAGCACGGCCAGAACAAGACGCTCTTGTTGACCGTCCGGGTGAAGACGAAGTTGAAGTTCTCCGTGCCGAGGGCCGGGCGGGAGATGCCCTCGATCTTCTGCAGCACGATCGGTCCGACGACGACGTTGGTGGTGGTGCCCGCCGAGATCGCCTGCCAGGGCCAGCCGAACGAGATGTGCGGCAGGTGCACGTTCACACCGAACAGGTGCAGCCCCGCGGACAGCGCGGCGAGCACCGTCCACGCCACGGCGCGGCGGAAGAAGAGGCCGACGATGACCAGGACCGCCGTCCATTTCGCCCATCGCGGGACTCGTGGGAGAAGCCGGCGCGGCCACCGCCGTCGCGGGCGCGGCCGCGGGCGCGGCTGGTAATAGGGGTCCGGCTCGTCGCGCTCGTACTGCTCGTAAGGCTCATAGCGGTCGCCGGGCTGGGGGTCGCGCTGGGGGTCGCGCTGGTTCACGATGCGTGCCACGGGCATACCTGCGCTTTCTGTCGGTTCATACGGTGGCCGGATAGTGAAGGGAGAGGACAACAGGAACGGCACCGAACGGCATGCGGAATTTCCCGCCCGGCTTGTCGGGAGCGCCTGGGTCGTTGACGACGGGCCAGTGCATCTTCAGGTGCTGGTCGGTCAGCCCGGCGACGGAATAGGGGAACTCCATCGCCGACACGCCGTGCCTGCGCAGGATCGCGCCCCAGCGGAACGCGGCGAACGCGTCGGCCAGCGCGCGCACGGACAGCGGCCGCCGCGCGGTCAGGTCGATGCAGTAGACCGCGGCGCTCAATTCGATCAGGTCGGACGCGGACTGGTAGAGGGCTTGCGACTTCGTGTCGTACGCGGTGTAGTCGGCGTTGAGCGTGCCGAGGCGCTCGCCGTGCACCGGCGAATAGCGCGGGTCGGCCTGGCACTGCATCCAGTCGCAGGCGGCCAGCAGCTGCCACCGGATGCCCGCCTGGGCGGCCACGTCGCGGTGCAGCTGTTCGGCCCGGCCCAGCGGTGCTTTCGCCGTTGCGAAGTAGGCCGTCGCCACCGTCGCGGGCAGTTTGCCCCGGTACTGCGGCACGCTCGGCGCGACGAGGCCAGGGATCTGGGCACTGCCCCGCACCGTCGCGTTCCTGACGGGCCGCGGCACAGCGGTCCGAGCTCGCGCCCGGGCGGCGCTCGGAGCTGGCGCCCTGACCCGGGCAGGCGCGCTGACGCGCGGCTGCGTGGTCCGCGGGGTGGCCGCGCCCCGGTGAATCGGGGCCGCCCCGGCGGCCGTGACGGTCCCCGGGGACGCGACAGTTCCCGGGTATCCGACGGCGCCCGGGATCGCCGCGCTGCCTTCGGGTGGCGCCTTGCCTGGAGTGTTCCACCAAGCCGGCGCGCCGCCGGGAATGTCGGCGCTGCCCGGCGCCGTCGCGGCCGTGGCCGCCCCGTCGCCGCCTGCCGCCTGGGTGACGTTCGTGGCCTTGCGCCGCCCGTCGGCCTGTGTGTCGAAGCGGTAGAGGTTGTACAGCCGCATGATCGCGATCAGGTTCGCGCCGTACTCGGGGTCGGTCGCGTAGACCCCGGTGAGGTCGTTCGCGAACGCGTCGGGCACCGCGCGGTCCGCCATCGCCCGCTGGTAGACGCTGTCGGTGGCGAGCAGCTCGGCGTGATCGGAGATGCTCTCGGCGATGTTGTGGTAGACGCGGAACGAGGCGGTGATCGACTCCCACTGCCCGTCGACGTACTCCTCGGTCGGGAGCGCGACGCTGCCGGCCGGCCCCGTTCCCTTGATGCCGAACAGGTTGTGGTCCTGCACGGCCAGCGAGCTGCGTCCCCAGTCGGACTCGTCGATGGCCTGCGCGATGGTGACCGAGGCGGGAACGCCGTAGCGCTGCTGGGCGGCGAAGGCGCCAGGGGCGATCTGGCTGATAAAGGCCTGCTGCGCCCGTGTCTCCGCCGCCGAGCCGGCGGAGGGCGCCGTGCTCGTGGCGGGGGCTCGCCGTCCGCCGCTAGCCGGGCGGATTCGCGTGCCCGCCGGTTTCCGCGTGGCTCCCGCCGTGCCCGCCGGTTTCCGCGTGGTGCCCGCCGTGCCCGCCGGTTTCCGCGTGGTGCCCGCCGCCCCCGCCGCGCCCGCCGCGCCCGCGGTGCCGGCCGTGCCCGCCGTGCCGGCCGCGTTGGTCGCCGCGCTGGCCAGGCCGGACGGGGCGATGGCGCCCGGAATCGCCGCCGCTGCCTGGGCCGCCTGCCCCGCGCCGGCTGGCGGGGCGATGGTCGCCCCGCTATCCACGGCGTCGCCGGGAATGTTCGCCAGGCCCTCTCGCCCTGGGGGATTCTCATTGCCGTTGTGCTGCGCGGGCCGCACCCGGATAGGCGCGGCGGCCGCCGACGACTGGCTGGCGAGGTGACCGTTGTCCACGAACCCGACCACACCTTGGTCGGCGAGCGGTCCCCCCATGGAGTGGGCGTTGACCGTGAGGTTGGGCAGCGAGTCGGCGCCGATGCTGTCAAGCACCCCGTTCGCGTAGCTGGTCACCACCTCCACGTGGCCGCTGAACAGCACCCAGTCACCCGGCTGCGGCTGGTAGGCGTCTGCGACCGGATGCCACCGGCCATGGGCCTGAGCGTCCTGCAGGATCGACGTGATATCGAGCGAGTCAGGATTCGGGTCGACGCGCACGTCCGCCCATTCGTGCAGCGGCCACGGGTACGTCGTCCCGCCGGTGACCCAGCTCTGCTGCCCCACGGCCTGCGCCGCGAGTTCGAGCGTGAGGCTGGCGAATGCCGCGCAGGACGGGCCGTGGTCGGCCTGGTCCAGGCTGTCCTTGTCCCAGATCAGCGCCTCCATCTGCGCTGGGGTGTTGGTCTTCGCCAGCCTCAGGTAGTAGTTGGCCACGTTGACGATGGCCGCGCGCAGCGCGGCATCGCTGTGGTCAGCGGTCCCGCTGGCATCCGCGGTTCCGCTGGCCGCCTTCTCCAGCGCTAGCAGGTGCAGCGGCATGCCCGTCGGCGAGGTCATCGTGGCGGCCGCTCCAGGAACGAAGCTGAACCCGGTTATCACGCCGCCAGCGCTCACGGTCACAAGCGCCGTTGCCTGCTGCCACCATGGCTTCCTAGCGGATTGCACGGACACCACTGCCCCCTTTCTGCGGTTACAGTCCTGTTTGCGGCAAGGAGTTCAAAATCGCCTGGACGCTGGGGGCGCCGGGGTTGTCGGCGTTCTCGTACAGCACGCCGGCTTCGGTCGCGACCTGCGCGGGGGCGCCGACCATCCACTGCTTGAACACGTCACTGACTAGGGCCGCCTGCCCGGCCGGGCTCGTCACCGGCTGCGCGCAGACCGACGGGAACCCAAGACGCGTAACCAGGGCGGACGATCCGGTGTACCGGCTGCAGTTCGACGCCGTGCTTTCCAGCCCGGGCTGCACCACCGCGGAGCCGCTGCTGCTTGTCAGCGTCGCGCCGCCGATGATGTTGTTGATGGCCCGCGCCGCGACCGCGAGGCTGTCCGTCGGGTTCGCGGAATCGTACGGGTGGTGCAGGTTCAGTGACCACGCGACGTCACCCCCCTGCACCGGGGTGATCGGTTCCAGTCCCTTCCTGCCGTTCGCCGCGTCGCTGTAGTTCGGGTTGTCACCGCTGGTCAGCAAGGAGAACACCCACAGGATCTGCCGGGTTTCCTTGCCGCAGGCGAAGTTCACCTGGCTGGGCTCGGAGACCACGTTCGGGTTCTCGCAGGCCACGTCGATTTCCTTCTGTACAAGCGCCACGCTAGACGGCCAGGTCGCGTCGTTGCCCGGCAGGACCAACGCGAGCGCGACCACACCGATGACCAGGCCCACGATCCCGATGCCGATCGCTCGCCAGTGCCTCAGCCAGCGCCGGACCCCCTTCGGCCGCGTATGGTGCCGGCCGCGGTTGATGAGCACGTCCGTCCGGTCGCCGGCCTCCTGCGCTTCGGTGGCCGGGCCGTATCCGTCCGCCTCAGCCCCGGCGAGCCCGGCCCCGTAACCAGGCGGCCGGTCGGCGTGATAAACCGCCGCCCCCCGCAACCCGCCACCCCCGCGGCGCTCCCTGGTTTCCGCCCGCCGGTACCCGCCATCCGCCGACCGGAACCCACCGCCCGCGCCGGGATAGCCAGCGCCCGCCTCGTACGCGACGCCCGCCTCGTACGCGGCGCCCGCCCCGTACCCAGCCTCCCCGTCGTACTCCGCGTCCGCGTCGTCATCGGCCTCCTCGTCATACTCCTCGTCCGCCTCGTACTCACCTTCCGCCTTGTACTCACCTTCCGCCTCGTACTCACCCTCGGCCTCGTACTCAGCCGCCGCGTCGAGGTCCGAGTCCGCGTCGTCGTCAGAGTCTTCGTCGTAATCGTTGTCGCTGCCGTCGTCCAGGCCCCAGGGGCGCGGCGGGCGGTAGGCGTCCAACCGGACGGTGTCCCGCTCGTGACGCCCGGCGTCGGGGGCGCGGTAGCTGGGCTCCCCCGCACCGTAGCCAGCGTCATCCCCCGCGTCCCTGATGGCCCGCCCGCCGTACGCGGCCCCCTTCTCACGCCGCCCGGTCCCGTCGCGCCCCGACCTCTCCCGCCCGGTCCCGTCGCGTCCGGGCCTCTCCCGGCCTGCCCCCTCCCGCCCGGTCCCGTCGCGCCCGGTCCCGTCACGCCCGGACCCGTCGCGCCCGGTCCCGTCGCGCCCGGACCCCTCCCGGCCTGGGATGCCGGGGGTACCGCGGCGCGACGCGGCGTTCCCCTGAGCCGCGTACCTGGCCTCGCCGCGCCCGGCCCTGCCCTCTTCCGGGATAGTGTTCTTCGCGTCGCCGCGTTCGGTCCGGCCGCGCTCACGGGGGCGCCGTCCCGTCCCTCGCTCTGACCCTGAGTAACGCGGCGCGGCATGACCGGGTGCCGCGTGCCGAGGGGCTTGGCCGCCGAACATGCGATCCACCGCCGCGCCGCTGTTTTCCAGCATTGCGCGCCGTTCCGCGTCAGGGTAGTCTATATATTCGAATTGGTTCATGTTGCACCCCTTACAGGCGTCCTCTGTATGCCGGCGTTTCGCCGGCCGGTGGTGCGGCAAGCTGGTTACCCCAGGACGCCAGCGCGGAGGCGGCATCATCAGCTGGCCTGATGGCGGGCGCTCAGCCCGTGCGGAACTAAGTGCCGACTCCGCCAGCCCGGGCCCCGACGACCCCCGACGGCCCGTGCCAAAGCGTGCGGGCAGTGCCCGGTCGCCGCGGCGCAGGGAAGAGCGCCGCGGTTACCTGGCAGTGTGTTCCCACACGAGGGTTGCCCATACCCTTCATTAGAACATGCGTGCGAGCAAAATAAAAGGCCCTGGGCTGAGAAAACGTGTTCCCCACGCTACTTGACAACGGTAGTGTTCCTGAGTCCAAAGTGGCCCAAGTGACTGCTGTCGACACCCCGTCGACAGCTAAGTGCCCGCGCAGAACCAGTTCCCGCTTCCGGACGCCTCACAGGTGCCATTTACCAAGATCGTCCGACCAGGACAGGCCTGGTTTCCGATACGGCTGAAGGTTTGACCGGCCACAGCCGGTCGAACCTTCAGCACTACGTTCGATCTTGATCTCGACACAGGAGTAATAGCACGCCGACACAAGAAAAGCGGGCAGCGGCGTTACCAGCGGGGCTGAGGTTGCCCGTGGGGCAAGCTGCGGCCCGGCGCTGAGCCCAAGACAGCGTGTTGTTCACCCGCGGGCCCAAGCTCTCGCAGGCCGACGGCGCTAGGGCCTCGCGGGTGACGGATGCGGCACGCGGGGTCCGGCGTCCGCCTGCGGCGCGCGGGGTCCAGCGTGCGCCGGAGGCGCACAAAGCGGCGTCACAGGACCGTGACGAGGTCCCCTCGGCGCACGAGCCCGCCGGACACCACTTCGGCGTAGACGCCCACCGCCGCGTCGTTGTGCTGGGCGGCGGTCCGCAGGATGCCGGAGTCCTTCGGCAGGTCGAACTGAGCGAGCGTGGTCATCACGCAGCGCCCGGTGGCCATGAACACCCGTAGCCGCACGCTGTCCCCGATCGCCACCACGCGCCCCACCCAGTCGTTTTCCACGAACCCGGAAACTTCAGGCCCGGTAGCCACGATGATGTTGGGCCGGAACCGGCGCGGTTCGAAACGACCCGCGGGATACAGCGACCGGAGCCGGTCCAGCGTTGCCGTCGTCACCAGGTGCACCGGAGCGCAGTCGAAGAACGTGCCAGCCGGCAACTCCCAATCGATCACGTCGCCGGAGTCGATCTGATAGTCCTCAGCCCGGGCCGCCCCGTCGGAATCACCCGCTCCACCGGAGAACGCGGCCGTGCCCGTGAACACCACGTCGCGCCCGAGCGCCTCCGACAGCAGCTTCGCCAGGTCGCCGTCCTCGCTGGTCACGGAGGTGCCGTCGGGCAGGGTCACCCGGACAGGCGGCAGTGCCGCCCCAGCCGCGGGCGGTGCCACGTAGCCGGCGCGGAACTGCAGGAACCCCGGCCACTTACGCGGGTTCTTCGCGCCCGCGACCTTCCCCGTCGCCGGGTCGACGACGGCGAACTGCCGGTCGCCGAGCAGGCCGGCCGAGGTCACCTGGCTCGCGCTGAGTTCCTCGCCTTGCATGGACTTCACCGGGTAGCGCCACAGCGCGGCGACAGCGGGCTCATCGGCCAAGATCATCGTCATAACTCCAGCAAAACGCCACGGCGTTACGCATCCGCGCGCAAGCCCCTTGCCAGTGTAAAGACACAGTTAACTGACCGCGAGGCCCACGGGCTCGTGACGTAGCGCTGACAGTCGCCCTACCGCGAGTAGACGCCGGTCAGCCGGCCGCGCGCCAGCACCGGCCCGGCGACAGCGGCGAGCAGGGCCCGCGGCCTGGCGCGCTCGGCCGCGGGATCCCCGTCGGCGACCGCTGGCGCCGCCAGCGCGAACAGCTGGAACACGTACCGGTGCGGGCCGTGTCCCTTGATCGGCTCAGGCCCCAGGTAGCCGCGCCCCATGCCCGATCGCAGCACCCGCACGCCCGGCGCCGGGTCCGCCGCCGCGAGCCCGCCGGCCGGCAGCGCGCGCACATCGGCCGCGATTCGCGCCACCCCATGCACGAACGGCGACCGCATCGGAACGTCGACGTCCTCGACCAGCAGCAGCAACTCCGCCGTGCCAGGCGGCGGCGCGGTCCAGGCCAGCGGCGGCGAAACGTTGCGGCCACCAGCCCGCTTCCCCGCATGCTCGGCCGGAATCGCCTGACCGTCACCGAACGCCTCGCTAGTGAGCTCCAGGGTCTCCGGTCCGCTCAGCCCCGGCAGGTTCCAGGCCAGGCGCGTCTCCCCGGCCCGCCGGTTCTTCAGCAGCGTGCCCACAACTCCCATCGCGTTCCCTCCTCAACGTCGGTCACTCCCGCGGCCAGGTCGGTAAAGATCCAACCCGATTATCCCGAACGAACCGGGCTTACTCCCGCACGTCACCCTCTCCGCACGAGCCATGGCACCATGGTCCGGTGATCAGCGGATGGCTAGCCGGCTACCGGCCACAGGGAGACACCGAGACCGCCGACGTCGACAGGATGCGGCGGCTCGCCGCCGCCGAGCCCGACCCGTGGCTGCGATCCCTGCCGATGCACTTCACCGCCTCGGCGCTGGTCATGCACCCGGACAGCGGACGCGTGCTGCTGCGCTGGCACCAGCGGATGCGGATGTGGCTGCAGGTCGGCGGGCACGGCGACCCGGGGGAGGGTGACCCGCTGGCGATAGCGCTGCGGGAGGCGCGCGAGGAGACGGGCCTGCCCGACCTGCGGCCGTGGCCTGACGACGCGATCAGGCACGCGGTGCTGTGCAATGTCCCCGCGGGCAACGGCGAGCCCGCGCACAAGCACGCTGACCTGCGGTACTTCCTCGCGACGGGGCACCCGGAGGACGTGATACCTGAGAGCCCGGGCGCGCTGCTGCAGTGGGTCACCATGGACGAGGCGCGCGCCCTCGTTGGCGGCAATAACCTGCGCCACACCCTGGACCGCGCTGAGGACCTCCTGCGCCCCGCGGCGTAGCGGCTACACGTCAAAGGCCCACCACTGGAGCTCGGACTCCACCGTGTACCCCTGGTCGAGCGGCATGTCCTCCCGCCTCGCCCAGGCGCGGATGTCGTCGGCCACGGCACGCATCTGGTCCGGTGTGTACGACCACGTCCACGAGAAGGTCTGCTGCTCGATCCGGGCGATCGCCTCGGCCAGCGTGTGGGTCCTGCGCACCGGAACCGAGTCAAGCCGCCGCGCGGTCGCCCGCCCGCTCAGGTAGCCGGCGACCAGCTCAGGGTCGCGGGTACCGACCTCGACGCGGACGAGCCCGTGCCGCTGGAGTGACTCCCGCAGCGCCCCGCGCCACGGCACTCCGCCCCACCCTTCCCCGCCGCCCGGTGCCCCGCCGTCCGGTGCCCCGCCGTCCGGTGCCCCACTGTGCGGTGCCCCGGCGCCCGGCCGCCGCCCGCGGCCCTGCAGCCCCGCGATCAGGACGCCGCCCGGGCGCAGCACCCGCAGCGCCTCGTCCGCGGCAACCCGCCAGTCTTGCATGAGGTGCAGCACGTGCACCGCGAGCACGCCGCCGAAGCTGCCGGCGGCCAGCGGCTGCCTGGTGGCGTCGGCCTGGAGCAGCGGCACCGGGCCGCGGTCCCGGGCGTTGACGGCCAGCCGTCGCAGCATGCCAGCGGAGATGTCCAGTCCGGCCAGCCTGATCCCGTGGTCGCGCAGCGGCAGCGCGATGCGGCCGGTGCCGACGCCGATCTCCAGGCAGGGCTGGCGGCCGGCCAGTTCGGCGGCGAGCAGGCCGCTGAGCTCGTCCATGCTGTCGGCGGGAAGCGCGCGCGTCGCGTCGTAGTACTCGGCCGCCCGGTCAAAGTTCACCGATTCCACGGGGGCGACCCTATCGCTGACCATTCGCGATGTGAACCGCGTCACCGTATGGTCTAAACCAGTCAAAGATGGTAAGTGACCGGCTCACTTACGCATATAGTGACGCGCGTGTCAGGTAAGCGCAGCGCTCATGAGCGGTTCGGTGAGGTGATCGCCGCCGCGGTCCGCGTGTTCACCGCCGACGGCTACCGAGCCGCGCGGATGAGCGACGTGGCCCGCGAGGCGGGCCTGTCCGAGGCCGCCATCTACCGCTATGTGGACAGCAAGGAAGGCTTGTTCGTGCTGGCCATCAAGCACGCGCTGGCGCTCGAGGACCCGCCGGCCGGCGCCGACTTCCCGCTGCGGCCCGCATCGCTGGCCCAGATGATCCACCAGGTCAGGGACTTCGTGGCCACCGAGGTGCCGGTTGGCTCGCTCGCCGCCGCGGTGCGCGGCGCCTGGCACGACGACCCCGCCGTGGAGCTTGAGGCGGTCATGCGCGAGCTGTACGTCCTGGGGACGCAGACCAGGAAGGCCGCGGACATGATCGAGCGGTCCGCGCGCGAACTGCCCGCGCTCGCCGACCTGCTGAACACGGGGCTGCGCAGGCCCGTCCTCGTGGCGCTGACCGAGTACCTGCACACCCGGGCCAAGGCCGGCCGGCTGCGGGCCACGCCCGACGCCGCGGCGACCGCGCGGCTGGTGCTCGAGACGCTCACCTGGTTCGCGCGGCACCGGCACTCTGACCCCCACGGCGCCGTGATTCCCGACGACCTCGCCGAAGAGACCGCCATAGACGCGCTGATGCACGCCCTGGTCCCAGCCAAGTTCCTCGGAGGACGCCAATGACGACCGAGCTGTTGCTAACACCCGGTCAGCAGGCGGCGGCGCCGCCGCCTGCGATCGAGGTACGCGGCCTGCGGATGAGCTACGGAGCCCGGCAGGTGCTGTGCGGCGTCGACTTCGAAGTACGCTTCGGCGAGGTCTTCTGCCTCCTCGGCCCGAACGGCGCGGGCAAGACGACCACACTCGAGATCCTCGAGGGATTCCGGTCGCGCACCGACGGCACGGTGCGCGTGCTCGGGCTCGATCCCGCTGGTCAGCGGTGCGCGCTGCGCGAGCGAATAGGCATCGTGCTCCAGGAATGCGGGTTCCCCAGGCAGGCGCGCGTCGGCGAGCTGATCGACATCTGGCGCGCCTACTATCCGCGGTCGCGCCCGCTCGCCGAGCTGCTCGATGTGGTGGAACTGACCGCGGATCGCTGCTCCCAGGTACGGCGGCTGTCCGGCGGCCAGCGGCGCAGGCTCGACTTCGCGCTGGCCCTGGCGGGCGACCCCGACCTGGTCTTCCTCGACGAGCCCACCACCGGGTTCGACCCCGAATCGCGCCGCCGGTGCTGGGCGGCGATCGAGAACCTGCGGTCGCTCGGCAAGACGATCGTGCTCACCACGCACTACCTCGACGAGGCGGAACGGCTCGCCGACCGGGTGGCGATCCTGCAGGGCGGCCGCGTGCAGACGGCGGGCTCGGTCCGGCAGGTGGCCAGGCAGGCCGGCGTGCCGACGACGATCTCCTTCGCCGCGCCGCTCGCACTGCGCCGCGGTGACGTAAGTCCGCCGGGAAGCCTCGACATCGAAGTCCGCGGGGACCTCGCCGTCTGCCTGACGCCGAACGCGGCGGTGGCGCTGCGGGAACTGCTCGCCTGGGCGGCTGACAATGACCTCGGCGACCTCGATGACCTCGCGGTCGAAACACCGACGCTGGAGGACGCTTACCTCCGGCTTGTCAACGGAGGGGCCCGCTGATCAGGAATGTGCGTCTGGCTGCCCGTCAGGCGCTGCTCGAACAGCGGTCCTTCTGGCGCAGCGCCGAGTACGCGTTCTTCACGTTCGTGCTGCCGCTGGCGCTGCTGCTGCTCATCGGGTCGACAACGGCGGGCGGCTTCCTGCCGGGCACCCACGTCAAGGCCCAGATGATCTTCGTGCCGTCGATCCTCGCGTTCGGCGTGATCGTGGCGGCCTACGTCAACCTCGGCGCGAAGCTCGCGACGCTGCGCCACGACGGGGTGCTGAAGCGGATCCGCACCACGCCGCTGCCGGCCAGCGCCTACCTGTCCGGGGTCGTCGGCAGCACCGCGGCGACAACGGTGGCGATCACCGCGTGCACCGCCGTGATCGGCTGGCTCGCGTTCGGCGCGGTACCGCGTCCCGTTGGCTTTGCCGAGATCGCCGGCGGCCTCGCGCTCGGCGTCGTGTGCTTCGGGTCGCTCGGCCTGGCGCTGAGCTCGGTGGCGCGCAGCGCCGAGTCGGCCTCGCCGATCGCCAACGCCAGCTACCTGCCGGTGGCCATCATGTCGGGGATCTTCGACCCGACGTTCAGCGTGCCGCGCTGGCTGTCCGTGGCGGTAGGGCTGCTCCCGGTCCGCGCGCTCGCCCAGATCCTGCAGCAGGGCTACACGCCCGTCGAGCACGCCCCGGTGACCGACCTGCTCGTCCTGCTGGCTTGGGCCGCCGCCGGCTGCGCCGTCGCGGCCTGGCGCTTCCGCTGGCAATGATCCACGGCGTGCTCGGCTCGCCCCTGCGCCCCGCCGTTCGGAATGATAGAAAGATCTGCATGACCGATGAGACGCGTGCCGATCGGCTTGCGATCAGGGATGTCGTGGAATCCTGGGCGCTCGCCAGGGACAGCGCGAACTGGGACTGGTTCCGCGAGCAGTGGCACGACGACGGTTACATGATGGCGACCTGGTTCCAGGGCCAGAAAGAGGACTTCATCCGGGTCAGCCGGGAGGGTTTCGAGCGAGGCGTCAACATCTTGCACTACACCGGCGCGAGCCAGTCGACGCTGGCCGGGACGCGGGCGATCTCGCAGACCCGGATGACGATCATGCAGCGCGGCGAGGTGCACGGCGTGCTGTGCGACGTGGCCTGCGTCGGCCGGTTCTACGACTTCTTCGAGAAGCGGGACGGACGCTGGGCCATCGTCTTGCGCCAGCCGATCTACGAGAAGGACCGGCTGGACCCGGTAACCCCGGGGGCCGTGCTGGAGCTCGACGCCAACCTCCTCGGGCGGTTCCCTGAGGGCTACAGGTACCTGGCGTACCTGCAGGTCCAGGCGGGATTCCCGGTCAAGCCCGACATGCCGGGGCTGCGCGGTCCCGCGGTGGAGGCGCTCTATGCCCGCGGGGCGGCCTGGCTGGCCGGCGAGCCGGCCTACTTACTCCTCAAGGCAGGCATCCGGGCAGGAGCGGGCGTCGTAGTCCGCCCGGGCCGCCTCTATCTCGCTGATGTGCGCGTCGGCCCAGGCCGCCAGCTGCCCGATCGTGTCGAGCAGCGTCTCGCCGAGCTGGGTGAGCTGATAGTCGACACGCGGCGGGACCACCGCCTGCATGGTCCTCGTCACGATGCCGTCGCGTTCGAGTCCGCGCAGGGTGACGGTGAGCATCCGCGCGGTGATGCCGTCGATCCCGCGGTTGAGCTCGCTGAACCTGTGAGGCCCCTGGCCGAGCTGGTTGACGACGTAGATCGCCCACTTATCGCCGATCCGGTCGAGCACCGTCCGCACCCGGCAGGAGCCCGCGACGAACGCGGCCTCGCCGCCTAGTGCTGTCATGCCTGCAACCCTACGCTGTAGTAACGCCGAAGAAAAGTGCTTGACACATCATGCAGTTCTGGTTACTATAAGGAACTAACGCACTTGAGCGTACTAGAATTAATCCTTAACCCTGGAGGCTCGATGAGCACCACCGCCGTGGAAATCCCCGGCTACATCGCCGGCACCTGGGCCATCGACCCGGTTCATTCCGAGGTCTCGTTCACGGTCCGGCACATGATGGTCAGCAAGGTTCGCGGTCGCTTCGACAAGTTCGAGGGCACGATCGTCACCGGGGCGAACCCGTTGGACTCGACCGTGACCGCGTCGGTCGACCTCACCTCGATCAGCACCGGCCAGGAGCAGCGCGACGCGCACATCCGCAGCGCTGACTTCTTTGAGGTGGAGACGTACCCGACCATGACCTTCGCGTCCACCGGCGTGCGGGCGGACGGTGCCGACTTCCTGCTGGACGGCAACCTCACGCTCAAGGGCGTGACCAAGCCCGTGACGTTCAAGCTCGAGGTCAGCGGCTTCGGCCCGGACGCGTACGGCGGCACCCGGGTCGGGTTCTCCGCGACCACGGAGATCAACCGGCTGGACTACGGCGTCTCCTTCAACGGCCCGATCCCCGGCGTCCCCGGCGGCGTGGCCGTCAGCGAGAAGGTCACCGTCACCCTCGAGATCGAGGGCGTCCTCCAGGCCTGAATCTAGGCCAGCGTGAGCGTGGCGCGCCTGTCAGGCGCGCCACGCTCATTTGTGCTGGTGCTTGGTCAGGTAATCGATGTACAGCGGGCGGAGCGCGTCGGCGACCTCGCCTTCGCCGGACCCGACCGCGTCGCTGATCAGCGCCGAGACCTGCGTCAGATCGGCCCCCGCCTCGGCCGGGCGCCCGGCGATCTCCTCGGCGGCCGGGATCTCACGCAGCAGGTCCCACAGGAACTTCACGTCGCCGTGGTGCAGCGCGCGGCGCATCGCCATGTCGTGCAGCTCGCGCGAGGACAGCGACTCAAGATCGGTCTCGGTACCCACGGGTGGACTCTACATCCTCGACGGACCGGGTGAGTCGCCTGTCCCCAGCCGCGCCGCGCGCACCGCGGACGTGAGGATGGGCAGCGTGAACTCGCCGCCGGACGTCTCCGGCCGCGTGGCCAGGTAGACGGTGGCCTGGGTGAGCAGTCGCTCGCGTTCGGTCGGCGGCATGACGAGCAGCTGTGAGTGGGTCGCGATCGTGGCGACCAGGGACGGCGCGGTGCGCCGCTGGCCGTGCTCGAACTCGGCGCGCTCCAGCGGGCCGAACAGGTCCGGCAGGAACCGCACGCCCAAATCCGCCATCATGGCCCGCTGCATCGACAGCGACCGCCGCGCCGCGCCCCCGACCGCCGCCTGCAGGCCCGCCACCCACTCCACCCGGTCGTCATCGCTGTTCCACAGCGCGCCAAGGACCCCGCCGGCTGCCAGCACCCGGGCGATCTCCGGCAGCGCCACGTTCAGGTCGAACCAGTGCATCGCCTGCCCGCACAGCACCGCGTCCACCGAGCCGTCGGCCAGCGGGATGGCCTCGGCGCTGCCCGGCAGCGAGCGGATGCCGGGCAGCCGGCGGCGGAGTTCGGCGAGCATGTCCGGGTCGGGCTCCACCGCGGTCACTTCGGCGCCAAGCCGGGCCAGCACGCGGGTGAGCTTGCCGGTGCCCGCCCCGAGATCCAGCACTCGCAGCCCGGCCACGTCGGCCCCGGCCGCCAGGGCCGGGGCGAGGCACCAGCGCACCGCCGCCTGCGGGTATTCAGGCCGGTGCTCGTCGTACGCCGCCGCGACCGCGCCGAACGATGCCCCGCGGCGTTTCCATTCGTCCTCATCCACGAAGTTCACCCTACTGACGGCGCCCGGCTAATCGAGCCATCGCCCGGCCCGCAGCACCCGGACCGGGGCCAGGTTCTCGTCCGTCACCACGAGGTCGGCGGTCATGCCGGGGGCGAGCGGCCCGCGGTCGGCCCGCCCGAGGACGCGGGCGGGCGCCTGCGACGCGGCCCGGACCGCGTCGGCGAGCGGCACCCCGGCCGCGGCGGCGGTCGCCACCACGTGCAGCAAGTTGCTGGTCCCGCCCGCGATCGCCCCGGCAGCGGACGGAACCCCGGCACCGGGCTCAGGACCGGCCCCGCCCGCGAGCTCGTCAACGGACGGGTCACCGAGTTCGGTGCCCTCATCGTCTGGTGCTAGCCGGGCCACCCCGTGCCTCACCCGGACCCGCAGCGGCCCGAGCTGGTACGTTCCGTCCGGCATCCCGGCGGCGGCCATCGCGTCGGTCACCAGGACCACCCGTCCCGGCGCCGCGGCGGAGAACACCAGGCGGGTGAACCCCGCGTCGACGTGCACCCCGTCGCTGATCAGCTCCACGCTCGCCTCGTCGCTCGCGGCGGCGACGAGCGCCGCCGCGACCGGTCCGGCGGCCCGGTGGCCCAGCGGCGGCATCGCGTTCCCCAGGTGCGTGATGAGCGCGGATCCGCCGGCGTCGGCCAGCGCCGCCGCGAACACGGCGTAATCCGCGTCCGAGTGCCCGAACGCCACGACCACTCCCGCCTCGCGCAGCATCCGCGCGACCGCGGTCGCCCCCGTCCGTTCCGGAGCCAAAGTAACGATCTTGATCGCGCCGCCGCCAGCTTCGAGCAGGTCCCGCGTCAGCGCGGGGTCCGGGTCGCGGAGCAGCGCGGGGGAGTGCGCGCCGCGGCGGGCGGGGGACAGGAACGGCCCCTCCAGGTGAATGCCGAGCAGCCGGCCGTCGGCGACCAGCGGCGCCAGCGCGCGCACCTGCCGCAGCAGGTCCTCCGGCGCGGCGGTGACGAGGCTCGCGACGACGCCGGTCGTTCCGCACGACGCGTGATACGCCGCGGCCGCCAGCGCCTCGTCGGGATCGAACGTTGAGAAGGTGTGCCCGCCGCCGCCGTGACAGTGGATGTCGAGCAGTCCGGGCAGGATCGTGCCGGAGAACGGCGGATCGGACCCCGCCGCGGCCGGACTGACGTCCGTGATCACTCCCGCCTCAACCGTCACCACGCCGTCTGGCTGCCCCCGGGTGGGGATCGCCCCTCGAATCCGCATCCCCCAAGGATGACCGGACGCCTTCCGCGCCGCCGCGGCGGCCCTGTGTATCTGGCGGATGCGTGGTCGCTCTCAGTAGGACGAGAACTCGTTTCGAATCCGGGGAGAAACCATGTTGTTCAGATCTCGTCGCGTGATCGCCGCCGCCGTGGCGGCTCTGGGCCTGGGCATCGGGTCGGCCGTGGTGGCTTCGTCATCCGCGTCCGCCGCGCCGGCCGCCATCCCGGAGTGCACCAGCGCCAACCTCGCCGTCTGGATCTCGCCAGAGCTGGCCAACGGGGCCGCCGGGACCATCTACTACCCGCTCGACTTCACCAACATCAGCAATCACACCTGCTACCTGGTCGGCTGGCCAGGTGTCTCCGCCGTCAACGGCAACATCAAGCAGCTCGGCGCCGCGGCGGTCCGCGACACGACAATCCCGCGGCGAGTCGTGAACGTGGCGCCCGGCGGCACGGCGCACGCCACCTTGCTGTACGTCGACGCCGTGGTGTTCAACCCCGGCTGCGGGCGCGTCACCGCGTCGTACCTGAACGTCTACCCGCCGGATCAGCGCAGCGCGCGGATCGCGTTCTTCGACAACGCCGTGTGCACGGTCAAGGCCCGCACATACCTGCGGATCCGGCGGATTCAGCCCGGCGTCGGCTAACCGACTCCCCGGGGATCCTTTTCAAGTAGTGGGGGAAGACAATGTTCAACCGAACTCGTCGTACGATGGCCGCGTTCGCGGCCGTACTGGGACTAGGCATCGGCTCGGCCGTGTGGGCCAGCACCGCCGCGTCCGCGGCACCTGCCAACATCCCGCCCGTGTGCAGCACCGCCAACCTCGTCGTCTGGGTGAACGTCGACGAAGGCCAGGGCGCGGCCGGCACCTGGTACTACCCGCTGGAGTTCACCAACATCAGCAACCACACCTGCCGGGTGTGGGGCTACCCGGGCGTATCCGCCACCGACGCCAACGGCAAGCAGCTCGGCGACGCGGCCGGCCGTCAGAACATCTGGCCCGGCGCCTGGGTGAACATCGGGGCCGGAGGGACGGCACACGCGCTGTTCGGCTATGGGGCCGCGGAAGTCTCCACCTCCGGTTGCAAGCCGAAGACGGCGACCTACCTCAAGGTGTATCCGCCGAACCAGTTCAGTGCCCGCAACGCGTTCTTCGACTTCCCCTCGTGCACCGTGAAGCATCACACGTACCTGTTCGTGAGCGTGATCCGGCCGGGCACCGGGATCTGACCGCGCTGTGAGCCCGCTCAGTACACGCAGGGGATGCCGTAAGGCGCGTTCGACCCGACCGTGATAGAGCCGCCCGTCTCGCCGTCGTTCGCGCCAGCCGTGGACGACGGCGACGGCGACGGCGAACTCGTGGACGCGGTGCCCGAGCCCGACGTGCGGGATGACGTCAGGCTCGCGGGCACCTGCGTGACGCTCGAGCCGAGCAGCACCTCCACGTGACCGGCGGGCAGCGACGACAGCGCTTGCGCCTTCGCGCCCAACTTGGTCGCGATGATCGCCGCGTTCGCCGACGCTCCCGCGCCGTAGAACACCTGCGTGGCGGACTCGAGGGTCTGCGACTGATCCGACGCGTCCGCGACGGCGCCCGCCTTGTAGCCCAGGCCGACAAGCGCCTGCGAGGTGTCGCCCGCCAGCCCGTTCACGCCGCTGCCGTTGTACACGTCCACCGTGACCGTGGCGGGCGCCGGGGCGGCGGGGGTCTTTTTCTTGCTGGCGGTCTTCGCGGGAGTCTTCTTGGCGGCGGGCTTCGGGTAGAACGCGCTCAGCACGTACGACCTGATGTAGGGCACGTTAATGGTGTTGACGTCCTGCGGGGAGCCGTTGAGCGGCATGTCGGTGACCTGACCGGAGATCGGCAAGGTCTGGAACGTCATGTGCTTGCCGGTGAGCGCGTGCATGTCGCCGGCGAAGCCGGCCAGATTGAAGGTCGAGTCCGTGATGAGGTACTGGCTCGCGGTCGAGGCCAGGCTGTTGATCATGCTGAAGTCGCTGAAGACGCCGTCGTTCTTCAGCTTCCAGATCACGTAGTCCAGAACCGCCTGCTGCCGTTTCGTCCGGCCGATGTCGATGCCGGGGAGCGTGTCGCGAGCGCGGACGAAGGCAAGGGCCTGGTCCGCCGCGAGGTGCAGGTACTGCTTGCCCCCCTTGCGGAAGTTGTAGCCGTCCGCGATCGCGTTCCAGCCGGAAGCCGTGTCGGCCAGGTTCGCGCCGTAGTTCCCCTTCCACGGCATCACGCAGACCTCGATGCCGCCGAACGCCTGCGCCAGCGAGTAGAACCCGATCAAGTTCGCCTCAACGAAGTGATCGATCTTCACCCCGGTAATGGCCGACACCGTGGCGACCTCGAACCCCTGGCCCGCCTGGTTCGCCTTCAGGTAGCGCTCGCTCTGGCTCATCGACGAGCCATAGGTCTGTTGCAAGGACTGGTTGTAGGCGAAGTCGTAGGCCTGGTCGATCTTCCCCTGGGTGATGCCCAGGTAGGTGGCGTGCGGGTAGGTGACCAGGTCGTCGCGCGGGATCGAGAAGCCGATCGCCTTCTGCCCGCCGGCGAATATGTGGATGAGGATCAGCGTGTCGGTGTCCTGGGCGCCGACTTGCCCGCTCGACACCGAATTCACGTTGCCCGAGTGCGTCTCGGTGAGCTGCTGGGCCGACAGCGTCTGCCCCTCGTAGTTGGTGCGGCTCTCCAGGCCCATCACCAGGATGTTCATCGCGCCGGTCGTGGGGCTACCACTGATCGTGATCCCCTTCTCGGTCTGGGTGATGTATCCGACCGCCTTGTGCGCGTAGCCCGCCACGACGAGCGTCACCGCCGCGAACAGGCAGGTGACACCATACGCGAGCTTGGTCGCGACCAGTTTGCCGGCGCGTGGCGTGAGCATTGCCGTCCCTCCAGGTCTACCGCTACCCCTCCGAACTGTATGACGAACAGGGACCAGTGATGTACTCATCCGGCTGCGCGTCTTTAAGTCTTAAGGGGCGGCGCGGCCCGGGCCCAGCTGCGGCCCGGACGGCGGATAGGCTGCCCGCGTGATGGATGAGGTGGCGCCGGGGATCTGGGTGGCGACCGCGGACAAGTACACGACGACGACCACGGTGGTCGCGGGAGCTGGCGGTTCGTGCCTGGTCGCCGATCCGGCGGTGTCGCCGGCGGACCTGGACGCGCTGTCGTCCTGGCTGTCGTCGCGGGGCTTGCGCCCGGCGGTCGGCTGGTCCACTCACCCGCACTGGGACCACGTGCTGTGGAGCCGCGGGCTTGGCGCCGACGTCGTCCGGTACGCCACCCCTCGCGCGTCGCTGACGGCCGAGCGGGAATTGCCGGGCCTAACGGAAGGCGTCCAGGAGTCCGCGCCGGGACACGACCTCGCGCTGTTCGGCCGCGTTGCCCCGCTCGCCGCCGCTGAGGTGCCGTGGGACGGGCCGCGTGCGGTCGTCATCGCGCACGACGCGCACGCGCCTGGTCACGGCGCGCTGTTCCTGCCCGATTCCGGCGTGCTGGTCGCCGGCGACATGTGCTCAGACATCGAGATCCCGCTGCCCGACATGGACGCGGCCCAAGCGCCCGAGGCGCCCGAGGCGTCCGAGGCGTCCGACCCGTTCGGCACATACAGGCACGGCCTCGGGCTGCTCGCGTCGCAGGCCGGCGTGCGCGTTGTCGTCCCTGGTCACGGTCACGTCGGCGACGCGGCGGAGTTCAGCCGCCGGGTCGCCACTGACTTCGCGTACCTGGACGCGGTGGAGGCGGGGCGCGACCCGCGGGACCCGCGGCTGGCGCAGGAGTGGCTGCGCGCGGAGCACGAGCGGCACCGCGCGTACGTCCGCGACGCGGGATAGTTTCGGGTCAGCCGGTCTTCTCTAGCACGAACACCGGGATCTGGCGCGAGGTCTTCCGCTGGTACTCGGCGTAGGGCGGGTACGCCGCGACGGCCCGCTGCCACCAGACGTCGCGCTCGTCACCGGTCAGCTCGCGCGCGGTCATCTCCCACTTGTCCGCGCCGTCCTGCACTTCCACCCGGGGGTTCGTGCGCAGGTTGTAATACCAGAGCGGGTGCTCGGGCGCGCCGCCCTTCGACGCCACCGCGGCATAGCTGCCGTCGTGCTCGACCCGCATCACCGGCGTCTTGCGAACGGCGCCGCTCTTCGCGCCGCGGTTGGTGACGATCACCACGGGCAGTTCAGTGCCCGGCAGCGTCGTCCCCTTGGCCCCGCCGGAACTCTCGTATTGGTCGACCTGGTCCCGGACCCATACTGCCGGGCTTGGCACGTATTCACCGTCAACAGCCATGGTCCCCATCCAACACCACTGCGCCGGACATCTGCCGCGTGCCCTTGCCTCGCGGCGGCGGCCCGGGCACGCCGGATTGCAGCGGCGTCCCGGCCTCAGCTAGCCAGCCCGGCACGGCCAGGCTGGTGCCGCGCGGCCAGCCCCGCGCGGCGGATCAGCGGATAAGACCGGCGAGGACGTCGTCTGACGGTGTGACCGACGACGGCGGTGTGTCGGCGGCAGGCGTGCCGTTGGCGCCGGTCGTGGGCGTCTTCGGCGCCGCGCCCGCCGGCGGTGCCGCGGTCGACGGCTGCTGCGTTGCCGGCTTGGCCTTGTCCGCCGTCTTGGCGGCCTTTGGCTTGGCCGGCTTCGCCGCCTTGGCCGGTTTCGGCTTAGCCGCCGTCGCTGTCCTGGCGGTCGCGGTGGACGTCTTCGCCGTCGCCGTCTTGGCGGTCGTGCTGGACGTCTTCGCGGTCGCCGGCTTCGCGGCCGAGGACTTCGCCGTCGTCGGCTTCGCGGGCTTGGCGCTTGCGGCAGGGGCCTTGGCGGTTGATGCCTTGGCGGTCGATGCCTTGGCCGCGCCCGACGCGCTGGCCGTGGCCGGCTTCGCGCTGGCGTTAGACGCCTTCGCGGTCGCCGGCTTCGCGGCCGAGGACTTCGCCGTCGACGTCTTCGCGGCCGACGCCCTAGCGGCCGCCGGCTTCGCGGCCGAGGACTTCGCGCCGGCCGGGCGAACAGTACGCGCCGATGTCGCGGCGCGAGCCACGGTCCTCGCGGCGGTCGTCGCGCGCGACCGCGCGGCGCTCGTCGTGGACGGTATCGCGGTGGACATCGCCTTGGCGGCGTCGGTCAGTGACTTGACCGCCGTCTCCATCGCCTTGGTCGCGGCGCTGATCGCCTGCAGCGCGGTCGTCATGGTCTTGGCCGAGGACGTCGCCTTCGTCGCCGCGGTGTTCAATTGCGCGGCGGCGGACGTCACCTTGGTCGCCGCCGTAGAGACCGTCCGGGCGGTCGAGCCGGTCGCCGTGGGGCGACTGGCCGACGCCGTGCGACTGGCGGACCCCGTGCGACTGCCAGCCGCAGGGCGACTGGCAGATGTCGGGCGACTAGCGGATGTCGTGCGACTAGCGGACGTCGTGCGGCTGGCGGTCGCGGGCCGGGCCGCGCTCCTGGTGCCGGTGCTCGCGTTCGTCGACCTGCGCGCGGTTGTGTTGCTTGCGGCGGGCTTGGCCGTCGCGCCCGTCGTGGTCTTGTTCGCGGCACCTGCCGTGGACGACTTGGTGGAACTGGTGCGACTAGCGCTCGCCGTCCGCGGACGGGTCGGCTTCTTTGCCGCCGGTGTTGTGGGCACTGATCTCCCCCCATCTGGATCAGTTACGGGGAGTCTCATTCCACGAAGCACAAAGTTTTACACATCGTTGTCGCTTGCACACAAGCCGCAGCAGACTCTCCCGCCTCAGTCAGTCGCGTCCGCGCTCACCGCGGTGACGTCGTGCCCGCGTCCGGCAGCAGCCGGCCGGCAGCAGCGATCGCCTCTCGCGGCGTCGCGCCGCGCCCGCCCGCAACGCCGATGAGATAGCTGCTCAGCGGCAATCACGCCGAGGACCGCGCGACGGCCCGCACCGTCCCCGAGCGTGCCCCCAGCGCTGTCCCGAGCAGCCCGCTGGCGTTCCCGACGATGTACGCCTCATACGTGCGCAGCAAAAGTGCGACCCGCCCCGCGATGACCCGGCTCGGGATCAGGTACATGTTCAGATCGCCGTCGATGATGAAGAAGTAGTCGATGACGTCAGGATCGTACGGAACGCGCCCCGTCTTGTGTGTGCCTGAGCGCCGACCGACGCTGGCCTGCCAGCCATCCCGGCCTTTGGACGTGGTGGTCTTAACTTGGACGCGGCGCAGTCCGTCCGGCATGGACGCCACGAGATCGTACGTGGTCGGCTCGACGGGAAACAGCACGCTGCATCCGCCAAGCGTGAACCACCCTGCCGCGATCGCCGGGCCGGCATCTCGTAGGTGCTCAAGGGCGGGTGTGACCGCGCAGGGCGATGGCTCTACGCGAACGCCCGAACTGAGGTGACTCATGTCCAAGCCGAGGCGGACAGCGTGGCCCTTAAGGTGCGGCCGAATGTTCCCGCTGTTGGCGGACAACCCGAGCGCGACCAGCACCTCATCCCACGAATGCGATCGCGTGACAGCCCGCTCAAGTTGCGAATCCGACCACCGCCGCTTCCCGCGGAAGTGGGACGTGTCGAGGCTGAGTTGGACGCTATGACGGCGGACGATGCGGATCGCACCGGCCGAGGTCGTGTTCAGCCCCAGTTGCCGCATCACGCCCCGCCAGCTGGTGGACGCTGCGACGGCGTCCGTCAACTGCTCATCGGTCCAAGTCCGCTTCATCGAAGAAGGTCTAGCCATACCCGCACTGTAACGGAGGGTACCGACATTTCGGCCTTACGTTCGAAAAAACTTCATTACGTCGGGGCGGGGAGATTTGAACTCCCGATCTCCTGACCCCCAGTCAGGCGCCTTAGACCAAGCTGGGCCACGCCCCGCGCGGCCGGGGAACCCCGGCCAGCGCACATACCTTAGCGCATACCGCCCACTACCCGGAAACGGGAACACCGTGCCCCGCCCGCAACCCGCAGCGCGCCCGCACTGTAGCCGCAGGAAACGGTCATCAAGCGCGGCTACCATCGGCATCGAACCGCGAAGGCGCGGTGGCGGGCGACGGAACCGTCGCGGCCGCGTGCTCTCCGTGAAGACGTGGAGACGTGGAGATAGGAGGTGGACTTGGTCTGGCGCGCGGAGCAAGGTGCCGCGGAAGACAACGTGCCGGGGTTCACGGTGCCACTGCCGCACCGGGGCCGTGGGAACGAGCCCGGGCAGCCCGACCAAACCGAGCCGCGCCCCCAGCAGCCGAGGAGCCGCGGACGCCGCTACCTCAGGCGCGCCGCCATCACGCTCGCGTCCCTCATCGCCGTCTTCGCGATCGGCGTCGCGACTCTCCTGCTCGCCACCCCGTCCGCCACCGACGCCACGAAGCTCGCCGCGCAGCAAGCCGCCCAGCATGGCATCGCCTACCCGGGCCCGCCGGTTCCCGCGAACTTCGCCCGCCCCCTCGTCGCGACAGAAGACCACCGTTTCTACTCCGAGCCCGGCGTCGACGTGCTCGCGGTCGGCCGCGTGGTCGAGGGGAAGATCACCGGCAGCCAGGACCAGGGCGGCGCGACGATCGAACAGCAGCTGGC
>Ga0210395_10000545_pt1 | contig 29367 bp, 33 predicted proteins | sample IncBWH4OmetaG_FD_150861 | JGI IMG/M metagenome (GOLD analysis project Ga0210395, IMG submission 150861) | Forest soil microbial communities from Barre Woods Harvard Forest LTER site, Petersham, Massachusetts, United States - Inc-BW-H-4-O ... | reverse complement strand
GGGTTTCCCCGCGTCGAATCTCGCCCTGAAGCCTTGCAATATATGTACCGCAAAAGCTCCGCAAAACCCAAATGGCTGAAAATCGCGGCCAAAATCGAGCGTAAAATCAGCCGATAATGGGCGTCCTGTGGGGACAAGCTCAGGCGGAAGGACGTTTCAGGGCGAAGCGCCGCGGGAGAATGAGTAAGCCGCCCTCACCGCTCCGGGATGCCGGTCTGCAGCGCCAGCGCATGCAGCTTGCCGCCCATTTCGGCCTTGAGCGCGTCATAGACGATCTGGTGCTGCTGGACGCGCGATTTGCCGCGGAAGGATTCGGCGATGACGGTCGCGGCATAGTGATCGCCGTCGCCGGCGAGATCGCGGATCGTCACCTCGGCATCCGGAATGCGCGTCCGGATCAAGCGCTCGATATCATTGGCCGCCATGGGCATAGCGCATCTCCTCGCTGGACACCCTCCCGGCGAGCGTCGTCCTCCCGATCGTCGTCTTGGCTTAGCAGAATAGGTCGAGGTGGCAAGGGCATGGAAGGGCATGTCCGGCGTCGCGTTCTCCTGGACGACGGCCATCGTGCGATGCATGTTCTGCCGCCAAGACTTAAGGTTACAAGACTTGCGGATACAAGGCTTGCGGGTAAGGGAGGATTTCATGTTCCGGCCGGTTTTACTTGCGAGCGCGCTTGTCGCCGTCAGCCTGGATCCGGCATTGGCGCAACAGCCGACGCAAGCGCAGCGCGACGCGATCCGCGCCTCGTGCCGCTCCGACTTCATGGCCAATTGTTCGAGCGTCACGCCCGGCGGCAAAGAAGCGCTGGAATGCTTGCTGCGGAATCAGGCGAAATTGTCGTCCGCCTGTAACGCTGCCGTGAGCGCCGTTGTCCCGGCGCAGCAAGCGCCCGCAACCGCTCCCGCTCCCGCTGCACAGGCTCCGGCCACTTCGGCCCCCGCTGCCGCCGAGCCAGCCGCGCCAAAGCCCGCGGCGGCATCGCCGGCCGAGCCCGCGCCCAAATCGGCAGAGACTCAGGACGCTCAGCTCAAAGCGGTGCGGCAATCCTGCACGCTCAACGACTTCATGACGCATTGCTCGTGGATCAAGCCGGACAATCCCGAGCTTCTGCTGTGCCTGCAATCGAACGCAGCCGATCTGTCGCCGGCGTGCCAAGCTGCGGTCCAAGGCTCAGCGCCGCCGACAGCGCAAGCGCCTGACAAGAAGCCGGCGGCAACGGCGCCGAGCAAGAAATCGACGGCAGTGCGCGAACCGGCTCCGGCCGCCGCGCCGGCCGCAGCTTCCGCAGCGCCGGCGGCGCCGCCAACCGAAGCACAAAAATCGGCGATCCGCGCCGCCTGCCGCTCCGACTTCATGGCGAATTGCGCAGGTGTTCAGCCGGGCGGTGCCGAGGCGCTGCAGTGCCTCAAGAGCAATGCGGCGAAACTGTCGAGCGCGTGCCGCAGCGCGGTGGCGGCTATTGGCGGCGCAGGCGCTGGCAGTTCGCCGGCAGCGGCATCTGCACCGCCTGCCGCGAGCGCGCCGGTGCCCGCTGTCGCCCCGCTCGGGCCGATTCCGCCGATGCGGCCGCGGGACGCTCTGGCCATCCTCTCAGTATGCCGCGCCGAACAGCAGTCGCTGTGCAGCGGCACCCCGATCGGCGGCGGGCGCATTCTGTCGTGCCTTGCCGATCACGCGCCGCAATTGTCACTGGAATGCTATCAGGCGCTCGCGCGCGCGACGCGGTGAGCCCGGGCGTGGAGTCATAAATCCGCAGGTGTATTTTTGCGGCGCTCAGCGACATGCCAAAGCACGCCGGACGGGTCCCAAACGTAACCGACGCGCAGTCCCCAAGGCTGCATGGCTGGCGCCTTCGGCGGTCGAACACCGAACATCTTCGGCAAATCCAGAGCCTCGATACGCTCCCACCATGCGTCGAGGTTGTCGACCATCATCTGCATCATGCAGTTTTCGGCCCATTCTTTTTTATAATATCGCTGCAGGATAAGAGCACTTGCGCCCACGCCGAAGATGGCGACATCACCGTCGAGCAGTTTCTTGAAACCAAGCGCTTCGTAGAAGGCTTTGCTTGAGTCGAAGTCCTTTGCCGGAATGAAGGCGCGCGCCGCTTCCGTACCGCTTGGAACCGCCATCCTGCCCTCCTGCATCACTTGCCTTTGAATGTGCCAAGATTGCGATCCGGGTTCAGCTTCAGCAATGGGTCATAAAGCTGCTGCGACTGCTCCAACTCTCGGTTTCCGCCCACCCCCAATAACGAGCACTATGCGGACGGGCTGCACAGGGATATTGATAGCTCTCATCAAACCCCGGGCAGGAGACGACCTTGGCAAACTTCAATGAAAATGCGGAGCGCGCTGTAGAGCAGACCATGAACCAAACGCGTGGCGCAATGGAACAGTACTTTGATTTTGTTCAGAAGGCATTTTCATCTTATCCGTTGGGCAACACCGAGCTGACTGAAAAAATGAAGAGCTTCACCGAAGAAAATATCGCCGAGGCTCAGAAGTTCGTGCAAAGCCTCAGTCAAGCGAAAGACCTTCAGGATGCCCTTCGCATTCAGACCGAATATATGCAGAAACAATTTCAGGCCTTCGGCGAACAGACAAAGAGCCTGACTGAATCATTTACAAAGGCGACAACGGGCGTCGTCAAGAACCCGTTCAGAAATTACTAGAGCATGATCCGGAAAAGTGGAAACCGGTTTTCCGAAAGATCATGCTCAATCAAAAAGCTAGAGCGGGTTCGTGTTCAACGAAACATTATCCCGCTCTAGCGACGAACTTGGTGGCTACGCCTTGCTCGCCATATAGGTCGGCAGCCAGGTCTCGAAGCTTGATTTGAGCTCGTCGACCGGCAGCGGCCGCTCGCCCGCGACCGCAACAACGCGGCCGCCGGTGGCGCCGAGCCGCATGAAGGGCACGCCAGCTTCCATGGCGCGTTGCGCGATCGGTTCGGAATTCCGCGCCGTAACCACATAGCGCGCCTGATCCTCACCGAACCAGAAGGCATGTGCGGGCATTGCCGCCGGCGCTTCCAGAACAGCGCCGACATTCGACGCCATCGCCATTTCTGCGAGCGCGACCAACAGACCGCCATCGGACACGTCATGCGCCGCCGACACCAGGCCGTCGCGGATCAGACCGCGCACGAACTCAGCGTGACGAAGCTCGGCGGCAAGATCGACCGGCGGCGGCGCGCCCTCTTCGCGGCCGCAAATATCGCGCAGATAGATCGACTGGCCAAGCCAGCCGCGCGTCTGCCCGATCAGCATGATCGCTTCGCCTTCGGCGGCGAAGGCGAGCGTCATGGACTTGGTGAATTCGTCGAGCACCCCGACGCCGCCGATGGTCGGCGTCGGCAGAATGGCGCGGCCCAAATCTTCCCCAGCAACCTTGGTCTCGTTATAGAGCGACACATTGCCGGACACGACCGGGAACGACAGCGCTCTGCAGGCTTCGCCGATGCCGCGGATGCAGCCGACGAGCTGCGCCATGATCTCGGGCCGCTCCGGATTGCCGAAATTCAGATTGTCGGTGACGGCGAGCGGCTTGCCACCGACAGCGGAAATATTGCGAAAGGCCTCGGCCACCGCCTGCTTGCCGCCTTCGAACGGATCGGCCTCGCAATAGCGCGGCGTCACGTCCGATGTCAGCGCCAAAGCCTTCGGCCCCTCATTGATGCGCACCACCGCGGCGTCGCCGCCCGGACGCTGCACCGTGTTACCAAGAATGACATGGTCGTATTGCTCCCAGACCCAGCGCTTGGAGCAGAGATCCGGCGAGCCGATCAGCTTCGCCAGAGCATCGGCGGTGCTCATCGGCGGCTTGATCGACGCCGCGTCGATCACCGCAAGCCTTGCGCCGTCCGTATGCGGGCGATCGTAGAGCGGCGCTTCGTCGCCGAGCTCCTTGATCGGCAGGTCAGCCATGACCGCGTCGGCGTGGCGGACGACAAAGCGCTTGGTCGGCGTCGTCTCGCCGACAATGGCGAAGTCCAAGCCCCATTTGCGGAAGATGGCTTCGGCTTCTTTCTCCTTCTCCGGCTTGAGCACCATGAGCATGCGCTCCTGGCTCTCCGACAGCATCATCTCGTAAGCGCTCATGCCGGTTTCGCGGCACGGCACCGTGTCGAGATCGAGCGTGACGCCGAGATCGCCTTTGGCGCCCATCTCGACGGCGGAACACGTGAGACCTGCCGCGCCCATATCCTGAATGGCGATGACGCAGCCCTTGGCCATGATTTCGAGGCAGGCTTCGAGCAGGAGCTTTTCCGAGAACGGATCGCCGACCTGCACTGTCGGCCGCTTCTCCTCGGCATCGGCGCCGAACTCGGCCGAGGCCATGGTAGCGCCGTGGATGCCGTCGCGGCCGGTCTTGGAGCCGAGATAGACAATCGGCATGCCGACGCCGGAGGCCGCCGAATAGAAAATCTTGTCCTTCTCGGCGATGCCAACCGCCATGGCATTGACCAGGATGTTGCCGTCGTAGCGGCGATGAAATCGCACCTCGCCGCCGACCGTCGGCACGCCGAAGGAATTGCCATAGCCGCCGATGCCGGCGACGACGCCGGACACCAGCGAGCGGGTTTTCGGATTGTTGGGATCGCCGAACGACAGCGCATTGAGACAGGCGATCGGACGCGCGCCCATGGTGAAGACATCGCGCAAAATGCCGCCGACGCCGGTCGCCGCACCCTGATAGGGCTCGATATAGCTCGGGTGGTTGTGGCTCTCCATCTTGAAGACGACGGCGAGCCCGTCGCCGATATCGATGACGCCGGCATTCTCGCCCGGCCCCTGGATCACCCAGGGCGCCTTGGTCGGCAGCGTGCGCAGATGGATGCGCGAGGACTTGTAGGAGCAATGCTCGTTCCACATCGCCGAGAAAATGCCGAGCTCGGTGAAGCTCGGCACCCGGCCGATGAGTTTGAGGATGCGCTCATACTCGTCCGGCTTGAGGCCGTGTTGCGCGATCAATTCAGGGGTGATGGCAGGTTCGTTGGAGATCACGAGATTGTTCTAGTCCGCTCACACATTAATTTCATCCGTCGTGGCCCAGCGTATGCCGGCCATCCACGCCCGATTTTCAGTATGTAAAGACGTGGATGCCCGGCGCAATAGGCGAGCGAAGCGACGCCGTCTTTTTAGACGACTATGGCCGGGCATGACGACGCGGGTTAAGAGTCATGCCGCCAGCCTGAAATGATCCACCAGTCCCGCGAACAGACCGCGGCCGTCGGTGCGGCCCATTGCGGGCTCAACGTGATTTTCCGGATGCGGCATCATGCCGAGCACATTGCCGCGCTCATTGATGATGCCGGCGATGCCGTTCATGGCGCCGTTGTGATTCCAGTTCGGATCGACGATGCCGTCGGGCGACGAATAGCGGAACAGCACCCTGCCCTCGCCTTCGAGCCGCGCGATGGTTTCGCCATCGGCGATGTAATTGCCTTCGCCGTGAGCAACCGGGACGCGGATCACCTGGCCGGCATTATAGCCGCGCGTGAACGGCGTATCGGAACGCTCGACGCGCAGATAAACATCGCGGCAGATGAAGCGCAGCTGCGCGTTGCGCATCAGCACGCCCGGCAGCAATCCGGCCTCGCAGGCGATCTGAAAACCGTTGCAGATCGCGAGCACGACCCCGCCCTTTTGTGCAAAGGCGCGCACCGCATCCATGATCGGCGCGCGCGCGGCAATGGCGCCGCAACGCAAATAATCGCCGTAGGAGAAGCCGCCGGGGATGACGACGAGATCGGTGCCCGCCGGGAGCGCCGTGTCGGCATGCCAGACCATCGCCGGCTCTTTGCCGGAGACAAGCCGCAGCGCGCGCGCCATGTCGCGCTCGCGATTGATGCCGGGGAAGACGACGACGGCTGATTTCATCTTGGTCCAGACCGGCCGGGCCGGCTCCATTCATCCGCTAACGTCGATCCGATAATTCTCGATGACGGTATTGGCGAGCAGCTTCTCGGCGGCGTTTTTCAGCGCGGCTTCGGCCTGCGCCCGGTCGCCGCTTTCGATCTCGATCTCGAAAACCTTGCCCTGGCGCACGCTCGCCACCCCGTTCACGCCGAGCGTCCTCAGCGCGGCCTCGATGGCCTTGCCCTGGGGGTCCAAAATCCCCGATTTCAGCGTGACCGTCACTCTAGCTTTCATTGGATACGGCCTTTCATCAAAGGCTGCCTTTGCGCTGAGCGCTGCAAATTCACCCCTTCAATATGGATGAATCGGCGCTCCCGCAACCTCCGGCCGCCCCAACACACCACGGCTTTTTCAGAGCCGCAAGGACGGACGACGAACGCTGCTACCGGATCAGAGCTGTTCTTCCTTGCCCGATATCGCAGGCAACGGGTTGGCGGGCTCCGATGCGCCAGGCGGGAGCGGCGGCCCTTCCTCGATCTTCATGACGTCGACGAACGCGTTCAGCGACTTTTGCGCCAGGTCGCGGTTCTTCGAGACCGATTGAATGCGGATGAGAACCGGACCGGCGAAGATAAGGGCGGTGTCGAGATAGATTGGCACATTGGCGCGCGTGAATTTGCTCTCGTTCAAAACCGCCGGATAAGTCTTCAAGGTCGTGGTCTTGGACGTCAACGTGTCGACCTTGTCGGCGCCATCGGTAAGGATTTCGTGCGCCGCGTCCGCCGCACGGATACTTTTCGGCAGATCGATCTTGGCGAGTTTGTCGAGCGCCTGCGGATCGGGATGCCGCGTCGGGCTCCGCGAAAACACCATGGTGACGGTTTCAGCGTCCGAACAGGCCAGCGGCTTGCATTTGAAGAGGCGTTGCGCCGTCGTCGCCGTTTTTTGCGATTCCCATTTGTCCGGGTCCGGCAGTGGCGTCGTGACGCGCGTGGCGCCGGGCCTGATGGGAGCTGGATTTGCGCCGGGTGCTGCCGGATTAGTGCCGGGCGTCGAAGGGCCGGCGCCTGGTGTCGTCGGGCTTGCGGCGTCAGGCGCGGGCTTTGCCGAGCTCGCACTCGGTGGCGCCGTTTTCGTGGCGTCGCCGCCTGCGGTTTGGGCCAAAGCAACGGAGCCGGCAAAAATCGGTGTGAAGGCAGCGGCCCAAAGCAACGTCGCAAAGGCAACCTTTTTCATGGGCGTCCGACCAGCGTCACGACAATTGAAACTTAAAGTGGTGACTGAAGCAAGACATGCGAGCAAGACATGTGAGCAATACATGCCAGCAAGACATGCCGCGCCTGTTCGGACGGATCTCACTGCAAGTCCGGCCGCGCGCTTTCGAACAGTTGGCCGTAGCCGCCGAGATAGCCGCTGTCACCGACCAGCCGCATCGCCGCCCAGAACGCCGCCGTTGCCGAGGACACCACGGGGATGCCGAATTCCTGTTCGAGCGGCCGCGCTACGCCCAGCGTGCGCAATCCGCCGCAGGAGATCAGAATGGCATCGGCGTCCGGCGCTTGCGCGGCGGCGCTTTGCGCCAGCGTGATGATGTCGGCCTCGGTCTTTTTGTGCGGCTCGGCGAATTCAACGATGTTGAAGCAGGTCAGCGCCAGCACATCGATATCGGCCGCGGCCAGAAGCTCTCGCAAGCGCCGGTTCACGACATCGGTATAAGCAGTAGCCACCGCGATCCGCTTGGCGCCGACTTCGCGCAGCCCATCGAGAACGGACTGGCTCATGGTCGAAACCGGAAGCCCGGTGCGGCGGCGCAATTCTTCAAGCAGATCCTGATGCGCCTGCGGGCCACGATAGAAAGTCAGCGACGTGCCGATCACCATGATGGCGTCGACGCCTTGCGCGACAAGATAATCGGCAGCAGGGAGGATGGCGTTCCAGGCCGGATCGTAGCCTTGCGGGGTGAGGTCGCGCACAGGCGCCGAGCGCGCGATGAAGCGCACGCCCGGATACATCGCCGGCCCTTCCGGCGGGATCTCGTGGTTTGCGGTCGGAACGACAAGGCCGATGGTCAAGTCGTTCCGCATCTGGTGCGCCCGCGCGAACCCAACTCGCTAAAAACTAGCCCTTGACCAGGATGGGCCCGGTGCCTTGCGGCCGTTCGCCCTCGTTCATGATGCCAAGACGTTTCGCCACCTCGGTATAGGCTTCAAGGAGCCCGCCGAGATCGCGGCGGAAACGGTCCTTGTCGAGCTTCTCGTTCGACTTGATATCCCACAGCCGGCAGGAGTCCGGCGAAATCTCGTCGGCGACGACGATCCGCATCAGATCGTTCTCCCACAGGCGTCCGGTCTCCATCTTGAAGTCGACCAGACGGATGCCGACGCCGAGGAACAGCCCGGACAGGAAATCGTTGACGCGGATGGCGAGCGACATGATGTCGTCGATCTCCTGCGGCGTCGCCCAGCCGAACGCGGTGATGTGTTCTTCCGACACCATCGGATCGTTGAGCTGATCGTTCTTGTAATAGAACTCGATGATCGAGCGCGGCAGCTGCGTGCCTTCCTCGATGCCGAGCCGTTGCGACAGCGAGCCCGCCGCGATATTGCGCACGACGACTTCGAGCGGAATGATCTCGACCTCGCGGATCAATTGCTCGCGCATATTGAGGCGGCGAATGAAGTGCGTCGGCACGCCGATATCGTTGAGGTGCTGGAAGACGTATTCGGAGATCCGGTTATTGAGGACTCCCTTGCCTTCGATCACCTCGTGCTTTTTGGCATTGAAGGCGGTCGCATCGTCCTTGAAGTGCTGGATCAGCGTTCCAGGCTCGGGCCCCTCGTAAAGGACCTTCGCCTTGCCTTCATAGATGCGGCGACGGCGGCTCATTGGAGTGTACCGGGTTTTTGTAAAATCCATGGGGATGCCGTGGCTCCATTTCAGAGGTTAGGTCCGCGGCGGCGGTATCAGGCTCGCTGTCGACCGTGTGCAACTCGGCACAGGGTGCGACACAACACAGTTTGCGACTCAACTCAGCGGCCCTTCGCGACACAAAAGCTAGCCGAAGGTGCCGTGGAGTACAATCGGCATAGACCCGCGCGCCCACAATCGCAACGACCATCTGCGGGCGCCAGACCGGTTGCCTTGACGGGTTACCCCCGTTATGCAAGGCGGCAATTGGTTTACAATGCGGCAAAACCGTCTCCAAACCCGTTCCACGCAAAGGCCCGAGGCCATGACCACATTCGACAAGCGCGAAGAAGCCTTCGAACAGCAATTCGCGCATGATGAGGCACTCAGGTTCAAGGCGACCGCGCGCCGCAACAAGATGCTGGGCCTATGGGCGGCCGAGAAGCTCGGTATGTCCGGCACCGAGGCCGACAGCTATGCGCTGTCGGTCGTGATGCTCGATGTCGACAAGAAGGGCGACGTGGCGGAGAAGGTCCGCAAGGACTTCGACGCCAAAGGCGTCGCGCAATCCGCGCACCAGATCGAGCGCACAATGAACGAGTTGCTGGCGCGCGCCGTCGCCGACATCAAAGCCGGCCACTAGCGCGCCGGTGGCTCACGCAAATTCCGACGGCGGAATTACAGAAAAATTGTCGCGATAGGGAGACATTCATGGCCATTGCCAATTTCACGCTCGCCAACCGGCTGCACGCTGGAGAGACGGTCTATTCCGGCTGGTGCGGCCTGCCCTATCCGATTGTCGCCGAAACCTTGGCGCGCGACGGCTTTTCCGCGGTCACCATCGAAAGCCAGCACGGCCTGTGGGACACCGGCGGCATTCTCAACGGCATAGCTGCGGTGCGCCAGGGCGGCGCCGCGCCGATCGTGCGGGTTCCGCTCAACGATTTCGCTTTGGTGAGCCGCTCACTCGATTTCGGCGCCGAAGGCATCATCGCGCCGATGATCAATACGCCGGCCGACGCCCGCGCCTTTGCCGCGGCGGCGAAGTTTCCGCCGACCGGCGAGCGCAGCTGGGGCCCGCACCGCGCGACGACATTCGCCGGCCTCTCCGACCAGTCGGTCTATCTGCGGGAAGCCAACGACAATATCGTTACGCTGGCGATGATCGAGACCCGCGCGGCGCTGCAGAATTTCGAGGCGATCATCACGACGCCCGGCATCGACGGCTTCTTTCTCGGCCCGTCGGACCTGTCGATTGCGCTGTCGGACGGCAAGACCGTCGATCCGCTGTCGAAGGAAGTCGAAGGTCATCTCGACACCATGATCGCCGGCGCACAGAAGGCGAAGAAGATTCCCGGCGCCTATTGTCATTCGGCCGAGCGCGCCGCCGCGCTCGCCAAGCGCGGCGTGAAATTCCTCGCGGTCTCGAGCGACCTGTCGATGCTGCGCGCGGGAGCCGCGGCGGCGCTGAAAGTGATCAAAGGCTAGAGCGTCACTTGCAGCGGCCTACGATGCGCCCGGCAGCATGCGCGTCAGCGTGCGATCGCGCCACACATGGTGGTGAATGATCGCGGCGCAAGCGTGAACGCCGGCCAGGATCAACAGCGCATCCGCCAAATACGCGTGCAGCCCAAGCATCGTCCTCGCGATAGCGCGATCGGCCGGCCAGGGCGAGGTAAAATTCCAGACGCCGAAGATCGGCAGATCGTGACCGCGCTTGAGCTGCACGATGATGCCGAGAAACGGCACAACGACAAGAAGCGCATACAGCGCGAAATGACTGAGCTTTGCCACGATCTCTACCAGTTTTCCAAAAGGCGTTGCTTCTGCGGGCGGCGGCGGATCAGTAAAGCGCCAGACCAGCCGCACCACGAGCAAAACCAACACGCATTGTCCAAGCGTCATGTGCACGAGAAAGCCGAACTCGCGCGCGCCGCCTTTCGGCAAATCGTGGCCGAACTGGCCGAGCAGCCATCCCGCGATCACAAACAAAGCGGTGAGCCAATGTACGGCTTGCGGGATCGCGCCGTATCGCGACGTCGAATTTCGCAGTTGCATGATTGGGACCTTGATACGCGGCAGCAGAGATGCGGCAGGTTTTGCGCGCGGCGTTCTTTTGAACTGAAAGAATTCTAATTCAGCCGATCGCTGCATCGATGCGCGCAAGGGCCGCTGGCATATCAGACTCGATCGCCGTGGCAAGCACTTCGACGATGCGATAGTCGTGCGCCGCAAGCCAGGCATGCCGCTCGCGGCGAGCGGTTTCGATTGCCTCGCTGTTTTCCGCCGGCGTGATTTCGATGACGAGACGCAGCGGGAACGATACGAAGTCGCAGATGTGCTGACCGATCGGCGTCTGCCGCTTGAAACCGCAGCCGGCGAAGCGGCGATCGTTGGTGAGCGCCTGCCACAACATCCGCTCGGCCTCGGTCGGATTGCGGCGAAGAAGTCGCGCCAGCCCGCGCACTGGGCCGCGCTCTTTCGGCACGCGGCCCGAACCGTGCTCGGCCAGAAGCTCGCGCAGCATTTCGGCCTCCGCGCCGTCGAGCACGCCGCCGCGCGCCGGACCTTTGCGGCCCTCCGCGATCGACATGATCACGCCATGCAGTGTCTGGATGTCCTGCTGCGTCGGCTGCATGCGCGAAAAAATGTTGCGCAGATTGATCTGCATGGTCTCGCGCTTGTCGGGCGGACGGAAGAATTCGACTTTTTCCAGCTCGCGTTCGAGCGCAGCAAAGAAAGCCAGCAATTGCTGCTTCGGCGCCGGCGCGGATTTATCGGGCATGCCGAATGGCAATTTCTCTGCCGTTGAGAGCTTGAACCACTCGTAGGCGATGACGACGATGGCTTGCGCCAAGTTGAGCGAAGCGAAGGCCGGATTGACCGGCAAGGTGACGATGCGGTCGGCCAGCGCGACCTCGTCGTTCTCGAGCCCGTTGCGCTCGCGGCCGAACACGATCGCGACCGTCTCGCCGGCTGTGACCCGCGGCGCGATCTGCCGCGCCGCCTCGGCCGGCCCGATGACCGGCTTGGCCTGGTCATGGGCGCGCGCGGTCGTTGCCAGAACGAAGCTGCAATCGGCAATCGCTTGGTCCAGCGTGTCGTAGAGCTCGGCGCCGTCGAGGATGCGGTCGGCGCCGGCCGCCATCACCTGCGCCTTCTCATTCGGCCAGCTTTGCCGCGGTTTGACCAGACGCAGCCGCGACAGGCCGAAATTGGCCATGGCACGGGCGGCAGCCCCGATATTCTCGCCGAGCTGCGGCTCGACCAGAACCACCACCGGACCGGGCGTCTCGACCCAGCGCTTGGTCTTGTCGGTGCCGGCGCCCGGCATGCAGTGCTCCTCGGCGGGCAAATGCCCTCAACGCGCAGCCCCTGCCCAAGCCGGCCGCTTGCGTCAAGCGGGCGGCACCGTATCCGGCCGAAACACCCGGCGGCTCCCGCCGGAACCGGCGGTTGTCTCGCACCTGCTGACAAGGCTTTTACCGACGGAGTGCGGATGCTATAGGGCGCGCGCCGAACTCCCGTCAGTCGAATTCCCGGTTGGCGATGTCCGCGCCGAGAACAATTCATTTAAGGGCCCGCGGGGGAAACCATTCCACCGCGCCCGCCAATGTTCAGTTTCCGGTCGGCCCAAACAAGCACGGCGACCAGAGGTGCAAGCATGCCAGATCTCGAAATCATGTGGACGAAGGTCGATGAAGCCCCGGCGCTCGCGACCTATTCCGAACTGCCGATCGTCGAAGCTTTCGTGGGCACGGCGGGCGTATCCATAAAGTTGAAGGACATCTCGCTGGCCGGTCGCATCATCGCCAGCTTCCCCGAGAAACTCACCCCGGCGCAGCGAATTAACGACGAACTCACGGAACTGGGCGAGCTCGCGACGCGGCCCGAGGCCAACATCATCAAACTGCCCAACATCTCCGCCTCAATCCCGCAGCTCAAGGCCGCGATCAAGGAACTGCAAGGCAAGGGCTACAACGTTCCGGACTATCCGGACAACGCGACGACGGAAGCCGAGAAGGACATCAAGTCTCGCTATGCCAAGGTGTTCGGCAGCGTCGTCAATCCGATATTGCGCGAGGGCAATTCCGACCGCCGCGCCGCTGGCGCCGTGAAGCAATATGCCCGCAACAATCCGCACAAGATGGGCGCCTGGAGCGCCGACTCCAAATCGCATGTGGCGTACATGTCGGGCGGCGATTACTACGGCTCGGAAATCTCGACCACCGTCGCGGCAGCGACCAATGCCCGCATCGAACTTGTCGGCGCCGACGGCGCTGTCACGGTGCTGAAGGCGAAGACGCCGATCGAGGCCGGCGAGATCATCGACGCGGCGGTGCTGAGCCGCAAGGCGCTGCGCGCCTTCTTTGCCGAGCAGATCGAAGCCGCCAAGAAGGATGGCGTGCTGTTCTCACTGCAAGTGAAGGCGACCATGATGAAGATCGCCGATCCTATCGTGTTCGGCCATGCCGTTTCCGTTTACTTCGCCGACGTGATCGAGAAGCACGCCGCCACGCTGAAACGTCTCGGCGTCAATCTCAACAACGGCTTCGGCGATCTGCTGACGAAGATCGAGACGCTGCCGGAAGCTGAAAAAGCAGCGATCAAGGCCGACATCAAGGCCGAGTACGCGAAACGACCGGGCCTCGCCATGGTCAATTCCGACAAGGGGATCACAGGCCTGCACGTGCCCAGCGACGTGATCATCGACGCTTCGATGCCGGCGATGATCCGCGAGTCCGGCCGTATGTGGGGCCCGGACGGCAAGCTGCACGACGTCCTCGCCGCGATCCCGGACCGCTCCTACGCGCGGATGTATCAGGCGGTCATCGAAGACTGTAAGGCCCACGGCGCGTTCGACCCCAAGACCATGGGCTCTGTTCCCAACGTGGGCTTGATGGCGCAAAAGGCCGAGGAATACGGCTCGCACGACAAGACCTTTGAAGTTCCCGCGGGCGGCACGGTTCGTGTTGTCGCCGATGACGGCAAGGTGCTGCTGGAGCGTCCGGTCGAGACCGGCGACATCTTCCGCATGTGCGAGCTCAGGGACGCGCCGATCCAGGACTGGGTCAAGCTCGGGGTGCGGCGCGCGCGCCTCACCAACACTCCGGCAGTGTTCTGGCTTGACGCCAAGCGCGCGCACGACGCCCAGGTCATCGCCAAGGTCGAGAAATACTTGAAGGATCAAGACACCGCGGGGCTCGACATCCGCATTCTGCCGCCGGTCGAAGCGATCAAGTTTTCGCTCGAGCGCATCCGCAAGGGGCAGGACACGATCTCCGTCACCGGCAACGTGCTGCGTGATTATCTGACCGACCTGTTTCCGATTATGGAACTCGGCACCTCGGCCAAGATGCTGTCGATCGTTCCGCTATTGGCGGGCGGTGGCCTTTTCGAGACCGGTGCCGGCGGCTCGGCGCCCAAGCACGTGGAGCAGTTCCAGGAAGAGGACTATCTGCGCTGGGATTCGCTCGGCGAGTTTCTTGCGCTGGGCGCGTCGCTCGAACATCTGGCGCAGACCTACAAGAACGCCAAAGCGCAGGTTCTCGCCGAGACGCTCGATACGGCCATCGGCAAGATCCTCGAGTTCAACCGTTCTCCGGCACGCAGGGTCGGCGAACTCGACAATCGCGGCAGCCATTTTTATCTCGCTTTGTATTGGGCTCAGGCGCTGGCCGCGCAGACCAAGGACGCGGAACTGCAAGCCCGCTTCAAACCGCTGGCCGAGATGCTCGCCAAGAACGAGGCCAAGATCAATGCCGAGCTGATCGGCGCGCAAGGCAAACCGGTCGATATCGGCGGTTACTACCTGCCCGATTCCGCCAAGACATCGGCGGCGATGCGGCCGAGCGCCACGCTGAACGCCGCGCTCGCCACACTCTGACGCGGAGATCCGGCAGCGGGCGTTTCCGAGGCTGACTCGCTAGACATGACTCGCTCGTCGAGCGGGTCCTCATTCCGGGCGGCAATGCCGCCCTTCTCGCCGTGACCTGATTCTTGCTATAGAGCCCGTCGCAGCTGCAGGGGTAGCGTCGCCGGAGCGCGCGCCTGATCGCTGACAATTCAAACCTGCAACCGACCGCGCTCCAACGGGATCGAAACTCCATGGCGAAAATCAAGGTGACCAACCCCATCGTCGAGATGGACGGGGACGAGATGACCCGGATCATCTGGCAATACATCAAGGACAAGCTGATCTACCCCTATCTCGACATCAACCTGATGTATTTCGATCTCGGCATGCAGAAGCGCGACGAGACGCGCGACCAGATCACCATCGATGCGGCCGAGGCCACCAAGAAGGTCGGTGTCGCGGTAAAATGCGCCACCATCACGCCGGATGAAGCGCGCGTGAAGGAATTCAATCTGCACGAGATGTATCGCTCGCCGAACGGCACCATCCGCAACATCCTCGGCGGCGTCATTTTCCGCGAGCCGATCCTCTGCAAGAACGTGCCGCGGCTGGTGCCGGGCTGGACGCAGCCGATCATTATCGGCCGCCACGCCTATGGCGATCAGTATCGCGCCACCGATTTCAAGGTGCCCGGCAAGGGCAAGCTTTATCTCACTTTCGTCGGCGATGACGGCAAGGAGATCAAGCGCGAAGTGTTTCAGTTCCCGGGCTCGGGCGTCGCCATGGCGATGTACAATCTCGACGACTCGATCCGCGATTTCGCCCGCGCGTCGATGAATTACGCCTATAACCGCGGCTATCCGCTCTATCTCTCGACCAAGAACACCATCGTCAAAGTCTATGACGGGCGTTTCAAGGATATCTTCCAGGAAATCTTCGACAGCGAGTTCAAGGATAAGTTCGCCGAGAAGAAGATCACCTATGAGCACCGGCTGATCGACGACATGGTGGCTGCCGCCCTGAAATGGTCGGGCGGCTATGTCTGGGCTTGCAAGAACTATGACGGCGACGTGCAGTCCGACACCGTGGCGCAAGGCTACGGCTCGCTCGGCCTGATGACGTCAGTGCTGACCACGCCGGACGGCAAAGTGGTTGAAGCCGAAGCCGCCCACGGCACAGTCACGCGGCATTACCGCGAGCATCAGAAGGGCCGCGAGACCTCGACGAATTCGATCGCCTCGATCTTTGCCTGGACGCGCGGCCTCGCCCATCGCGCCAAGCTCGACAACAATGCGGAACTGGCGAAATTCGCTTCCACGCTCGAGAAGGTGACCGTCGGCACCGTCGAGTCCGGCTTCATGACCAAGGACCTGGCGCTCTTGGTCGGCCCGGATCAGAAGTGGCTCACCACCACCGGCTTCCTCGACAAGATCGACGCCAACCTGAAAGCCGCGATGGCCTAGTGGCCGCTGCCGCGACAGTTCAACGAGCGCATTGCATCACTGCACTGCGCTCGTTTTCGCTTGGTCGATATAAATCAGCGGGGCGGATCGCCGAAAACGCCATGCTTCGGCGATACCGGGATCAAAACTCTCTGCCGAGCATCCGATCGACTGACAGCCGTCCGCCGCCGCGGAAGAAGATCGCCGCGTAGAGTATCAACAGCACCAGCGGATATTCGAAGCCACCCTTCGGGCTCGAGAAGCTGTAGCCGTTGGGATAATGCCAGAAGGTGATGATGAGGAACTCGACCGTGAGCATCAGCGCGATCGGCCGGGTCAATAAACCGATGGCCAGCGCCGCGCCGCCGAAACATTCGAGAACGCCGAGGAAATAGGCGAAGCCGAGCGGCATCGGCAGGCCGAGCGGCGTCACCACGTGATCGGCCACGCCCTGGATATTGCCGCCGAACAGCTTGCCATAGCCGTGATAGACGAGGATCGCCCCGGCGACGAAGCGGATGATGGAATAGCTATAGGGCGCAATGGACTCGTAGAGGCTCGCAAGCCCCGGAAAGATCAATCTCGATTTGTCGATCTGTCCTGATGTGTTCCCGGCAATGGACATTTGTCACTCCCCTTGTTGAGCCCTGTTGGGCGAAGTCGTTCAATCAAGCACGATCTGCAGACGTGAAGGGCGCAGCCCCGCCCCGATTATACGGCGATAAACACCGCGTGAACTGGCGAATTCCGTTTTAGCCACGCCGCTGGCAAAGCCATGCCGGAAGGCCTATTTGACTTTACGTGTCGGAAGCGACGGAGGCGTGCCCATGAGTAAGCTTGGCACCAGGATCGGAACGATCGCGCTCGTCGTCGCGTTGCTCGGCCTGCTCGTCGCGGCGAGCTGGTTTGCGATCCACACATGGATGTCGGCCGAAGGTCCGGCCATGCCGACCTCAGGCTATGTCGCCATGGCGCTTGGCGTCGTCTTTTCGGTCGCGCTCGGTTGCGGGCTGATGGCGCTGGTCTTCTATTCGAACCGTTACGGCTATGACGAGGCGAGCCGCGATGCTTTGCCCTTGCCGCACGACGAAGACCGGAGCGCCGGCGCACGTTGAATCGGCGCCGCCCTTTGTTTAGCCTCCCTGCCAATTCCGGATCTCAAGGCATCCGGCGCAAATGAGGGAGTGCTTTATGACGCGAACCATCCGGCTACAGAGCGACAGCAACGCCCACGACCGGCCGTGGCGGGTCGCGGTCGAGCAAGGCTTCTTCGCCGCCGAAGGCCTTAACGTCGAATATTTCGAGGACAATCCGAACGGCGTAGCCGGACGCGTGGAAGATTTTTCCAAGCGCTGGAAGGAGTCGCAGCTGCAGAGCGGCGCGCTCGAAGTCTATCCGGTCTGCGAATGGGGCGCGATCGAGCGCGTGCAGGCGCTCGGAGGCGGCAAGATCATCGGGCTCGACACCACCGTACGTACCGGCGCGCTGATGGTCGGCAAGGATTCCAAAATCCAATCGGTCGGCGAATTGCGCAATGTGCCGATCGCGGTGACCTGGCACGCCGGCACGTTCTACGCCGCAATCGAGGTCCTCGAAGCGGCCGGCGTGCCGTTCGAGGACATCAAGCTGGTGCATGCCAATGACCGGCTCGAAGCGCTGTTGAACGGAACGACGCAGGCCGCCGCTTTGATGGAGCCGCTGGTCAGCCGGGCGCTGGCGAAAGGCGCGCGCAAGATCGCCGATCTGCGCTGGCGCGGCGGCATCGTCGCCGGCAATGACATCGACGAGGAGACCGCGGGGAAGCTGCGCCGCGCGCTCAACCGCGCCATCGCCTGGCTGCGCGAGAACGACGAACGCTCGCGCGAGCAGGTGTTGCGCGACCTTTCTCCCGAACAACGCCAAAACGGGCTGATGCCGGAACTCGTCGGCGTGCAAAGCTATGAGGCCGGCGAATTTCAGGAAAAGGTTGACTGGATGCTCGACCGCGGCTTCCTGGAGCAGGCGCCGATCTACAACGAGGTCGTGCGCAGCAAATAAGACTTGCCCGGTCGCACTTGACCCCAAAAACCAAGCTCAAAAAACTGGGCCGAAAAAGCAAAGCCCCCGGCGGGGAAAGTCACCGGGGGCCATGCTCGCTATAGCCAGCATCGGGAAGCTGAAGATGGTGATAGACTTCCCGCTGCCGGTCACTGCACCTGAGCCATCAAAATGCGGCAGGAACTTGTGCATCGCAACACTCATGGCGATCAACAGCGCGTTATCAGCGAGACAGGTTGCCGCATCTGGTGAGCGCCGACGCGCCGGCCAACGAGGCGCATAAATTTCAGATAAACGCGGCCGGTCAATTACGAAGATTTGTACGGGCTGGCCGCCTAAAAGGCAGGCTGCGGCATGAAAACAATGGCCTCACCGCAGGCAGCGCCTTATGGTCCGCCGCGATCACAGCCGGACATGTTCAACCGGGCATAGGCGCCGGGCATGAACGCCCGGAGATAGGCGAAGCGGCGTTTTGGCAGTGCTCAACGCAGACAAGGTGAGCGCGGCATTTGCCGCCACAAGGCTCGCGGCGGGCCAGCTTCTCGAACAGCTCAGCGCCGAGGAGCCTGACGATTTGCAAGCCGGATTCAGCAGGCCCGCGAACAGCAATTTGACCGCGCTGCGCCGCGAATTGCGCGGCATTGCCGTGGCGCTGGTGCTGGTGCTGGCGACGACGGTCGTGGCGCTGGTGCTACGCCAATATCTCGGCATTCTGCGCGGCGCCGTGCTCTATCTCGTGCCGGTGATGATCGCCGGCTATCAGTACGGCGTCATTCCGTCGATGGCGGCCGCGGTGGCCGGCGTGCTGATGTCGGGTTACGTCTATTTCGCGCAGCTCTACCGTTTCAAGGTCGCCGAGCCGCAGGAAATTCTCAATCTCATCCTGTTTCTGGTCGTCGCGGTGTTCGTGTCGCGTCTCGCCGCCCAGGCCAAACGCCACACCACGATCGCCCGCAAGCGCGAGCGCGAGATGAGCGATCTCTACGCCTTTTCACGCCGGCTTGCCGCAGCTCCGAGCGCCGCCGACATTTTTGTCGCCATCCAGGACCATCTGGCCAATCTGGTGCAGCGCAAGGTCGTGCTGCTGGGCGCCTCCGAAACCGGCGCGACCGAGAGCGTGCCCGAGCGGGTGCGCGACGAGGTCAAGCGCGTCGAGCAGGGTGAATGCGGCGAGCGCACCATCGACGACGGCAACGGCAATCTGTGGCTGGTGCGGCGGGTGTCGCCGAAGACACTGGATTTCGGCAGCGTCGCGGTCGATCTTGGCGCGGTGTCGGGCCCGGCGCTGGCCGACATGCGCCAGCGCATCGACGACGCGCTCGCCGACGCCGCGGCGACGCTCGAGCAGCTTGATATCGCGCGCGCGCTCAACGAGGCGAAAATGCGCTCGGAGAGCGAACTCCTCCGCGAGGCGCTGATCGGCTCGGTGTCGCACGAATTGCGCACCCCCCTCGCCTCGATCCTCGGCGCCGCAACTATTCTCTCCAATGCGCCGCTGCTGATGCGCGATGCGCGGCTTCATGCGCTCACCGGCGTGCTGCGCGACGAAGCCGAGCGCCTCAACAACGACATCCAGAACCTGCTCGACGCCACCACGATTTCGAGCCAGCAGGTGCGGCCGAAACTGCAGTGGATCGAGCCGGTCGACATCGTCAATGCCGCGGTCGAGCACAGGAAGCGCAGGCTCGCCGGCCATCCGGTTACGCTCGACCTCGATTCGAATTTGCCGATCGTGCGCGCCGATCCGGCGCAGGTCGGCCAGGCGCTGGTGCAAATCCTCGACAATGCCGCGAAATATTCCAACGAAGGCGCGCCGATCAGGGTCGCCGCGCGGCCCAACGGTCACGCCGTCGTGCTGTCGGTCCACGACAGCGGCGCCGGGCTCACCGGCGAAGAGAAACGCCTGGTCGGCGGACGCTTCTTCCGCGGACCGCGCCACGCCGCGACCACGTCGGGCTCAGGCCTTGGGCTTTGGATCGCGCATGCCTTTATCTCGGCGAACGGCGGCAAGGTCGAAGTCGAGAGCGACGGCGTCGACCGCGGCACCACTGTTTCGATTTATCTGCCGTCATCGGGCGAGACGGCGCCAATGGAGGTTACCGTTGATGACTGAGATTCCGTCCAGCGTGCTGGTGATCGACGATGAAGTGCAGATCCGGCGCTTTCTGCGCACTGGGTTCGAACTCGATGGCTTTACCGTCCAGGAGGCCGAGACCGGCGCGGAAGCGCTGCGTTCGGCGACCTTAAAGCCCTCGGACCTCGTCATCCTCGATCTCAATCTGCCCGACATGGACGGCGCCGATGTGCTCGAGCGGCTGCGGGCCTGGTCCACGGTGCCGTTGATCGTGCTCTCGGTGCGCGCCAATGAAGCGGAAAAAGTGCGGCTTCTCGAGCTCGGCGCCGACGATTATGTCGTCAAGCCGTTCGGCATGGCGGAGCTTCTGGCGCGCGCGCATTCGGCGATGCGCCGGCAATTGCGCGCCTCGCGCGGGGAGCCGGTGGTCAAATTCGGCCCGCTGTCGATCGATTTCGCCGCCCGTGCGGTGTTCATCAACGACCAGCGCGTGACGCTGACGCCGAAGGAATATCGGCTCCTGCAGATCCTGGCGCAGCATTCCGGCAATGTCGTCACCCATCAATTCCTGCTCCGCGAAGTCTGGGGCAACGAACATATCGACGACACCCATTACCTGCGGATCTTCGTGCGCAAGCTGCGCCGCAAGATCGAGGCCGATCCGACCCAGCCGACGATCCTTCTGACCGAGCTCGGTGTCGGCTACCGGCTGGTGATGTCCGATCCGCCGGCGGCTGCGACGCAACAAGGAGCGCAAGGCAGCCAACCGGCTAGCCAAGGACCGCAAGAAACACCCGACATATCGTCCGGATTTTCGGCCGCCTGAAGCACCAAAAACCGCGTTGTAGCGGGCGACCCAGGCGCCGCCGGTGCCAAAAGCTGCCCGGTTCCAGAGAATGTGGAACTGAGGGCGAACGACCTAAGTCGTTTTCGCCATTGATGAAATTTCCGCGTCCTGACCGCGAGGCGGTGGTATTGCGGCAAATTGGAGGCAAATATCAACTGGATTTGAACCTTTGACCCTTAGAACCCTTATCCAGTTCGTAACGACTAATTGGGGTGCGGGCGGCAACGCCTGCTCGGGTTCTTCGCTTCAAATCAAACGGCGGGGCATTTCAACCCGCAAACAGGGACGGCCGCTATGACCAATTTGAGAAAGCTCCTCGGCATGTTCGTCGGTACGGGCGTTTTCGGTGCGCTCGTCGCCATCACTACGTTAGCTAGCACCACGTTAGCCAGCACCACCACGACCTTTGCAGCGCCGCGCTATGACGGCCTGTGGAGCGTCTCGATCGTCACCGAAAAGGGCGATTGCGACCGCGGCTATCGCTATCCGATCCGCATTTCCAACGGCCAGCTGGCCAATGCCGGCGACACCAATTTCAGCATTTCCGGCAAGGTCGGCGACACCGGCTCCGTCACCGTGACGGTGGCTGCGGCAGGCAAGAGCGCCACGGGTTCGGGCCGCCTGACCGCCGATGCCGGCGGCGGACATTGGACGGGCGGCGCCTGCTCCGGCAGCTGGACCGCCGAGCGCCGCGGCGCGTAAGCGGGCATGTCCAATAAGCGGCCTGCCAAATAATCGGCCTGTCAAACGAGTTCTGCTCTGAGCTGATTGCTGCGAAAAGCCCGGCCAAGGGTAACCTTGCCGGGCATTTCGTTTTGCGGATTGAGAGCCGTGTCGCGTTAGCGGGCGGCCACGCCTTACCCTTCGGCCGCCTCTTCGTCGTCGTCGGCCTTGGCATCGTCGCCCATGAGAATCTTTTCCGCGATCAGACCGGAATTCTGCCGGACCGCCGCCTCGATCTTGGCCGCGATATCGGGATTGGCCTTGAGGAAGGTTTTGGCGTTCTCGCGGCCCTGGCCGATGCGCTGGCTGTCGTAAGAGAACCAGGAGCCGGATTTTTCCACGACGCCGGCCTTGACGCCGAGATCGACCAGTTCGCCCACTTTCGAGACGCCCTCGCCATACATGATGTCGAATTCGACCTGCTTGAACGGCGGCGCGAGCTTGTTCTTGACGACTTTGACGCGGGTCTGATTGCCGACCACTTCCTCGCGCTCCTTGATCGCGCCGATGCGGCGGATATCGAGCCTCACCGAAGCGTAGAATTTGAGCGCATGCCCGCCGGTCGTGGTTTCCGGCGAGCCATACATGACGCCGATCTTCATACGGATCTGGTTGATGAAGATCACCATCGTATTGGAACGGTTGATCGAGGCGGTGAGCTTGCGCAGCGCCTGGCTCATCAGGCGCGCCTGCAAGCCGGGCATGCTGTCGCCCATCTCGCCTTCGAGCTCGGCGCGCGGCACCAGAGCGGCGACCGAATCGATGACCAGCACATCGACCGCGCCGGAACGCACCAAAGTATCGGCGATTTCGAGCGCCTGCTCGCCGGCGTCGGGCTGCGAGATCAGAAGGTCGTCGACATTGACGCCAAGCTTGCGCGCATAGATCGGATCGAGCGCATGTTCGGCATCGATGAAGGCGCAGATGCCGCCGTTCTTCTGCGCCTCGGCGAGAACATGCAGCGCCAGCGTGGTTTTGCCGGACGATTCCGGCCCATAGATTTCCACCACCCGGCCGCGCGGCAAGCCGCCGATGCCGAGCGCGATATCGAGGCCCAGCGAGCCGGTGGACACCGTCTCGATGTCCATCGAATGCATGTTCTTGCCGAGCCGCATGATCGAGCCCTTGCCGAAGCTGCGCTCGATCTGGGAAAGCGCGGCATCAAGGGCCTTCGATTTATCCATGGACGATCCTTCGACGAGACGAAGCGCTGCACCACTCATTTCGCGTGCTCCTTATGGCCGGGATTCGGAGGACACGGAAGCGGCCCGCACCCTTCTTTACCGCCGTTTTTTGCCCGTTTCCGTCCGATTTAGAGGCCATTTCAGCCCCACCCCGGCCGACCCGGACCCGCCGGCAGGCCCCCATGGCCCGCTAGCTCTTGGCTAAGGCAGCACTGTACACGATCTGTTCTATGTTCGCAATATGTTCTCACAGAAATTTGGGTACTGGCCGGTTTCCGAGCCTAGTGGCTGGGTTTGAAAATCACAGTGGCCGGTTTTGCCGCTGCTTAGAAAATTAGTTGCCTCAAGAACGCTCCGACTGCCGCAAGAGCGATAAGCACAACCGTGGTGAGACAGACGATCATCAGCCAATAAGTCCAAGGCTCCGTTCGTCGGTCGATGACGTAATTAAGTCTGCCGTACATTTTGCCAGTCTTGAGGCCACTAAAGATGCTCCATGAAAGAGCGCTCACGAAGGCGACCGCAATAACAGCCCACACAACCGGGTGCGTTTGAAAAAGCATTTCTCACTCTAGCAAATAGGCCGCCTCAGTTGGCGGCCTCTTTCGTTTCTAGGTTCTCAAACAGAGGCAAATCTGCCGCCTGTATGGGCTCCGTTTTTGGCATCGGCACCACTAAATCAAGCTCCTGTTGACCGCCGAAACGCTGAGTAATCTTGCGCTCATACGTATACCGATCCGATGACGACTCGGCCATTTCAAGAACGCGGCCGAGATGCATTCTCAGTGCTCGTGCTCCGATATCGTTTAAGAATTGGAATAGTTTTTTGGCGCGATCCCCGCCACTAGCTTTATGTGCTCGCAGTAATTCCAGAATCTTACCGCTGCTTTGTGCAAGCGGAACATAGATATGGTTCACCGTGAGATATTTAAAATGCCACGGCTTCCCGCGTTCTGGCACTGGAATCCCATAAAGCCGGTACCATTCCGTGTAGAGTTCGCTCGGGAATTCTGGCTCATACTTTTTTGCTTCCTCCTGCACATACAGTTTAAAGGCCGCGATCACCTCTTCTGCTGTCGGATTGTATCCGGCTAAAGCATAGACCAGATGCTTGATGCCGCTCTTCGCCGAAGCGCCGACAATGATGTGCGCTTGCTTAGCAACCTTGGCATGTTGCGGTGGGAGTTCTCCGGCCGATTCCGCTGCGATAATGGCGTTGCTCAGGTCAATGAGCAGCGTCACGTCGTATCCGTGCACGGTTGAAGGTGGCGCTTCCGCTCCGCCGGTCCCCCATTGAAATTTCACAGGATTTTCAAATTTAGCGATCAATTCCGCTCCGGCGATTTTAGCTATCGCCCTCGTGGAAACAAACCGAGTGATCGCATTGCCAGCGCGATATAGCCCCAATGCCTCACCCATTCCGCGCTGACTGATAACGGCGGATTTTTGGGCGTCATCGAGCACATAGCAATCAACGTCAATTCCAAACTGCTGCTGAAAGCTACCTTTATGGGTAGCTCGCAGCCCCCATCGTGCCTCCGCCGCACGGCGCGCTATGTCGGCGCGCCGATCCGCTGGCAGCAGTTCTGCACGTCTAGCTCCGCCGATTTTACCAGCCTTCCGCTTGTCCGGGTCCATTCAAGACCTCCATGCTTAGCATGATAATAATATGCTTGACACCGCCTATCCGTGTCAAGCATATTAGACACTATGCTAAGCATCGTCCACAACGCAGAACGCCCCACCCGTCGTCAAACGGGCGAGGCGTTTTTCTTTGTGTGGCGCGGGGATCGTCTAGCGGTAAGGACGCGGGGGGTACATCCCCGAAACGTCAGTTCGAACCGAAGTCACTGGTCCCTTTTGAAAATCTAGGTGGTCCCTTTTGAACTAAACCTTCGGTACGGCATTAGTCTGTGCTGCCCGAGGCGGCGGCGCTCAATGCTAAAATCACAGGAATTCCGCGCAAAGGCGGAAGAATGCGATCGGGACGCGATAGCGGCCTGCGATACCGATTCTAAAATTAGATTTCAGAACCTCGCGCGCCAGTGGCGCGTGCTGGAAATACAGGCGGCTTTATCAAAGCCGTCCTGGCAGGCATAGGCCACCTCAGTTGACGGCTTCGAAGGTGTGCAATTTTGAACAGACACAACCCCAGAAACGGCCCCTCGTTTTCCTGCCAGCGGGGTGAACAAAAAAGGTGGGGATCATGGCCGTTCCGACAACCAATAAGCACAAAGAATACTCCCGCTATGCCGCGCATTGTTTGGGACTAACACCCGCCGTAACGGACCAAGAAGATCGCGTCATCAACCGCGAGATGGCAGCCGAATGGCTTAAGCTGGCGGATGACATGATCGCACTGTCAACGCCGGTCAGGATCAAGTAGGCGCCTCAATTGGCGGCCTCTTCCTTTTTCCAGCGCGCTAGTTCGCCAAAGAACCTCCGACGCCACTCGGAGGCTCTCAGGCATTGTTGTGCAATGGGCGCGTCCCATCGCTACAGGCTTAAAGGAAAACGATGCCGGTTCAGCGCCGTTCCGCTCAGTGTCCTAAATTTCCCGTAACCTTGTGCTAATTCGGACAGTGCCGAAATTCGGTACTGGTCCCTTTCCATGGCCCGAAAAGCACAGTGGCTCCCTTTTCAATTTTGAGGTGGCACCTTTTGGTTGAACCCGTGTCGGGGGCGTGCATTATCCGCCCGCCGGTCAACCCGTCATGACACACAGGCCCGGCATAGACAGGGAAGCCCTCGGCAATAACGCCGGGGGCTTTTCATTTTGGCCGCCTGATGATTGGCCCCTTTTGGGGAGCCTCAGAGGCTAAAAGGGCCAGTACCGAAATATGGGTACTGGGCCTGTTTCCGAGCCTAGTGGCCGGGTTTGAAATTCGCAGCGGCCGCGTTTGAATTTTGATGACGGCGGTAAAGGTGAATCCCGACGGTCGTTCCCACGAATGTTCCGACAAATAAGCCGACGAATATACATACCGCGACAACGAGTATCCCATACCAAATTCCGGCCCACGCGTCACAATCTTTCATTGGCCATTGTTGATTGGAGCAAACCCGCTCCACATACCGCGAAAAGTCCAGCCACAGAATCAAAGTGGCGGACGACGTCGCAATCGCAACGGTCACCACAAACCCGATAAGCGTTGCCCAAAAGTATTTAAGCCAACTCATAGCCTCTGTTCCTTAGGCCGCCTCAGTTGGCGGCCTCTTTCATTTGGGTACTGACCGAAGCCAGCGGTCCCTTTTGATTTTTAGGGTGGGCCGTTTTGGCAAATTACCCGTTCGAGCTTGCTCGCCACCGGCGCAGCCACCACACCAGCGTCACGATCACAGCGGCTAGAAGCCAGACGCCGAGCAAAGTGGTCCCCGTCGGAAAGGTAAAAAAGGCGAGATATCCGAAAGCCACCGCGACCGCCAAGAATGTCGCGAGATCGACGCCCATAAACGGACACGGCCCCGCGGCGGCATCGATCGGCATGGCGCAGCCGAGCGCATCGGCCACCATACCGCCGGTCAGCAGAATAACGGTCGGGCCGAAGGCAAACAGGAGAAGCAGGACAAGCGGCACGCCCAGTGCGACGAAAGGATAGCGCTGCCGCACAGTCATGACGCGCACAGCTTCGTCATGGACAGGGAATACGGTACTGGCCTCTTTCCATCTCTTTGAAACATCAGTGGTCCCTTTTGATTTTACCAGTGGCCCCTTTTGGGCTGCACAACCGATACCTTCCTGAGGTTGCAACCGGTTCCGTTCGCTGCCGCTGAGTTTGTTGCAATTCTGACGATTACAACTTTAATATGTAGTTTTACGTACCCTGAATAAATTGCGTCTATTTCATCCCATCGGGAGTCACGGGTTGGGCAATCGAGGGCTGGAACATGCGTAAGGTACTTGCTCGGTTCCTCAAGGACGAAACGGGAGCCACCGCTATCGAATATGGACTGATCGCTGCCGGGATTTCAGTTGTGATCATTACCGTAGTTCAAGGGATCGGAACTGGCTTGGTCGCCAAGTTCACAACCATCTCTACCGCACTCAAGTAAGTCGGCTAATCTGAGCATCTAAACTTGAGGCCGCCTAGTTGGCGGCCTCTTTTATTTGGTACTGGCCGGTTTCCGAAGCTATTGGCCGGATTTGAAAATCACAGCGGCTGGTTTTGATTTTAGTATCGCCGGTGACGCAGCTTACATGCGTAAGCGCGTAGCGATCATCAGGTTTTCTTAGAGCGCTCATGAAACCGATTAGATTTGGATGGCGGGATATTCCGGGATTCCTGTTCGCCGCGATTATCGCGGTCGGCGGCTTGTACGTCGCTTTCAAATACCCGAACTGGCACAGCCCTTCGGGCTTCAGTCCAGAATGGCAGTGCTCTCCCACAGGAAAAGCCGGTCCCAGTTTTTGTATCAAGAAGCCGCCAGCAGATTCCGCTAAACAGGAATAGGCCGCCTCAGTTGGCGGCCTCATCATCTTCGGCACTGGCCCTTTTCCATCCCCCCTGAAATCTCACTGGTCCTTTTTGGAATCCGGAGCGGCCCCTTTTGGTTGGGTGCCTTGCTGTGACTCTGAAGCCGAGGCCGTCGGGGTGGTACCTCCGGCACCTGGCACGGCGCCTGGCGCGTCTATGACGTGGTACCCTTGCTTTTGATATTTGGCCACGCAGAGCGCATCACCCAACATCGAGGCAGGAACACCGATAACGCCGATACCGACCCACTGACATTTGACCTGCTGGCCAGCGTCATTTTCCAGGTACGAAGTCGGGATGGCGCAGCCCGACAAAAACAATAACGATGATGCGAGAACGACAACGCCCCTCAACCCCATTCACTACTCCCCCAACACATCCCAAAGAACTTATACCGTGTTTTTACAACCTGGGAAGGCTGGCAGCTCCTTTCCATCCCCCTGAAATATCAGAGGTTCCTTTTGAATCAGAGAGTGACTCTTTAGTCGACGGATTTGTTGCAATTCGGACCATTACAACTTTCACACGTAGTTTTACGTACCTGGAACAAATTGCATCTATTTCGTCAAGCCGGGAACACGGGTTGGGCAATCAAGGGCTGGACATGCGTAAAGTACTTGCTCGGTTCCTCAAGGACGAAACGGGAGCCACTGCTATCGAATACGGTCTGATCGCTGCCGGGATTTCAGTTGCGATCATCACCGTAGTTCTAGGGGTCGGAACCAACTTGAACACGACGTTCGGAAGCATCTCTACCGCGCTCAAATAAGTCAGCGAGTCTGAGCCATCTGAACTTGAGGCCGCCTTCAGTTGGCGGCCTCATTCATTCGCGAAGCGCGGTCTCAGCCTCGAAGCGGCGCTTTAAGGCGCGTGCTCGGGCTTGCTATTCGCCATGACCCCGCAACTGAGTTGGTCACCAAGATCATTATCAAACTCGCGCAACAGGGCGTGCGCGATGCCGATACGCTCCTCACAACAACCCTGAAAGAATTTAATAGCGGCGGATAGGCCGCCTTAGTCGGCCGCCTCGCTTTTCGATCCCGCGCGTTTTAGTGTGAGACATGTTAGTGTGAGACATGCCGACATCAGAGCACTACCGCAAAAGCGCGGAGGAATGCCGCTCCCACGCCCGAGACGCCCACGACACCCATGAGCGCGAGACATTGCTGAGAATGGCTGCTCAATGGGACCGGCTCGCCGAACACAAGGCACGCAAGGAATCGGAACAAGCCTAGGCCGCCTGAATTGGCGGCCGCCTTTTTTCCGGCGACAGCCGCGACACCGCTGGCGGCGGTCGGTACTGGCCGGTTTCCGAGCCTAGTGGCTGGTTTTGAAAATCGCGCAGTGGCCGGTTTTGATTTTTACGCACAGCGGAACCGGAACTCTATTTGCATGTTGTGGAGTCGGTAAAGTTCCACTGGGGCCTCATGTCATGTCCTCGGCAAAGGAATATCGCGAGTACGCGGACGAGTGCATGGGATGGGCCAAGAGCGCCAAGACCGCCAAAGAGCGCGACATTTTCCTGCAGATGGCCAAGGCGTGGAGGGATGCGGCGCTTATCGCGAGAGATCGGAGAGCGCCGTCTCCGGCGACATCTGATTTAGCTCAGCGGCCGCAAGACAAAGACGATAATGCGACGGCTTAGCGCCTCCCTGGCGGGCGGATTCCATCCGGCTCGCCGCAGCCAAATTCTAATTCCCACCACGCCCGATAGCCGCAATGTGAGATGGATGTAAGTCCTCACCGCTTTCCACTAAGTCATTGGAACTAAAAGACCTCTGTGCGCGTTATGGTGTCATCTCCCAAACCGGAAGGATCTAATGCGCGCCAAAGACCGCCAAGCTGCAGAATCCGTTTTTGATCGCGACAAGCGCAGAGAAGCCGAGATAAAGGGCGCTCTTGGCTTGGAGGCTACCAAGCATCAAGCAGCGCTCAAAAATATGCACCGTTTACGG
>Ga0210395_10000542_pt1 | contig 29419 bp, 49 predicted proteins | sample IncBWH4OmetaG_FD_150861 | JGI IMG/M metagenome (GOLD analysis project Ga0210395, IMG submission 150861) | Forest soil microbial communities from Barre Woods Harvard Forest LTER site, Petersham, Massachusetts, United States - Inc-BW-H-4-O ... | reverse complement strand
TCTTCGGGGTTTTTGGGTTGGTGATTTTAACCTGTGATGCATGTTGCTTCCAATCCAATGGCAGAATATATCTACATTGAAGGCAGATGAATCGTTGTAAAAAAGTATTTTCTGGCATTTCAAAAAATGGGGCTAACGCTATTTTGCAGGTTGGGCAGTTTTTCATGATTTCCTCCAAACCCATATTACATTTTTTTCTTTGTCGCCACGACCAAAAAGCCAATCAAACTTATAGGTTTCATGCTTGCGATTCAAGATAAATTTTTCATGGTGTGGTTTAACGCCTTCATTACCGATATGAATATAAGTTTTGCAAGAATTTAAAATTTTTTCCTCTGAAACGCCATACATATTGCCGTTATTTTTTGCAGTGATCCATGAGCCAATTACTACGTCGGGCTTATACTTTTTGATGGCTGCATGACCATCCAGTTTTTCGACATCATCAGGATATTTAATGCAAGGTTGTTGCATGAGGGCATACTGAAGCTGAACGGCTGGAAGGTCTTGTATTTTTGCATCCGTAAATGGAATTCCAAGAGCTCTGCCGATTGCGCCATTTCCACATCCTATTTCAATAGCTTTTTGATCGCCTATCTGTGCTTTAAGCCATGCTATAAGCTCATCAGTTGGAAGATTATACATTCCATGATAATGACAAAATGCCCTCAAATCATTTGGATGATTGCTTCGATAGTAAGATAGGACGATACTATCCGTCATAACGAAATGACCCGCATTATTAAAAAAGGTAGCCTCCATGAGTTTCATAGTACAGGGGTCAGCTTTTTCAACAATCTTCATATTTTATCCTCTATTCACAATACCCGATAGTCAGAACTATCGGGTATTCAAAGCAAAACTAATCATTATAACATACCTATTTTTAGGTTTCTAGGTCTTCTTCGGTAAAGCCTTTGGCTCTTTTTTAGCCCAGCCAATTTCAATTTTCTTTGCAGGTTTTGACATCGTCCATTCTAACGATTGTTGCATCAGGTCAATTTTCATAGTTCCCAAAATCTTACCGCAAATATCGTTAAGTTCTTGTGCGACATCAAGTTCAATGTCTCCTTTTTTCAGATCGAAATACAAACCTGATAATTCCTCTCTCAATTGGTTGGTTGTCATGCTTTTATTGCTCATTTTTAGCTCCTCTTATTAGCCGTTTAATTTTAATTGAAGTTCTATAAGCTTCGATCATATCTGGGGGAAAAATTGAGGTAGTAACCTTAGCCTTTCCTCGAAGCTTTGATTTTACATAGGTATCTGCCAAGGTCTCTATAATTTTTTTGGTATACTTAGCTTTGCTTTCTTTATAATCTTTAATTGAAATATTTTTATTATTATATTTTTCGTTTGATTTTTTCCTGCATTGTTTATAAATTTCAGGATTTAAAGAAATCCATTTTTTAGTTTGAAGTCGTCTGCATCCTCGACATGGAGAACAATAATAGTTTTTCTTATTCAAAACGAATTGCTCAATGGGTTTTTCAACTAAACATTTTTTACACAGCTTAAGCATCACCACCCCGAATCAAACGTTTAGCTTTTAAATAAAATCTATAACTCTCTAAAAACCATGAGGGAACAACCTCTTTATTTATCCCAGCTTTTCTCAAAAGTGATTTAATGTAAAAATCACTTAAATTCTGTGTAGCCTTATGATTTTTAGCCAACTCAAGAGCGCGAGCTTTTTCAGGATTTCGCGCTTGCCACCGTCTTGTTGATGCCGTATCTCTTTTTCTTTGTTCTGGGTGTTGCCTGATTTTCTTTAATCGTTCAAAGTGGTTTTTTCTGTACGTCTTATTAGAAATTGACCGACAATCGGTGCATGGAGAACATAAATAACCCCTGCTGTTTTCTCTGAATTTATCCAACGGCTTCTCAACCCCACACTTTCGACAAAGCTTCATTTTCTAAACGCCGCCTTATATTTCTTACTATTAACATTCACATCAAACTTCAAATAAAAAGGTTTTTCAATTTTACGATTTAAAGGCTTGATTTCGCTCACATACCTGTGAAGACATGGGATATTTGTTAAATTGCCTGAACATTGATAACACTTGCAACTATTATAATACATTCACTTTTCAACCTCTTTGAATTCTTGGCACTCTTTGCATTTTTTAAAGGGGGTGATTTTGATTGTGTAATTACCTATATTAGTATCGCCAATCCCATCATCGTGACCGCATAAATACATCATTTTAACTCACCCCGTTCTTTTTTTACTAACTTAAGAAGTTCTTCAGTATCTTCCAAATTTTTTACCCACATTTTTCTCAGTTTGATAATTTTAATGTCCATAACAAAAAAAAATATGAACAAACCCCAATTAAACCACGGAAGAACATTATTCATAAACCATAACATATTAAACCCCTCTTAAATAAAAAATTATTGCTTTGAAAAAATAACTGATACAAACTCAAGCAAAAACATAACGATATGCACCACGCGAAGAACAGGAGGGATGCCATTTTAAGCTGAATCACGGTTTATTCTCCATTATTGTGCAATATTTTGATAGTGCGTAACTATTTTGAATATCAACCTGCCGATTATATTCTTCTGCTACTTCGTCTATGGTTTTTCCTTGGAAAAAGATAGAAGACGACATAATAGGTTGGTTGAATTGATCGTGAATGACATCACCAATATTTTTAAAATAGAGCTGGCAAGACTCTCCAGCAGGAACAAGTTTTAAAAAATCAGGATGCACCCATTGACCGAAGAGGTTTATAAATTTAGCTTGCATTATGTTTCTCCATTTTATCTTTCGTTTTTATAATCTCTTTGCTGCATATAAGGCAGGCATACTTGTATTCTTCATTATGAATCTTATTAACCAAGCCTAATATAGTCTCGGCATAATGGAGGCCTCCAGCCATGAAGCCAGCTTTATATCCACGCCAATATTCTAAAGAATATTGGATCATTTCTTCGCTAGGCTGCATTAAAACACCCTCCCAAATAAAAATTGTTGAACCACCGAAGAATTAAGAATTAAAACAATCTCAATTATTATTAATAAAAAAATAATTTTGTACGCTAAAATATCTGGCTTTATATGTGCTATCACAGAACCTAATGTCAAGCTGAATATAATCGCCAAAATATCATTTATAATAATCATTTTTTAAAAGCCCTCCTAATAATTTTCGTAAAATTCATGCGGCGCAAAGACATTATTTCTTGCTATTAATTTTATCAAGTATTGAATCACCCTTGGTTTTAACTTCGCCAGTTTTATCGTCTATGACTTCTGGTGGAGGATTTAAAATCTCATCGACCGTAATAACGTTATCACGCAAAGCATTCCACATACCAATAATTTCAATTAGATCGTCACCGTTTAAGTCGGCTACCGAGTCTTTTTTGAGAATGGTTAGAATGGCATTGGGTGGGATGTTACGCGTGCCAAAGGCTTTCATGGCTGAATCAATACGCTCAGGAATGCTTTTAGCGTTTTTGTCGGAAGGGTTGGGGTTTTTAATATACTCCCTTACTTTTTCCATGATCGCCAATGAAAAAGCTCGCGGGATAATATCAAAGATGGCGTTTCGCATAGCAATTGAAGCCGCTGCCTTACCTGTAGTTTGAATCATGTCATCGCCATACAATTCACCTTTTGAGGTGGTTATTCTTCGAGACTCCTGCACTGTGACGCGGTTATTTTTTTCTAGATCCCACACTACCGCTTCCGCTTTAACCATTTTTCCTTCAACCCCAAGGACGCGCTTACCTCTTTGTAAGTTACCCCACTCTCCAGCTATGATTTCAGCCAAGCGAATACTATCGCCTGTAATATTTTTACCTGCTCGTGGAACGGTGTAAGTACAGCTTTGCGCAATCTCTAAATTAATTGTTGCAGTTGTCAAAGCATTTTCAAACACATTCTTAACATTTCTTGGGAAAGCCTTTGCCGTTGATATTTGCGTGTCCACCATGACTTTTTCGCTCAAGGCGATGGCTTGCTCGGTTGCTGATTGTGTTGTTGTAATTTCACTCATAATATACCTCTACTTTTTAAATCGCATAACGCGACTGGTTGTTTGTTTTAAAAATTTTTCATAAAGAGCTGGCTCGGATTTAGAAAATAAACTTGTGTCAAAACGATTGGTTTGTTGATTTTTAAAAGACACAATCTCACCTCCCATGCTATTGAGTAAAATAGAATTTTCACCCATAAAATTAGCTATTTGAGCTTTTATAAAATCTAATTTCATTTCTTCATCCTTGACGGCTGCATTCAATGTCTTGGCTTCCTCAATCATTTTTTCGATTTCAGCATCCGCCGTGATACTTTTATCAAAAGCACCCCTTGGGTATAATTTTACTGAATCCTCATAGGTTAATGGTGTCGGCGGCTTCTTCGGTAAAATATGATTGTACCAAAACTCCACCTGCTTTTCACGCATAACTTTGATGGTTTCCTCATGACGTTTTACTTCAAAATATTTAATTTGATTGAATGCCATATCCCATAAAACCAAGTAGTACATGTCTAAGCCGTCTAACATCATGTAGTGCTGGCATTGCATAAAGTCGGTGTCTGACACTTGATCAGTACCCTCCTCACCATAGGATTGAGTACCCCTGAAACCGCGAGCTTTAACCTCACCCCCGAAGCGTGTACCTTTTATTCTAAAGTCTGGATGACCGATTAAAAAATCATATTCATGATCGTACATAGTATGCTCGATGATTTCAACGTCCCACCCTTTTTCATTGGCGGCAAATTCTATGATAACAGGCTCAACGGCTTTGCCAATCTGTACGGCGAGCTTTGCCCCTACACTGTCTTGATTTTCCTTTCTAAAGGCTTCATCGGTGAGTAGAGATAGGCATCAATATTAGATTGAAACTTATTAAGTCCAACAAGTGATGACGCCATAGTGCCGCCAATGCCTTTATAGTGGTTTTGTAATTGTAATTCGTTAAGCATTTTTGGATTCCTCTTGTTTACAAAGATGCCCAGCATGAACGCTGGCATAAATCGGTTTATCTTCATCTACAAAAACCGTAGCTTTATGTATTAGCTCTTTGCAGTCTGCGCAGTTTATTTCTAGTATTTTAGTCAATCTTTACTCCTGATTTTTTTAAAAAATTGATAGTGCTTCGCCCCAAATCTCTGACTAAATCACTACAGATGCAATTATAGCAAGCATTTTCTTTTGTGCATGTTTCAGGGCTAGAGCATTTTCTAGCCTCTCCATATTGATCCAGTGCTGACATTATGTTTTTTGCTAACTTTATAGCTGATTTACTGCTCATTCTTCACCATCCCAGCCTAAATTTTGAGCGATAAAATAAACGTCTATGTTGACTTGATCCTTTAATGTTTTTGCTGCGCCCCACATAAAGGAATTGCCCCAACCTTTAGGTGTAACTTCAAAATATTCATCTTTGAGTCTTATTTCAAACTCTCCTTTTTCGTGAGCCAACAAAACATGCGCCAAGGTTATATTTTGTTGTTCTCCAAGTATTTGAGTGCGCGCACCCTCTCCGTGGTCAATTGTTCCCCACGTTTTGATTTTAGGACTTCCGCACTTTTCCCATACGAATTTTTGCATTTTTTCTAGGTTGGTCATGATTTTTTATCCAATAATTCAGGGGTTTCATAAACGTTGCCAACAACAAATAATTCTAAAAACTCTTCTGATAGGTGCGCTTCGTTTTCATGGAAACCATGTTTTTGATTCATGAAAAAACCACATCTTTTTATATCGTAATTTATTAACCAGCAATCTTTTGAGTCTGCAAACCACTGAATAATATCTCCATCATGAAATTCTTTACCGTTTTTTGCGGTTAAACCTGTTTTTAACATGCAATGGTATCTGTCATTGTTTAAAATATAGTCGGGTATATTTTTTTCAAATTCGGGCGTGCTTGTTATTTCTTCCCACGACAGCATTTTTTTATCGTAGCTGTCCCAAACTCTAAACTCAATTACACGACTCATGCTTTCACCTCCACTAACTCAACCCGAATATCCCCACCTTCAAAATCAGGTTTCTCAATCAGCAATTGAAAGCCATGCTCATTCGCCCACGCTTGAATTTCATCTAAGTTTTTTCTGTCCAATGGTGAGGCATCAAACGTTAGGAATTTAACCTCTTTCATGTTCAAACTCGCGATTTTTAACGCAGCGATATATACCTGACTGGTTGAAAGATTCTCTTTGCTAAGAGGCAGAAAATCAACATAGATTGCATCATTTTTTATGGTGAAGCCTTTAGGTAAATTCGACTTAGCAATCATTTTCTTTTTTTGTTCTTCAATAACTTTAACTTTTTCTTCTGAATCTACAACTGCTTGATATGCAACATTACGTCTACCGATTAACTCTTTGTTTTGATTGGCTTGCTCTATTTTTTTGTTTAGCTCGATAGCCTCATTGAATTGTGTTTGTTTTTCCATGATGTCAATCATGATAAGTGAATCATAAAGATCGTAGTATTTTTTTCCTTCTTCATCTAAAATTTTAGCTTGTTCTTGAAGCTTGACTATTTCTTTTAAAATATTTGCATGTTTCTCAAAGGCAGACCTAGATTTTTCAATCGCCTCTTCTTTCGTGCGATTATTTTTTTCGGCTTCCATAATTTCATTTTGTAACTTTGAAAGGTCAATAGCTTGTTCAGGTAACAACGGATCGCAAACTTCAACCGCTGGCAAGCTATCAAGCATTCGTTTTGCTAACGCCCTTTCTTGATAAGCACCATTATATTCAGCATCAATTTTTGAAAAATCTAGTCCTACCATTTTTTGAAGCATCAATGACCTGTCTTTAGGTGATGCGTTCAGAAATTTATCGATGTCGAACATAGGGGCAAAGTACTTTTGAATGATTTCTTGGGTCAATGAACCCTTGATGCCGTCTTTAGATATGAACGTCATAGAGTCGTTGCCGTTGGCTTTCACTTTCCAAATGAATTGCTCGCCAGTCGTGAGGCGCATTTCATAACTGCCATCTTCTTCATTTTCTTTGACTGTAAAATCCACTTTGACGCTCTGCATTCTTTGTCTTAGGGCATTGAGCAATGTACTCTTGCCTGAATTATTAGCTCCTGTTATGATCGCCGTTTGACCTTTAAAGTTAACTTGTAAATGTGAAATGGCTTTTATGCTCTTCACTTCGATTGATTCAATTTTAGACATTTTGTGACTCCTCTGATGCCATTTGCACGCCGCTCATTATTTTGCCATTTTTTATAAAAGCTGTTGGGCAAGACTGATGACGAATCATTCCCAACCATTGATCATACGTAGCTGTATCGTCTCCGAAAGATGATGCGCCATTATCTGCCAAATATTTTGCAAGCTCCTCTGGCGTGGCGCAAGGGGGTGATAACGGCGTTCCTTCTGAAGTCGTTTCGTACATTTGATAATGAGTTTTTTCCTCATCTGTCCAGACTGGCATATAATATTCTCTATTGGGCGGATCTCCGTCCCATTCCCAATACTCAATATTTTTACTTTCTTCATCGCAGTAATCAGGGCGTTCTCCATTTTCCCACTTTAAAAAACCCTGTTTCCACTCGTTCGCTCTTTCGCTAAAGCTTTCATTGTGCATAGGCTGATAATTGCCATACTCATTTTTTGGATGCTCCCAATTTGCTGGAACACGTCTAACTTCTCTACCCATTATTTAACTCCTTCTGTTTAAATTGTTGACAATTACAATCTGAGCGTAGGCACAAGGATTGTGTAGTATGTTGGCTGGCATAATGCTCTTCGTCTGAATGCCCGCATGTGCAAATATTACTCATAAGCTGACACCCTGCTTAACAGTAAAAATCCACCCCTCTTTTATAACAAACACTTTTTCATTTTCGGTGGAAAGCCCATTTGAAAAATAAGCATGTGCTGAATTCTTAAAAAACTCAGTAACGCTATGCGCATGATTTTTTTCAATCGGAACGATCAATGGAGCAACCCCATATGTTTCAATTTTTAAGAAAGCTTCCATGTTAATCCTCCATTGGTATCCCAGCTTTGATGCGCTCGTAAATTTCTTCCCTGTGAACCTCAACGTCCTTGGGTGCATTCACCCCCAATCTGACTTGATTTCCTTTCACGCCCAATACCGTTACGGTGGTATCCTCCCCTATCATTAATGTCTCGCCGACACGTCTTGTTAAAATTAACATTATGCTGCCCTCCTGTCTGCATGTCTAAAATCATCGTAGTCACTCATCGGTCTTAAATCGGGGTATTCCTCAAAATAAGCATCCTTGTAAGACTCAAATATCACGGACAAATAAGAATTGCAAGCTTTAAACATTCTTGCCATAAATGCCCAGTAAGCCCCCTCTCTAACGCTGGATTGGGGATCAAGCACCATTTCAATGTCGTCTAATATCTGGTGCGCCTGCATTTCTACGAGAGCTTCTAAAAAAATATCGAAGTCGTCACTAATAAGCGCATAAACTAAATTGGCTTGTTGCAATTTGCTTAATTGATCGACACCTTTGTTTTTTATTACTGACAAATCTAACTTGTCCAATTGCTCTACCACTTTCGGGTAATCTTTACAATTTATTTGATACATTGTTTTCTCCATGTTTTTCCATTAACCTCTTAAAAATAAGCGGTTTGCGTCATTCTTCTGATCTTCTAAACCGCTTGCTTTATCGATTACGTTAGTGACCGATAAATTAATGTTACACCATGTCACAATGCATGTCAACACATGATGTAACATTTTTATTGATTTTTTTTTGTGGCTGAGTAATAATGCCCATTATGACATTACGCGACTATATAAAATCCTTGCCCCTACATGAAAGAAAGCTTTTGATTAAGCGAATAGCTGATCATATGGGTGTATCAGAATCGACGGTGAGACATTGGATTATTGGCTCTAGAAAGATAGACCCTGCACGGGTTTTAAAGCTAGAAAAATTTTTTAAAGGAAAAGTGTCGCGTCATGACCTGCGCCCTGACATCTACCCTCTTTAGAATGTAAATTGAAGCCCTGCCATTAAAGCATTACTGCCCACCGCTGGAAGCGTAATAGAGTTAAAGTTAGGGCTCAGATCTTCAATATTAGGTTGGTTAATGCTTGATGCTTGAATGGTGTATTGATATTCAGCGACAACTGCAATATGACTGCTGAATGAATACTTGGCGATCACACTTAGGAATGGGTTGGCTAATTCCACAAAATTATATTTATCTCCCGATGAAATTTCTTGACCGTCTTGATTTATAAAAGTTTGCCAACTGGTATAGTTTTGCATTGTCGAACCTATACCAATATTTGTATTGATTGATAAATTTTTAGTGATGTTGTACCCCACTCCCACCATCCACGCAATGCTTTGAGCATTATCAAATTTAAAGTATGCGCTATTAGCGTACCATGGCACATAAGCCTGTTTAAACTCACCTGGATAATAATTAAAAAGTGCTGAGGTATTTAGAAAGAAATTATCACCTATCGCTTGCTGATAACCAAGATTAAATTGGATGGCTTGCGTTGATTGATTTCCTGACGATGCGCCGTACAATGCAGAAAGGTATAAACCATCTGCATAAGCACTCGTCATTCCCAATGCCAACAATACCGAGAGCACTATTTTTTTCATTTGAATTCCCCGTGGTGATTTTATAGAGAGAGGATGTACAGCGTTACTCTGACGCACCCTCCCCTAGCCGTTTTAAAGCAAATTAACTTTACCATGAAAATACGACATTGACCATATTGACATCCTGTGAGCCACAGTATCTATTAGGAGGTGCAATCACTTAAGTAATAGTGTGACGTCACAACACCGTCACAGTAATGCGAACGCATAACCGAACGCATAACCGAACGCATAACCGAACGCATAACCGAACGCATAACCGAACGCATAACCGAACGCATAACCTTTAATAATCCATTTTTTAAACAAACAATTAAAAAACTGTTTGACTTATTGAATTAATCAATATATTATTTATTTTTTAAACAAAGAGGTGAAAAAATGCAAGAAAAAAAACCCGTAAAGTTAGGGAAATTGATCGGAATGTTTGGCGGTAATGTAGGTGTTGCTAAAATATTAGGGTGCTCTCAAAACAGAGTTTCGCGCATAAAAAATGGTCATACAATACTTCGCTATGATGAGGGATTAAAACTTTCTCAAATGGCAGATCAAGATGGCTATGAACTCGATCTCACAGAGTTTGGCATTAAAAAAAATAATGATACGCTCGCCCCATTGTAAGTAATGGAATTTAATTAAACACAAAGGAAGTTACAGCATGTCATCAAAGCCCTATATAAAACTTTTTGTATCTGATTTTTTAGGTGATACAAGCCATTTATCATGCGACGAAATAGGAGCTTATTTCCTTCTTCTGTCGCAATGTTGGACTAAAGGATTTATCTCAAGCGAAGACGAAAGATTAGCAAGACTTACTAGATTAACCATGGATAAATGGTTAAGCATGAAGCCTGTTATCATGGAATTTTTTAAACCTTGTGATGATGGATATTACAACGCCAGAGCCACCAAAGAACTCAATGAAATTTTCGAAAAAAGTACAAAAGCTAAACACTCTGCAGAAGTGCGCTGGGGTAAAAAAGACGATGCGAACGCATCAACTGAGGATATGCGAACGCATAGCGAACGCATATCCGAACGCAATGCTATACCAGATACCAGATACCAGATCCCAGATCCCATATTCCAAAATCCAAATCTAAAACCCCCTTTATCCCCCTTTCAGGGGGAGACAAAAAAAATTGAAATCGAAAAAATTGTTCCACGTGGAGTAGGGGGCGATGATCAAAACCCAATCAAGAAAATGACGCGAGTCGAAACATTGCGAAGCGTGACCGAGGAAGAGCAGGGTGCAATTGAGAAAATTTTCGAACACTGGAAAAAACTAGCAGGTCATCCGACTTGTCACCTCGAATCAAAACGCACTTTGGCGATCTTGGGCGGTTTACGACTTGGTTACACAGTTGAGCAATGCCTAGACGCCGTGGAGGGTTGTTTTAAAACCCCGCACAACATGGGCGATAACAAGCAGGGCGCAAACTACGACAGGCTGGGGATAATCTTCCGTGATGCCGATCACATTGAGAATTTCATTCGTAATAAAAAAAATCCGCCCAAAGCCATGTCTGGTGGAATAAAAAGCCAAGAAGGGCTTGAGTCGTACAAAAAAATAATGGAACTTATCGCCCGAAAAGGGACGGCGAGGGGATTTGGGGTTGAAACTTGGTACGATAAATTAACTGAGCGTGAAAAATTTACAGTGCAAAAACTGGGCGGTATACAGCGAATAGGAGAAGGCAAGATTGACCAGTACAAATTCAAATTTTTGGAGGAGTGGGGTAATTTTTCGGAAGAGGTTAAAAAATATTCAATCGCCGCAGAATCCGCTTTGAAAACTGTGTGCGAAACCCTGCGCCAATTTTCGAATAAAAATTCAATGATTTTTCGGGATGAGAAAATACACGCGGTAATTGATTTGCTGGGAGGGCTTGCGAAGATAGAATTTCCAAGTGGAGATGTTGCAAAATTTTACAATGAATTTAAAGCCCGCTATGACGATTTAAAAGACGACTGGCTGTCTAACTATTCACCAGTGCTTGAAGGTGTAGCCAGCGATGAATTTAGTGCCTTGGTCGCATTAAATCCAAAGACAAAAAAGGTTGAAAAGATAGATTCCGAAAAAATAGAAGAATTTAAGGCGTTAGCAGTGCAGAATAAAAAACGTCTTAATGTGCGAAAAGGTGAGTAGTAATATTAAATTATGAATTTTAAGTTAATCAATAAATGGGGGAAAAAATGCATATAGATGATCTTGTAAAATTAAGGGAAAAATTGATTATGGATTACGATGTTGATGATCCCAAGAATAAAACTGGTGCTGAATTATTTTTTAAAAATACCTTTCGTGAAGAAAATTTACGAATTTTTTCTGATGATGAATTCGCTAAAATAATGGCATTATGTCGGTCTATACATATGTTAAATACTGTTTTAAATGAAGTTTTCAATATTTTTAAAGATTTTTCAGACCAAAAAGACCAAAAAATCAAAGAGCTTGAGGAGAAATTGAATGCAAAGTAGCGACGTTAGGAAATTAGCAATTAAAATGGTTGGGGATTATGATCCTATAACTCCAAAAGATTTTGCTGGAATGATGAATTTGTACAAAAAATTATTCCCTTATGGTGTTGGTGATGCGGAAACTAAAGAAAAAATTTTAGCTATGTGTGCAAATTTGAACATGCTAAACACTGTTAATGCGCAATTTTGTCATTTTATGGAAAAAGTCATAGACGACAAAAACAAAGAAATCAAAGCATTACATATGCTTATTGAGGTTCAAGATGAAGGGAAATAAAACACAACATGAAATTTTGGCGATTATTGATGACTTGTATGTAACGATAATTGAGATCATGTCTGAAAATGGCGATACCAACAAAGTGCTTGCTGAAATTTATAAATCAAAAAATAAAATATTAGGGAGGAGTTATGGCTAAGTTTAGAGTTAGATTAGAAGATGATAGCCAATTTTGGACGGTACAACGTAAAAAATTATTGTACTGGCATGATTTCCATACTGGATTTTTGACCAGAAAAGAGGCTGAGGAATTTAAACGAGGCTGTGAATTGGCGGAGGGGAAATGACTGAAAAAACACAAGCTGAAATTTTGGCGATTATTGAAAGATATGATACTGAGCTATTAAACGAAAAGCATTCTCTCGAAGAATTGTTGAGTGACAAATGCCAGATATATGATAACTTAAGAAATAAAATCATATCAATACTTGACAAGAGAATTGCTATTATTGAAATTAAACAAAGAATACTGGATAAATCATCAGTTATTGAAAAACCATTAAACACGTGGACGACTGTATGAATCAACGCATACTGGAGGAGATATGAGAAGAAAAAACGAAACCTGCTTTAATTGTGGTCACAAAGAATCCGTCCACAGAATTGTTGAAGGAAGATGTAATTTTGAAATAGTTATTGGCAATTCGACTGATGGTTTAGATAAAATTGATTGCCCATGTTTATGTTTTGATGATGGCGGTGATGAAGAATGAGACAACAACTATGTGAGTGTGGGCATGATAAAGATTATCATTGGCTTGTTCCTATTTATCCTGGAGATACAAAACTAACACAATTTTGCATGTATAAAAGCGGAAAATATAATTTAGAATTGCTGTGTAAATGCAAAGAATTTAAACCAAAAAGTGAGGCGACTAATGGATAGATACCCCGATTGAGTGGGGTTTGATTTATAGAGGAATGGGATGCCGCACATGGTATAAGTCTAGCTTTCCCGAGGGAAAACCAACCTTATGTCATCGAGAGATTAAGCAAGCTATCATAAATCATGATGAAATGTTGCGAGAGGGATGGTTAGCTCACCTCACCTGGGAATGCTCATCATGCGGAAAAGAACGTCCCGATAAATTCATTTCGGTTTATGTGCATAAGCATGAGATGAACGGATTGGGTGAAGTCACGCACAATCTAAAATATTGCAATGATAATCCAGCTTGTGAAGAGCTGGCTAAAAAATGTACAGGAGCTTTCAATGATCAAGATAATTCTTAAATCAATGTCGTGTGCTTTTATAGCTGCATTAGTAAGTAGTATTTTTATGGAGCTTGAACCAATACCATATCCGTGGGATATTGTTTTCAGCGCAACGGTTTGCATCGCGCTGATCATCATTAGTAATCTTTATCAGGATTTTTACAAGTGGTTGGAAGAGAGGTTTAAATGAGTGAAAAAATATACACAATGTTTGATTTGGTTAAAGATAAAGCTTGTTGTGATTATTTAATTGGTAAAAAAGTGGTTGTGCTAGGATGGGAAGAGATGATTTTTGATGAAAGCGCATCATATTTTGATGACAGGAACATTTATTGTTCTGAGGTATTTGCTGTTTTAAAAAAAGTTAGAGTAAGTTATAGTTCTCCTTTTAAAGTTTTGTTGTGTGAGAAGCTTCAAAAAGTAATTTCTTACGACTCAACGGTTCATTCCGCCATAAAATACGTGGAAGATTGTGACAATTATAAATTAAAGAAGTTAATAACTAATGCGAGCGATCACTATTTTAATCCTTAAAATGCTCAATCAATACTCGCTCGCCAGTACAGCCCAATTCAGAAGCGAGGGCGGTTAGTTTTTCGTCTGTTTTAATATTGACCAAGAATTTCTTGTATTTGAAGCCTTGAGCTTTGAGCCTTTCCACATGGGCTTTTGTTGCGTTTAGGGTGTAGGTTGGGGTTTTAGTCATTATCTACTGCTCCATAAATTGTTTAATTGCATCTTTTTTAGAATCAGCATAGATTATTATTCCGTTGATTACATAGATTCCATCACCCATATTTTTTACGTTTGGTTTGGTCATCTTAGTTTGCTCCTAGTTTTTTGATAATGCGATTTTCAAAGTTAGTTATCTGTTCTTGCGTCATTTCAGAAACGGACGGCGAACAATTCATCATCTCACGAAGAGTGATTGCAATAACATTACTTCTTTCTTGCCCTGTTTTTTCAAAAGCTAATTTTTTTAGGTTTGGAACATAGCTAAATGCTTCGTCGTTTAATTGCGCTTGTATGCTCATCTTTAATACTCCACTTTTTAATCGGTCGCTTAATTGCGCTGATGTTGGGAGTATATATGTATCATATATATGTGTCAAGTATTATTTTGTGAGACATTGACCATTTTTGACACACCCCCCTTTTGTAGTATAGATTCATTAATTGAATTTGAATTTAATTTGAATTTAATTCAATATCATTTAAGTCAGGGAGTTTTTTATGCAAAAAGGGTTTGACAAGCAGTTACTTTTAGTCTGTGAAATTGCATTAATGTATCAACGCTCGAGCAATGCAATATACGCTATGATCAGAGCAAAAAAAATATCACACGATGCCATCGTTTTAAAACGTTACAAACTAGGCAGGCTGTGCAATGCAAAAAAATACTGCAAAGTTTACGATGTAAAAAAATTCGAGGGATTTTATGCCGCAGCGGCTTGATAACGCAAAACTAACATCACAGCAAATAAAGTTTGCTGAAAAACTTGTGGAGCTTGGTAGCAACAAGAAAGCAGCATTAGCAGCTGGCTGCAAAGATGATACTGCTGCACGCAATTTTTATACGTATCATTTAAAAAATCCGCACTTGCTCTCGCACATAAAAAAACTACGCGATGAAATTTATCAAAACATTTCTGTCGATCAAACAAAATTAATCGAACGATTGGAAAAAATCGCACTTGGAAAAGACCCAATTAACAGTATCAGAGCAATAGCACAGCTCAGTAAGATGCTTGGCTATGATGCAACAATCAAAGTTGATGCAACGAGCAACGGAAAAGATATTAATCCTGCTGTTGTGATACTTCCGAGCAACGGTGGTGATTACAATGCAAAATGATTTAGAGGATTATTTATTTAAAGTAGTTTGCCCTTGTTGCAAAGAAAATAAAACTGAGGTAACTGATGAAAAGTAGTCGAGCATTAAAATTAACGCGAGAAAATATTGTTTATGTCTCAAGCTACTATCGCACTGAGATAACTCGCTACGCAAGTTTTTTGTATGTTGCATATAGTGACGAAGTCATGAGCTTACAATTAAATTTTAAGGGAGAGCTTGTTTTAGCCAATATCAAGTATTGCACAACTAGTATTTTTTCTTTCAAATTAAGATGCGCATTCTGGAAACTCATTAAAATTTTACATAATTCATTAGGAAGGTTTATTCGTGGAAGCTAATGAATCACGCCTAGTCTTTCGCGCACAAAAAGGCGCACAAACAGACTTCTTAAGCTGTGAAGCCGACATTGTTGGTTATGGTGGCGCAGCAGGGGGTGGTAAAACGTACGGCGTACTATTGCAATCATTGCGAGGCATTAACAATGCGCATCATCGGTGTTTGATATTCAGACGTACGACACCACAAATAACAGCACAAGGGGGATTATGGGATGAGTCTCAGAAAATATTTACGCATCTCGGCGGCGATAGTAATGCTGCGACTCTTAAATATAAATTTAAAAGTGGTGCAACGATTAAGTTTGGACACCTTCAACATCTATCAGATATTTATGACCATCAAGGCGATCAAGCTAATATGATTATCTTTGATGAGTTAACCCATTTTCTGCAAGAGCAATTTTGGTACATGCTGTCACGTAATCGTAACGCCGCAGGATTGCCATGCAGAATTTATTTCACGTGTAACCCTGACGCTACATCGTGGGTAAGAGAACTCATTCAATGGTATTTATTACCGACTGGGTATTTCGATCCACGAAAGTATGGCAAGATACGTTTCTTCTTACGCATCAATGAACAGTTATACTGGGCTAATAGCAAAGCTGAATTAATCAAAGAACATGAAGGAGTGACAGCCGATGATATTAAATCATTTTGTTTTATTCCCGCCACAATTGAAGATAACCAAATACTATTGCAAAACGATAAGGGCTACATTGCAAACTTGAAGGCGCAATCTAGTGTTGAGTGTGAACGATTACTCAAAGGTAACTGGAATGTGAAGGCTGAGGGTAAGATATTTAGGCAAAGCGAATTTAGAAGCTACGTTATATTGCCACGAATCAAGTACAAGTTTATTACAATAGATACTGCATCAAAAACAAAAACGCATAATGATTATACTGTGTTCCAGCTATGGGGTTTGGGTGAGGAAGGTATTTACTTAATGGATCAACTTAGGGATAAATGGCAAGCCACAGAATTAAAATTAATGTTTATCGGATTTGTTGCAAAACATCAGGATGTTGCCGCTATTTTTATTGAAGACTCTAGCGCAGGCACAATGTTAATTCAGGATTTGTCGAAGAACATTAAAAAGCCTGTTATCCCAATTCAAAGAAGCATGGGAAATGTGAAAAATGACAAAGTATCACGTGCCTATATTGCGCAGGGATATGTAGCATCAGGCTATGTATTCCTAAACCCAACACACCATTTTTACACAGAGTTTATCGGCGAGGTCACAAGCTTTAGCGCAGATGATAGCCATGCACATGACGATCAAGTGGACTGTATGATGGATGCCATCGACAAGATGCTTATTAATCCCTACATACCGCACAATGACAGCGTGTATTCAGAGAGTTTTAGTTTAGCGAGGAAGACGGCATGATTGAGTGCACATGCCCTGGTATTATTTTTGATAATGCACGTAAAAATGGATTGTATTGCCATTTATGTAATGACATTACACGAAAAATGTCTCTTACATTAACTCCCGATGAGCTATTAAATAACGAACCAAAACATGAGGTATATTGATATGATGACATTAGATGAAGTTAAAGAAAAAAGAGATGGGTTGATTTCAGACATTAGGTTTGGTTTTCATTATGTTAAAACTGAAGGATCTATTGTGCTTGAGTCATTAACCATGATTTCTGTAGGGTACAATTATATTTTATCTTTAAATGGAAATGAGTTTTCAGTAGGAAAAACTGATAACAAGATGTGCTGGGATGAAAAGGTATTTGATGATATTGCTCTAGCCATTGACTATATACACAATGATTTTAAAAAAAATAAAAAGAATAATATAAACATTCAAGATTATTTAAAAGAAAGCGAATTTCCTTTTGAGTTATGCAAATGCGAAGGTGAGAGCGGTAAGTTTGCTAGAAAATATAAATTTTACTGCCCTCTTTGTAATATCAAATCAAATTCTCCTGCATTTTCTTTAATGATAAAGGCTGAAGATATTAGATCAATCAGTGAAACACATCATGGTCTATCTGTTAATACAAAAGAAGCTCAATTTCTTTTGAAAAAAAACACCATATCGCATGACTCTTTCTTGCTTTTCTATAATACAGAACTCAAAAAAGTTAAAGAAGGGGTGGTTGCCCAATGAAAATTAAAAAACTTATATTCATCCCTATTGACAAAGACAATCAAACAGAATCTATTGTGAGCGAAGCTGTTATCAATGATCAGGTTAAATACCAGATAGCGCACTTTAACTATGGCGACATGCCAAAGTACCGCGCACTGCATAACAAAAAACCTATTGCTAAAGATTTTTTAAAGCTAGAGCAGGCAATTGAAGAGTGCCAATGCCACTTTGAAAAGCTGTTTGTGCTTTGGTGTAAACAGTATTTGGAAGATTAATTAACTAATGAGGTAACTATAATGGCTGGATTAACAGTAGCACAACGTGCTGAGAAAGAAGCAAGATTGAAGGCTGAGAAAGAAGCCTTATTAAACGATCAAAACGATCATCCCGATTTAGATACATCGGATGAACAGGAGGAAAAGTTACCACCCCTTGGCATCGAAGGCGTTAAAGTTAATGCTATGCTCGATGAACTAGTGGAAAATCCAGAGGTCTCAAAGCAAGTCCTAGACCTACGCAAAGCACTCGACATGTATAAAATCGCGTACAGCGAAGAAGACACCCACGATTTATTGCTGAACAAATTAACCGCCCACATTTCAAATCAAAATGCAGTGATAGGCTCGCGCGTTGATAATGAAGAAGCTGAATTGCGTGCTTACATGAACAATACCAATCTCACTAATGTCGAGTTTGTTAAACGACTTAAAGCTCTTGGCATTCAAAAACGTTACATTTCAAAACAATTCAACAAGGCAACGCATCAAGATTGGTATTTGTTTGATGATAAAGACCACGACATCAGTGATGCTCAAATTCATTCACGGGTGAGGTTCAGCGATATTAATCCTGTAAAAGAAGAAGACCTGTACAAGGTTGACACTCTTAAAATCATGCGTGAACGAGGCAGATAATGCCAAAAGAGATGATGACCTACGAAGAAATAAGCAAAAGTATCCAGCGTTGGAAGTCTTCGTACACCAGCAATAATTCGCGCGGTGAGTCATGTATTGATTTTGTGACAAGCAATAATCAATGGGAAGCCGCTACAGAATCGGACAGAGAGTCATTAAATAAAGAAACGTTGACGCTCAATAACTCTATTAAGTATTTGAACAGGGCGATTAATCAAGCAAGGCAGATAGACTTCTCGCTTGATATTATGCAGCGCAATTCCGAATATGATATGGAAGAATGCAATGCGTTTAAACTCTTTGTTAAGCACATGTACAACTCAAAAGAAAACAATAGTAAGTTTTTCAACGCCTACGAAAAGGCAATGAATTACGGCTACTCCGTGGCATTTATTCGCTACGGCAGAGAGAGTGAGTTTACATTAAATCAATTGCCTTACATTAAAATCATGGAAGACCCATCATGCTGTTTCTTTGATGTCAACGCTAAAACCAGAACAAAAACCGATGGCAATTATTCTGGTTACATGGTTACTACTCTAAAAGACGATCTGATCGACATGAGTCCAAACTTTGAAGACAATAAAAATGTGTTGGATAGTAATGAAGTTATTTATTATTTTTTCAGGAAGAAAAAGAAAGGTGTCTTCACTAAATTTAAATCAGGTGAGTACAAACTGTCATCGCTCATCACCATGCAAGACAAGGATAACTTTGAGCTTGATGAAATGGGGAATCCCATCACTAAGAAAGATTGGGTATCTGAAATATTCATGCGCATGTATTTAAATAAGGAGCAGGTCGGCAAGACCATTAAATACCCCAGCAATGATTTACCGTTTGTGTACCATCCAATGCTTACCTCATGGACGCCAAAAACTGGGGCGAATTCTAATTACGAAACCTATCCATACACGTTCTACATGAAGGGCGCACAACGATTGCATAATTTTGTGATGTCTCAGATTGCTACGGTGCTAAAATTTTCATCCGCTACAAAATGGTTGTTTCGTCCTGAGCATTTGCAAAACGAAGACAATAAAGACCATGCTAGAAATATCAACGGTCTTGAAGGTGGCTTAGTTTTTCCAGGGGGGGCAGATTTGCCACCACCGGTTAAAGTGCCCCCCGATGAGATACCTATGTCATTAATGCAAATGGGGCAACAAACCAACGCAGAAATTGACAGCATATCAGGCGCAATGATGGAGATGCAGCCATCTGATAATGTCAATATCTCTGGTAAAGCCATGCGAGAATTCACCAAAAACATTCAGATGATGAATACAGGATTGGTCGCTTCTCACATTGAATTTATCAGTGAGTGCTGCAAAATAATTACTCAGATTTTAGTTAATATTGTTACTGAACAGCGTTTGCTGTGCGTGAAAGACAATAACGGAAAAATGGTTGATGTGATCATCAATAAAAAAGATGCCTCAGGCAATGTTATTAAAAACGACATCAAAGATTTACAGAACAGTTTTTATTATGAAGTAGTAGCAAGCCCCAACCAAACCATGCAAGATGAAAACACTGTCATGGCATTGCAAACCATGTATCAGTTTAACCCACAATTGTTTAGCGTGACAGGCGATATACTCATGGAGTCATTAGACATTCCAAAATCAGCCGAGCTTGCAAAACGTATCCGCGCCACAATGGATCAAGATTTATTGGCTTACGGCAATGGTGAAATTTCAGACAAACAATTTCAAGAGATTAAAGCTAAAAAGGCTCAAAAACAAAAACAAGAAATGGAACAACAACAGCAACCCATTATTCAGGCTCATGCACAAGCAGCTAAAGGAATGGCACAAGCTGAGATTGCAAAAGCACAAGCCGCAAATCAAGATGCAGCTACAAACAAGGCTAAGGCGGAATCTGATGCATTAGACAAGCAAACTAAAAATGAATTAGCATTATTGAAAATTAACAATGACCAATTGAGTGCTGAACAACGTATTGAATTAGAAGGTGTGAAAGCAAACCTTGAGCATCAAAGAACACTTGTGGATAGCATACTAAACCGAGGGTCTCTCAAGAATGCCAGCACTTAATATAGCAGCAGGAAGCGTCCCAGATTGGAATACACAGGTAAATAATCCTGTGCTGTTCAATATGTTTATTGGTAGTACTATGAAGCAGTATGCTACCCCTGGGCTTATTCCAATCGCAAGCTTTGATAATGCGATAGCAACTCACTACACGGCATTTAATGATGGGCAATACATTACCGTGGAAGAATTAAATGTATGGCGAGTTTCTCCTACTGGCTCAAAAGATAAGGTGGGGCAAATTCCATTCAGCAGTAATACAATTGTTGAGCTTACTGAAAATCTACAGCGACAAGTCACAATCACTGGGTCTGGTGTTGGAGCGTATGTGTTAGACCAAATAAATTCTGATACCTTTACACAACTTGGTGCAGATCAAGGGTTCGCTATTACTAACCCAATATCATGTACTACTATTAATGGCATCACTATTGTGCTTGGCGCAGATGGCGTATGGCAGATAAGTCTTGCCAATAATTCTTTGATGTGGAATTCGCTGTACCTTCAAAAAATAGACTCTCAATTAATCACTGCATTAGCAGTAAAAACCATTGACAATAACCTATTCATCTTTGGGACTGGCGGCATTGAACGATGGGAGCCTACTTTTAATGTAAATCAATATGCCTTCCCATTTCAAAAAGATCAAAACTTTAAAAATAACTTTGGCGCATTATCTACGAATGCTATTTATTCAGACATTGACAACATATTTTTTATTTCATCACGCTTTATTCCCATGCAGTTATCAGGCGAAGGTTTAAAACCAATTGCAGAAGAGGGTGTTGCTAGATTGTTTGGACAATATCAATATTTGTCGGTGCGAACAGCGGTATATACGTATTACTCATACTATTTTTTTCAAATCACATTCCCACTGGACAATGTTACGTGGGTATATTGCGTGAATTCTGGCAAGTGGGCAAACACGGATGATTTTATTATTGATGCCGCCCTTATTAATGTGAATGGCAAGCTAAAAAATGAAGTGGTTTTAGTTAATAATACATTATCTTATTTATCGCTTCCGCCAAGTTATAAAGAACGCTATTTCATTTCTGAAAGTTTTGTGATGCAAACCAAAAAAGCACCGTGCAGAGCTAAAATAACATGCGTAGAATTGATGATCACACAAGGTCAAGATGTTCCATCATTAGCTAATGATGAAAGCCCGCGTCGTGCTGAATTATCAATCTCCACTGATCGCGTGACGTTTGGAAATGTAGTGCCATGCAATATTGGAAACGTTGGGCAGAGACAAGCTAAGACTCGTTGGTTTCCAACGGTTGCTGGAACGTTTGCACGACTTAAAATCGCTTATTTTGGAGCTATAGACTACACGGTCGAAGGCGTTGATGTAACTATTAAATAGAGAGGTAAATACCATGGGATACGAAAACAATGAAGGAGTTCCAGTAGGAACAGATGAACTAACCGATCCAGAAGCTATTCAAACAGGTGTACAGCAACAAACGCCTGCTGCGCCACAAGGGCGCATGTATACTGCTGCCGAAGTTGAGGAAATGAAAAAAAACCTTTACACAAAAGAACAGATGCAAGACATTATTAAAAAAAGAACGGGGACAAAAGCCGTAGCTCAACCAATGCAGCAACCTACGCAACCACCCGCTGGCTATATTAAAGAAGAAGATGCAATCATGTTCACGGATAAAGTCTTAAAGCAACAAGAACGCATCAATGCTGGCAATAATGTGACTGCAACTATTTTAGAAGCAGCTAAAGAAGACCCAGAGCTGGAGTCTCTTATTCAAAAATCAAAAACGGGTGAAATAAAAGAGCCAGACTTACAAGTGCTAGGTTCTTTAAAAAATATTAAAAATTCACCTGCCATTGCAAAACATCTATTGAGCGATCCCACAGACTTTCAAATATTGCAAATGGCTCAAACCCCTATGGAAAAAGCTATTTTCTTCAATAATTTATCGCAGAGATTAACGGAGCAACAAGTAAAAAATGGTGGAAATAAAACATATCCCACTATTCCTGACATTGATGGATCGGCGGCAAGCTCATTTAGCCCCACTGCAAAATATATTCGTAGATAGGGGTTGACAAATAAAATAAACATGATTTATTAGACCATGCTACTTAATAATTTTATTGGGTAGCCGCCTTCCTAGGGCGTTAACTATGTGGCAGCTTTTAGCAGGATGCTGGGGCAATCGTGCTGGGATCATGTAAAAAATCCTCGCCTTCCTAAGGCGTTAAATATGTGTAGAAAAAACGAAGTAAAGGATACTTCAAAAAATTACATTTAGTTTAACGAATTTAGGAGCCTAAACATGGTCGCCAACGCTATTGCTGTGTCAAATTTAATTTCGCACAGTATGACAGAGTTCACAGATAACCTTTCAATGGTGATGAATACCGCCAACCAAAAGTATAAGAATGACTTTAAAAACATGACTTATGCATCAGGTGGTGTGGTAGAGATCAAAATCCCAGGATACCCAGGGGTTCAAACGGGATTGGCAGTGACTGCAATCGCCATTCAAGATTTAACCGTTGCATACACATTAACCGAAAACGATATTTACAACGTTCCTTATAACATTGATTTATTGACCATTGATTATAATATCGTGGGTGCTGATAAAGCATTAACGGATATGCAATCACAAGCTATCGTGGATAACTATGCTTATCCAGCATTTTGCGCTATTGAACAAGCGTTAGAAACAAATCTCTCTTATTTAATGCTCACGAATGCTTGGTATTCTCCGATTGATTCTATTGCAAAATTAGGCGCGGTGAATTCATTCCCTAGCGTTCAATCCATGAATACTATGCTCACACAGCTTCAATTAAAAACTGAAAGCCGTGTTGCAATGTTCAATACGGCAGATGCTGCCAGCATCGCTAATTCATTGCAAAACTCTTTTAACACTGCATTAAACACAAAAATTTCACCCGAAGGTTTTGTGGGTGGTTCAGCAGATAAAGGACGTTTGGCAGGATTGGACATGATGCAAAGTAACAACTTTAGCACACATGTGGCAGGACCACTCGGTGGTCGTACTGATTTAACCGTGGTGAGCGTAGCATCAGATGGCTTGTCCATTACTCTTAATGCGCCTGGCGATACTTCAACGGGGGCATTAATTCTTGCTGGAGATCGCTTTGCATTCACTACGATCAAATGGGTTCAACCCGTGGGTAAACAAGTGCTTAATTACAACGTTACATTATGTGCAGCGCAAAACGCTGATGGTGATGGCGCAGGTAATGTGGTGCTTTATTTATCTTATCCCATCATGCCGTCTGGTTTTCAGGCGAATGTGAGCGCGTTACCAGCACCTGGTGCGCCAGTGCAGTGTTTCCCTGACTTTAATGTCAACTACGCTTATGTCGATTCTGCACTCTCTGTATCTCCTTTGGGATTGCATGACATCGTAGGCGCATTCAACTCAGAGAAACGCATTTCTATCGGTGGAAAAACATTGGAATGTCCGACTAAGGTCATGATCCAAGGTTTGGTGACGGCGGGAAATAACACTTATCGTATTTCTCAAGTGAATCCGATGAAAGTATTTACTCCTTACATCATAGCGCTGCCATCACTGGCTGCATAAGTTTATGGGGCAGAAATGCCCCATTATTAAAGAGGTTTTTTATGAACAATCAAAGTACGTTAAGTCCTACCGATACACAATATTTACAATCAAATATTCGTTTTAATCAATATCAAAATAAGTTTCCTATTGTTTTAAATGGTGCTAATTTTACAGCCAGTAAAACACCAGTCGTTCAAACTTTTGGCGATGGCGTAGCAACATTAGAAGGTCGATGTGTTGCCGCTGGTTCTCCTACCACTAATTATATGATTGGAAATCTTCCTTCTTGGTGCATTCCAAGTTCGTATGAAGATCAATATTTTCCCTGCACTACATTACGCTCTGGCGCATACATTGCAAATGCCGTAAAAATCAATACGGGCGGCGATAGTATTGAGTCTGTCACTATTACTAATCCAGGTAGTTATACTGGCGTTCCTACATTGTCAGTGAGTGGTGATGGCTCTGGTGCTATTTTAACGGCGGTTATGCGTGCCGTTTCTGCCACCGTTCAAACTTCTCGTGCATCGGGAAGTTACGCTCCTAATGATACGATCACATTAACAGGCGGTACAGAAACCACCAATGCCGTCTTGAATGTAGCTACTACAAAAATAGCTTCACTTGCATTGAATGCGCCAGGCACAGGTTATGCGCCTTCGGACATCGTGGTATTAAATGGGGGTGTTGCACCAATTCCTGGGCAAGTGACGTTAAATACCGTTCAATTAGCTTCCACTGCGCTTAATGCGGCTGGTACTGGCTATGTCACGGGTGACACGATCACATTGGCGGGCGGTACTCACAGTGCTGCTGGCGTATTGACATTGACGAATACAAAATTGGTCTCTGTCGCACTTAACGCGGCTGGAACTGGTTACGCGGTTAACGATGTGATCACCTTCAATGGCGGTACATTCTCAACAGCAGCTCAAGTCACTGTAAACACTGTTCAATTGATTTCATTGGCTGTCAATGCGGCTGGTACAGGCTATGCAACTGCTGATACGGTGACATTAAGCGGTGGTGCTGGTGCAACAGCGGGTATTATCACTGTAAGCACAACAAAGCTTGTTTCTACCGTAGCAAATGCCGCAGGTACAGGCTACGCGGTGAATGACACTATTACTTTAGCAGGTGGCACATTCTCAACGGCTGCTATTTTAACGATCCTTACAGCAAAATTAGTGTCTGTGGCAGTGAATTCTGCTGGTACTGGATACGCTGCAACCAACACGATCACGCTAGCAGGCGGTACGGCAGGCACGAATGCTATCGTCACCGTAGCAACCTCTAAACTGGTTTCAGTGGCATTGAATGCGGCTGGGAGTGGGTACAATGTGGCTGACACGATCACTCTTGCAGGCGGTACGGCGGGTACTGCAGCGATCATGACGGTTGATACAGCAAAATTAGTCTCGGTAGCAGTGAACGCTCAAGGTACAGGCTACGCGGTGAATGACACTATTACTTTAGCAGGTGGCACGGCTGGTACTGCGGCTGTGGTAACGGTTCAAAGCATTGGCGCATTAGGCGTTATTACTGGGGTGGCTATTACTACGCCTGGTTCATACACTGTTGAAAGTACAACGTTTACACAAGGTTCTACAAGCGGTGCTGGTACGGGCGCGACATTTAATACTGGCTTATTTGGTGTTCTTACATTCCATATTTCAACGGCTGGTTCATACACTGTTAATAGCGCAACCTTTACTCAAGCCTCAACGACTGGCGGTGGCACAGGTGCAACGTTCCAAACGGGGGTATTCGGGGTTAACACGATCACCATTTCAAATGCTGGTTCTTATACTGTCGAAAGCACTACCTTCACGCAAGGTTCTACGACAGGTGTCGGCACAGGTGCAACGTTCCAAACGGGGGTATTCGGCGTCAATACTTTTAGTATTTCAAACGCTGGAAGCTACACGGTGAACAGTGCGGCATTAACCCAAGGCTCTAGCTCTGGTGCTGGTACGGGCGCGACTTTCCAAACTTCATTGTTTGGGATCAATGCATTAAGTGTTTCCACGCCTGGTTCGTACACGAGCGCACCATCAACCTTCACCCAAGCATCAACTACGGGCGGTGGTACTGGAGCGACATTCAATACAGCAGTGTACGGGATTTTGGGCATAACTATCACTCGCGCAGGCGCATACACGGTCAATAGCACTACCTTCACGCAAGGTTCTACGACAGGTGTCGGCACAGGTGCAACGTTCCAAACGGGGGTATTCGGGGTTGGTGTATTTACGGTGTCAACGCCTGGTAGTTATACCGCTATTTCAGCGTCATTAACACAAGCCTCAACGACTGGCGGTGGTACGGGTGCAACCTTTAACTTAGCTTCTTATGGTGGGTTAACCTTCACTGTCAGCAATGCTGGTTCGTACACCACTAATGCGAGCAGTTTTTCTCAAACCACAACGACCGGAAGTGGTACGGGCATTACTTTCAATATGGCTGTGTATGGCGTCAATACTGTCACGGTAGGTACTCCTGTCGGCTCATATACTGCGTTGCCTTCTAACCCTGTATCGCAAGGCGCAACGTCTGGCTCTGGCGTGGGAGCTACATTTAATGTGGCATGGGGTTTATTAACGGCAACAGTCGTGGATGGTGGTACAGGCTATGACCAAACATCTCAACTGGTGGTCACGGGCGGTTCTGGCTCTGGCGGTGCTGGGACACTTACGCTTGATAGCACGGGCGGTTATTTATCATTGGTAAACGAGCCTTCTGTGGGAGATATTATTGATTTAAGCGGTGTTAGTTTTAACGTTCAATCATATACAGGATAAATCACCATGTATTCAGTTCGGGGGCTAGTGTCGGAAGCTTTTTACATGTCGTTGTATGACGAAGAGTTTCAGCCTGACATTCCCCCTGGGCAGATGAACATTGGATTAAAAGCATTGAATTACTTGCTCGATGAGTGGAGGGATAAGATACCTTATACCTTCACCAATCGTTATAGCAATGTCGATGATTTAATGAATACTCAATACGTTCAAGTCGATGTCGTGAGTTTCATCATCAATGATTTCAAGCAAGTGTTGCGAAGATGTTCTTACACGGAGTGGGAGCAATTAACGACTATTACTGATTTGAGTGGCTACCCTTGTATTTATTGGTTTGATGAAAGCGTTCAGACGATCAATATTTATCCTACGCCTACGCAACCCAATTATATTTTTGAAGTGTTGGGACGCATGGCGTTGGGTGCAGTGACCTTAAATGATTACCTACCTGCGGATATGCCTGTATTCATGCAATCTGCTTGCCTGTATGAATTGGCATTTAGATTGGCGGGTAAATTTAGCGTTGATTGGGATGAAAAGAAACTCAAAACGTACAACGACACGATGATGGGAATGTTAAATAAACGCATCATTGATACGAAAGCCCCTATTAAACGCGTCATACCCAACGAAGGATCTGGTGAAACACCAGGCTACCCTTATTGGTATTTTATGAGCGGAGGTCAAGGTGGCTGATAATTTATCCATGCAAATGCCAACGCCTCCTTCAACACCTAATGTTGCTGAAATGCATCGCTATATTTTGTCGTTGTCCAATTGGCTGAAGTTATTGCACTTAACGGGATTGCAAGTCACCCAATTGGACTCTGTGCAATTTTCAGGATTAACAGGGCTTGAGAATGTCGGAAAACTTTATTTTGTTATCGACACTACGCCGCAGCATTTGTATTGCGGATATGACAATTCAGGCTCACTTGGATTACAGGAGATATTTTAAATGCCAGGAATATGGGATTTTTTCGGAGACAATTCGAGTGCGTACAATGATTACGCAAATAAGCTTCGTGAGCGTGGAGACACCTATAACCCTTATATTGAAAGGGGGCAAGATGCAGGTCGACGCTTTGGTGATATTTCAAATCTATTAACCGATGATCCAAACTGGTTGCAAGATGAAATTGCAGCAGGTTACGAGATGTCGCCATACCAAAAATATTTGCTTGACCAAACTACGCAACGTTCTAATTACAATGCTGCCAACAGTGGAATGATTCAAAGCCCGCTCGCCCAAAAAGCTTTAAATGAAGATATCAACCTGCAAACAGGACAATTCTTGAATGATTATATTCAACATAGCTTAGGAACGTTTGGACAAGGTTACGCAGGGCTTGGCGCATTGAATGAGCAAGGCTACAACGCATTAGGTGCTAAAAATGATTTTTACCATAATGCGGCAGGAGCTAATTTCCAAGGTGACGTTAGTCATCAAGATGCGATTAACAGTGGCATAGGGCAATTCGCTGATTGGGGGGAAAACTTTATTCCAGGGGGAAGTTATAAAAAATATTTTCAAGGATTGGTAGGAGATAAAAATACTGGTGGTATTGGAGGGCGCGATCTTAATAATCGTCCTGGCGGTGGTTCAAATCTTGATTTTTGGGAGAGATAACCATGCAATTAGACCAAATAGCCTCCACACAAGTTAATCCCATTCGAGCCTTTGATGTTTATCGTCAAATTCAAGCTGAGAATGCTAAAACAGCGGAAAGTAAGGCGCGTGCTGAATATGATATTTTACGCGGACAATATTATCCGAAAGAAGCCGAAGCTAATATTTTACGCTCACAAGCTGAAATACAACGGGCTAAATATGAACAAGACCGTGCAAGGTATGAGCAAGAACGCGCAGCGGCGGCAGAAGACAGATACGATCCAACGTTTCAATATCGTCGTTGGAAACAAGTTTATGATAATTCAAAACCTGGCTCACCTGATCGCGTTGTCGCTGATCGTGCTTTGGGTAATATCCTATATGAAATGGGCGGATCAGGTGGCGGCGGTATTGGAATGCCAGCAACACAGCCTCGCGCACCATCGCCACAGCCTGGACTTGGAAGAGGTTCAGAAGCTCCCGTCATGAACGGTGAAGGTATTGGCATGGGCGTGCCTGGAATGGATTTAAGCCAAGGGGGTGGAGCGCAAGCTATCGTGAATCCTGCTACAAGAA
>Ga0210395_10000540_pt1 | contig 29434 bp, 23 predicted proteins | sample IncBWH4OmetaG_FD_150861 | JGI IMG/M metagenome (GOLD analysis project Ga0210395, IMG submission 150861) | Forest soil microbial communities from Barre Woods Harvard Forest LTER site, Petersham, Massachusetts, United States - Inc-BW-H-4-O ... | reverse complement strand
GCTCTAAGCGGGGCTTCGGGACGCATCACATCAAGAACCACGCGCCGAAGCTACAGCCCGCACACTAACCGGTGAACACAGATTGGCTTCCTGACGCAGGTCGGTCAGTGGAGTCGATCCGCGGGAGTTCGATCCCCGACCCGGGAGTTGCCGTAGAGGCCACGTAGAGTGACCACCTCTTGGTCAATCCCAAACAGTCCACCGGGCGGCCCGCAGGCCAGCGTTGATGCAAATCAACCGGCTTGCGGGCCGTTCTGTTTTTGGCAAAGCATCTCGCCACGGATTTTCACGGATTCGTAGGGATGAATCTCCCCGATGAACCTTCTGCGATCAAGCGTCGCGATCAACTTTCCCTGGGGGAAGCTGGAGTATGATTCCCTGCCATGACGAAGATTGATCCTGAGCAGGAACGAAAGAGGCTGGTCGAGTTCTACTCCGGCCAGATGGATGGGGAGTTAGGGAAGGTCGCGGAGCAGGCCTATGAGCTTACCGACCTTGCGCGAGAGGCGCTGCGAGCGGAGATGACGCGCCGGGGGCTCAGCACTGTGCTCATCGAGAGCGCTCCCGTGACTGCGGCTCCACTCGCCTTGCCAGGGGATCCACCGCCAGACGAGCCACCGGTCGAAGCGTTGCCGGGGGGCGAACTGGAGATGCGGGAAATGGTGACTATCCGCAAGTTCAGAGACTTGCCGGAGGCCTTGTTCGCCAAAGGCAGCCTGGAGTCGGCCGGCATCGAGTGCGCCATGGTGGACGACAACATGGTGCGGCTCGACTGGTTCATTTCGAATCTGCTGGGCGGCGTGAAGTTACAGGTGAGCCAGGAGGACGCGGCCGATGCGGAAGAGATTCTGTCGCAGCCCATCCCGGAAAATTTTGACGTGACTGGAATTGGGGACTATCAGCAGCCGCGCTGTCCGAGGTGCCAGTCGCTGGACGTAAATTTTCAGGAAGTGTCGCCCGCAGCCTACGTCAGCGCTTATGTCAATGTGCCGATTCCGTTTCACCGGCGGGCTTGGAGGTGCCACTCCTGCAATGCGGAGTGGGAAGACGATGGAGTTCCCGACGTCCCCGAATCAACCCGCTGATTTCGCGAAGCCTTTGCGGATTACATCCTGAGTATCTTCGGCGAGCTTCAATCCGGGTAGTTCTTCGCGAGTGAACCAGCGGACTTCGGCGGCATCGCTGGCAGCCTGGAGTTGTCCTCCTACGCGGCGGCAGAGAAAATCGATCAGCACATAGTGATATTGCACGCGCTGTTCCGCATTGCGGAGGACGCGGTCGTAGACGCCGAGCAGGTCGGCGGGTTCGACGACGAGTCCAGTTTCTTCGCGGGCTTCGCGGATGGCGGCATCGCGCACCAGTTCTCCGACTTCGAGGACGCCTCCGGGGATGGACCATTGCGCCTGCAGCGGTGGGTGGGCGCGTTTGACCAGGAGAACGCGGGCGTCTTCTATGGGGCCCTCTATAATGACGGCGCCGACGCCGATGAGCGGGACTTCGGGGAATTCGCGTTTCATGGGTGCGAGGATTTTATAGCATCGTCAGAGTTGATCTGAGGGAAGACAGCAGGTCCCTCCACTCCGATTACCTTCCTTTCAGGAAGGTAATCTCCGGTCGGGATGACAATTCGTAAAACAATACGGCATTGTGAAGAAGGAAATGGTTTTCTCTGTGACTCTGTGTCGCTGTGGTTAAATGTGGTCGTCATCATTCATGGCACTGGAAGAATACAAACGGAAACGGCGGTTTGAAGAGACGCCGGAGCCTCCGCCGAAAGTTGAGACCAAGGCGGGGAATCGCTTTGTGGTGCAGATGCACGATGCGACGCGGCTGCACTACGATTTTCGGCTGGAGATGGAAGGGGTGCTGAAGTCGTGGGCGGTGCCGAAGGGGCCATCGCTCGATCCGGCGGACAAGCGGCTGGCCATGCAGGTCGAGGATCATCCGGTTTCGTATTTCGATTTTGAAGGCAACATTCCAGAGAACAATTACGGTGCCGGGACCGTGATTGTGTGGGATGTGGGGACGTGGTCGCCGCTTTCGCCGGTGGCAGTGGATGGAAAATATGTTGCGGGCACGGAGACCGAAGCGGCGGCCATGCTGGCCAAGGGAGATCTGAAGTTTCGGTTGAACGGGAAACGGTTGAAGGGCGATTTCGCGCTGGTCAAGATGCGCGGGCGGCGTCCGGGAAGCAAGGGAAATGAATGGTTGATGATCAAGAAGCACGATGACCATGTGGTTGAGGGATATGACATTGAGGCGCTCGATACTTCGGTGCTCAGTGGGAGGACTCTGGAGCAGGTTGCGGGAGATGCGGGATCGGCGGAGTGGAAGAGCCGGCCTGCGGGACGCGGGAAGCTGAAGGCGGCGTGGCTGGCGGATGCGGTGGCGCGGGTCGAGAAGAAAAAAGCTTTAAACACAGGGGACACAGAGGAACACAGGGGAAAAGCGAAGAAGAAAAACTCCGTGTCTCCTGTTTCCGCTGCGTCATCTGTGGTTAAGAACGTTGCTTCGACGGCGGGGGCTTCGACCGCGCCGGTGAAGCGGGCCTTGCCCTTGAAGATTCATCCCATGCTGGCGGAGTCTGTGGAGAAGGCGTTTGACGGGGAGGAGTGGCTTTTTGAGATCAAGTGGGATGGGTATCGCGCGATTGCGTTTATCGATGGCGGCAAGGTGCGGCTGGTGTCGCGGAATCAGAATGATTTGACGCCGCGGTATCCGGAGCTGAAGGACATGGCCAAGTTCATCGGGGCGAAGACCGCGATTCTGGATGGCGAAGTGGTGGCGCTCGACGAGGAGGGGAAGGCGTCGTTCAGTTTGATGCAGCAGCGCACGGGATTTCGTCCGGGGGGGCGGCGGGCGGTGGGGAATGCCGACGTGCCGGTGTTGTATTACGCGTTCGATTTGCTGTACCTCGACGGCTACGACTGGCGGCGCGTGCCGTTGGAAGAACGCAAGCGCAAACTTGCGTCGTTGCTGGTGGCGGGCGACGCGGTGCGGTATTCGGATCACTACGAGAAGAATGGTAAGGCGCTGTTTGAGATGGCGCGGCAGAAGGGGCTGGAAGGCATCGTTGCCAAGAAGCGCGCGAGTTTTTACGAGGAGCGCCGCAGCCGGGAATGGCTGAAGATCAAGATTCGGCATCGCATCGAGTGTGTGATTGGCGGATATACGGAACCCGAAGGCAGCCGCGCGCATTTTGGGTCGATCGTGCTTGGCTTGTACGACAAGAAGGGGCGATTGATCCATGTGGGGCAGGCGGGGAGCGGGTTCGATCAGAAATCGCTGGATGAGATTTCGAAGGTGTTGAAGAAGATCGAGACGAAGAAGAACCCGTTTTTCGGAGAAGTCGAGGCCCTGCGCAAAGTTTTCTGGATCAAGCCGGAGTTGGTGGCAGAGATTGAGTTCGCGGAGTGGACCGGCGGGACCAGCGACGGAAGCGGTCCGAAGTTGCGGGCCCCGGTGTTCCTGGGATTGCGCGATGACAAAGAACCGAAAGAGTGCCTGCTGGAGGACGCGGTAATTTAGGTGTCATTCGTTATTTGATGTCTTTCATGGGTAGCATTGCGCCGTAATCGCGGCCCGTCGGATCGACCGCGCGGGCGACGACCGCGGCGAAGGCTTCGCGGACCTCGGGGTATTTCGTCACCACGGCTTTGATCACGGCTACATCGTTCTGATAGGCCTGGTTGGTGTTGGAAATGTCGGCGGCCTGGAACTTCACAATCAAATCCAGATCGTTTCCCACGACTTCGGGAAAGATGGCGGTGACTTTGTAGGTGGAAGTGCCCGCCACCAGGTCCACGGTCTTTCCATCGAACGGTAGGTCGGCGGGGCGGACACTCTGCAATTCGTCGTAGAGTTTATCGGTGGCCAAAGTGCTCATGGGGGCCAAAGGAGAAATCAGGTTCAGGGCCACCACGTAGGAGAACCAGGCATTGTGCGTCTGGCCCTTGCTTTTGTATTCGCGGGCGCGCGCCAGGAACCAGTCGCTGTCATGACCAGCGACCTGAGCGGGCTTGATGTAGAGAGCGCCTAATTTCCACTCGGCACCGATCATCTGGAGAATCACCGAAAACATTGTTCGTCCCTGGGGTGAGGTGGCGTCAACCAAGACAACGGCATACTTTCCCGGAGGCAAATTATCGAATGCGAAAACCGCGCTGCCGGAGGTCTGGCCGTTCTTGCCGAAGACTCCACAGTAAAACTCGGCGTGAGGAGCGGGAGGAGCACCTTCGACTTCGAGCAGAAAGACGGACTTTACGGTGCCCTGGGCGCCGGCGAAATCCTTCTGGTGGTCTTTGACGGTGGCCTCGACTGCGGTGAAGTCGGCGCCAAGCGTGGGGATGGCGTTCTGCTTCAGGGAGGCGACGTCGGCCTTGGCGGCCATGTCGAAATAGTGCTGTCCGGCCGAGGTGATGGAGGTTCGCATGGCATCCTCGAGTTCACCGGAGGTCTGGCAACTCTGGCTGCGGGCGCAGAGGGGCGAAAAGGCAAGACCCCAGAGGAGAATCCAGAGTACGACAGCGGTGGGGCGGCATGGTGCCAGATTCATCAAGAGATTCCGCCTTTACTTTCATAGGGTTGGAGAGTGCATGGGCAGTCTACGCCTGCTTGAGCATCCCTGGACAAGATTTTACTTGGCCGGAAATGGTTGACTGCAATCGACTTATCGGCTCCCGGTTCGTGCCATAGCCTTGAAAAGGCGCAAGAGAGTAAGCTTAAGACGTTCCAATCTAGCAGGGGATAGGTCCGCCGGTTGCCTTCAAGCTGTGCTGGTGTCTAGAATTCGGGTAGAGGCGGTGCTGGGGGCGTCCCCAAACGTGGAAATTCTGGGAGGATGTGGTTATGTGTACGGGATTGAAATTCAGGAAAATTAGCGGTGTTCTGGTCCTGTGCGCAGCCACGTGGTGCCTGGGAATCGCGAATCCTGCGAATGGGACGACTTCGCAGACGCACAAGAAGGCGAAAAAGCCGGCTCCGCTGCCTCCCTTGCCGAACGGGCCGACCGGGCCAGTACAACCGATTCCGCTCGACTCGATGGCGCCAGTGCCGCCGCAGGTGAGTTACCAGAATGCGCAACTCACCATTGTGGCGCCCAACTCGACTCTGGGCGACATTTTGCGCGCGGTGCGCAAACAGACGGGGGCGGAAATTGAAATCCCGGTGGCGACGGAGCGGGTTGTGACCCATCTGGGACCAGGTCCGGCGCGGGAAGTCGTGGCCGAATTGCTGAACGGATCGCGGTTCAACTATGTACTGATGGGGTCTTCGGCGAACGACGCGGCGCTGGCGCGCGTGGTCCTGGTGCTAAAAACGGGACCGGACAACGTGAATCCTACTGGTGGCCCGGCTGTGGCATCGGGTAGCGTGGCGTACGTGCAGCCGGCTCCGGCCCCGGACGCGGCCGAAGCGGAAGCGCCCGAGGACAACACCGACGATGCCGCGGACCAGGCGGCAGCGGAGGCGGAACAACCACCCGCTCCGGACCAGCAGCCCGGCGTGAAGACGCCGCAGGAAATGTTGCAGGAGATGCAGCAGCGGCAGTTGATGCTGCAACAACAGCAACCCCCAGGCCAACCGCCGGTTCCGGGCGCGGGCGTACCACAGCGGCCGCCGCAGGAACAATAGAAAGTCATTGGAATAAATACAAAGGCCGCGCCGGGCAGCGCGGCCTTTGTCATTTCATCTTGTCTTCGAGTTTTTTTTTATCGCGGTTTCCTTCATCGCCAGAAGAGTTATGGCCGGTTTCCGCTGGCATTTGTGGAACCCTGAGCAGCGCGGCCCGCAATAGTAAGATCGCTCGCGGACATGGTTTTGTAGAGAAGCATCCAGTCGCGCGCGACTTCTGTTTCGGAAGTACCGCGTGCGGACCTGGTCCGCAGTTCCGACTGAAGCCGCGCCTCAAGAAGCCGTCGCACGAGTTGCGGAGAACCGTTGGGACTCAAGACGTTATCGGCTGACGCTCCGATCTGAACCGGGCTCTCCCCAACCTGTAGTTGAAGAATTGGTCTGCCCTGGTCGTCGACGCCCGACTTCGCCTTGGATTGCAGTTTCTCCCATCCCTTGGCGACGTTCTGTTCGCGCTCTTCCGGATACGCACCGGCTAGAAAATGCTTTAGCTGCAGTTGATAGGCCCGGCGATCTTCACGGTCGAGAGGCGGCTCAGGATTTCCACCGACCACGAAGACCATCGCGTCGCGCGCGGGATCGAAGTGGCCTGCGCCCGTGGTCACATACACTGCACCCACGCATCCCGCGAAGATGGGACTGAGCACTGCGCTCGGCACGATGTACTTTTTCGACGTGAAGAACGACTCGGCCACGCCACGCACCTTGGAACTGCGCGGCATGCTGCCGGGCACTTGCGCGATGATCAGCCGGGAAAACTGAAGATCCGGGTGGCGATCGCTGAACTTGATGAGCATTTTCGCAATCTGTTTCGGCGTGGTCATGCCCACATCGGCGACAAGACTGCGATGCACCGATTTTGGATAATAGAAATTGAGGACGTCTTTGGCAAAGTCGGCGCAGTTTCTGCTGGCGAGATGGAAGTGAGATTCGTTTACCGATGAGTTGAGCTTGTGGATCAGAGCCTCGTCCTGCTCCGGAGTGGTCTCAATCTCGAAGCCATACATCGTGCGATCGTAAGCAGAGCCGACAAGTTCGTACCAGTTGCCGCCCGGAGCAACGCCGTTCTTGCTGTCGGGGGCGATTTCCTCCAGATATTTGCGGCGATAACGGTCGCGCAGAAAAGCGACCATCTTCGCGTCCGCCATCAGCGGAACATCTTCGGGGCGATCCACCGCATAGAGGTAGGGGATGAGAGGAATGGCGACCCAGTCGTATCCGCCAACGCCATCGTATCGGCTCAGAACGACGCCGCTTTCTCCCGGAGCGCATGGGCGCAGGATGAGAGGCGTTTGCGCGCAGACGCCGGAGAGGTATACCGCGGCGTGACCGGTCGGGGTGAAGAATCCCAGCCTGCCGTAGGGCTCTTCCAGAAGCAGCGTGGCCGAGGCGCCCGCGAATGCGGAGCACACTACGACTACGACTCCTAAGACGAAAAAGCGCCGCATTAGTCGGATGTGGCGTGGAATCATCGTCAACCCCAGATGGCGTACTAACCTGCTTATTTAGAACCCCTTAAACAAAGATTAGTTGCTGCAAATCGGAGAAACCTGCTACGAAAAGATGTCGGGCTTTTGAGCGAACAAAGGGCGAAACCAAGAGGTTACTCTGTTCATTGCTTGGTCGACGCAAGCAGCCGAGCTTTCGCCCAGCGTGCGCTTTCGCTGACGGATTCATCTGCGTCGGAGGCGAGTTGGTCGAGCAGGGGAAGAAATTCCCGGTTGCCGCTGTTGCCCATTGCGACGGCGACGTTGCGACGCAGGCCGGAGCGCTTGGTGCGGCGGATGGGTGATCCGCGGAAGGTTTCGCGAAAATCCTCAGCCGACATTTCTGCCAGCCACGCCAGCGCGGGATTTACCAGGCCCGGGCGCGCTTCGAATTCAGGCGCGGTCGATGCGGGGGCTTTGCGGTTCCACGGGCAAGCATCCTGGCAAATGTCGCAACCGAAAATGTGGTGGCCCATGCCAGCCCGCAGATCTTCCGGGATCGATCCGCGCTTCTCGATGGTGAGATAGGCAATACATTTGTTGGAATCGAGCTGGTAAGGCGCGATCAGCGCGTCGGTGGGACAGGCATCGATGCAGCGAGTGCAGGTGCCGCAGCGATCCGGTGCGGGCAGGTCGGGCGCCAGATCGAGAGAGGTGAGAATCACTCCCAGGAAAAGCCACGAGCCTTTTTTCTGATTGATGAGGCAGGTGTTCTTACCGAGCCAACCCACGCCGGCGTACTTAGCAAAGACGCGCTCGACGATCGGTCCGGTGTCGACGTAGCTGCGAGTGGTGAGCGCTGTCTCGGATCCGGCGGGCACAGCGTGATGCAGCGCGGCTTCCACTTGTTTCACGCGGCTCAGGACCGCATCGTGGTAGTCCTCGCGGCTCCAGGCGTAGCGCGAAATCCATCCGCGGCTGGGGTCGTGGACTTGCGTGGAGTACGGATGATCGGTGTTGTAGTTGATGGCACAAACCACCACGCTTCGAGCCCAGGGGGCGACGCGGGCGAGCGAGGCGCGTTTGAGATCGCCCTCGTCGTCGCGAGCTTCCAGGTATTTCATTTCGCCGGCGTGGCCAGCGGCAATCCATTCGGAAAAATGTCTTAGCTCGGCAGCATCGGCCGCTGGAGCGATGCCCACCAGGTCGAAGCCGGCGCGTTCGGCCGCGCGCTTGACGATGTCTTTGACGTCGCGGAGTTGACTGGACAACGGGTTTCCCATCACTCAAATGTTATTCATCACTTAAATTGTCATCCCCTAGCAACCCGAGGGATCTGTGTTCTTGCTGGCACCATCATTTATCGCCGCTGCAAGCAAACACCGAGGTCCCTCGCTGCGCTCGGGATGACAAATGATTACTGAATCGCGAGTCGCAACATCGCGCTTCCATTCCCAAAGTGGAATCGGTCATCGCATTGTCCGCGTATTTCTGTTGCCTTCCCTTTCTCAGGGTATAAGACTTCTCCATACAGAGTCACGCACGTTCCCCGGGCGTTCTCCAAAATCTATTCAACACAAAGGAGAATCGATTGAAACCACAAATCTCTAACGCGCAACTGGCTACAACTCAGATATCCGTCATCAACGAGAGCACCGTTCTGACCGATGCTGACGTAATCCCCGTCGTGGTTGCCTTGCAGCAGCAGGTCACCAACGACTTTCGCCCCATCTGGGGCACAGACGCCGAATTGAAAATGGTTCCACAAGGCGAGCCGGCGCCCATCGAGACCTGGCAACTGGTAATTCTGGACGACTCCGATCAGGCCGACGCGCTCGGCTATCACGACCTGACTCCGGACGGCCTGCCGCTGGGCAAGATTTTTGCCGCCAGCGATCTGAAGGCCGGCACCTCGTGGTCGGTTACGGCCAGCCACGAATTGCTGGAGATGCTGGCGGATCCGAACATCAACTTGACCGTATTCGTGCAGGATGCGAACACCACCGGCACGCTCTACGCCTACGAGGTGTGCGACGCCTGCGAAGATGACAGCCTGGGCTACCAGATCAACAACATTCTGGTCTCGGACTTTGTCTATCCGGCATGGTTTGAGAGCTTTCGCGCGCAGGGCTCGACGCAGTTTGACCGCATGAACAAAATTCAGAGTCCGCTGCAGTTGCTGCCGGGCGGGTACATCGGAGTATTCAGCGTGACCGATGGCACCGGCTGGCAACAGCAAACGGCGGAGAAAATTCCTTTGAACCTGAGACAACGGGGCCACGTGGGCTCACGCCGGGAGCGGCGTACGATTTCCCGAACCCAGTGGCTCACCAGCCTGCCGCTGCGCAAGATCATCAACAACGCGCAGCAGTATCGGAAACATTTGCAGACAATTCAGCAGCGCAAACAAGCCGCCTGAGCTTGTCTGCAATCCCTCCCCCGTTCGCCCCGCGCCAGCGGGGCTTTTTTGTGTTTCGAAACCGCACCCGCACGCGAGCCTTCAACGTTGTTGCTGACAACAAAATGGCTTCCGCGCTATGCTCCAAATATGCGCACAAGAAAGCTCAGCGTCCTGGTTCTCTGCTTGGCGCTTCTTGCTTCATCGGCGGCGTTTGCACAACTACGACCGGATCCGCTGCCGAAGCTTGGCGACCAGTTGACCCTAACAACTTCCTCCGATCACAAGTCGGTCATACTGTCGGCGGCTGAGTTCAAAGCTATTGCGCACATCTCGGTGACCATCCACAACTCGCATACAAACACAGACGAAGCATATTCCGGAGTGCGCCTTTCTGATTTGCTCGCTCGGATCGGAGCGCCATTAGGGAATGCGCTTCGAGGCAAGGCGCTCGCCAACTACATTGTGGCTATGGGCTCTGACGGCTACAAAGCGGTGATCGCTCTCGGTGAAGTCGATCCAGGCTTCCATCCGGGAGAAGTTCTAGTTGCCGACATGATGGACGGAAAGCCGCTGGACGCGCACTCGGGGCCGTTCAAGCTGGTGGTCAGCGAGGACAAACGCCCAGCCCGGTCGGTGCGCAATCTGGTTTCGATTGAACTGAAGGAAGCGAACTGAACGAGGGCGTTAGTTGACGCCGAGTTTTTTTACTTCTTCGTTGTAGTACTTGCGGTAGAGGATGTCCCACTCCTGCGAGCCTTCGAGGATGGTGCGCTTCTGGCCCTCGATTTTCTGGCGGGCGGCGACGTCGATTCGGGCTTCCTGCATGAGCAGTTCTTCAAGAATCTTGCGGATTTCCTGGCGGATGGTGTTGGGGTCTTCGATGAACTCCACTTCATCCATCTGCTTGAGCACGTCGGAAACGGCCCGGGCGAGCACGTTGACTTTATCGCGGCTGAGTCTCACAGCACCGCCTTGTACTTGCTCACCAGTTGGGTCTTCACCCGGCGAAACATTTCCTGGTAGTTGGCTCCGGTCTTGTTCATTTCTTCGGAGTAGGCTTCGAGGATGACGCGTACTTCATCGTTGATACGATCCTCCAGCGAAAGCTCCTCGACCAGAGCGGCGTTCACGCGCTCGGTGACCGCGGGAAGCGCCGCGGTCTCGATGAACTTACCTGCAATCAATTTCTTGGTGACTTCGCGAGCTAAATAGCCCACGTATTCTTTGGAAAAAAGCATGTGTGGATTGGGTGTCCTGCGTGCAACAGTTTGTCAATATGAATCAAAAAGTGTAACACACCGAGAGGGCGTGCGGAGGCCGGGGAGATCAATGAGTCGGCGTTGCTTGCGGCGGTGGCTGGTCGCGCAGGGTGTAAACGAATTGGCGGATTTCATGACGCTCGCGTTCGGCCTTTTGGGCTGACTCTTTGGCGACCGTGTCATAGATCTGGAGCTCCGTTTCGGCCTTGGCGGCGTCACCAATTCTCCGATAGGCCTGGGCAAGGCGATAATGAGCTTCTTCCATTTCTGGGTCCGCCTGGATGGCTTGCTGGTAATCAGAAATCGCCTGCGGATAATTCTTCTGCTCGGAATGGATGACGCCCAGTTGGAGATACGCTGCGGCATACTTCGGATCTAAGCGAACCGCCTTTCTCAACAAAGCCCCGACTTGAGCCGCGCGGGCGATGTCCTGCTGGCCCTCGCCCAGCTTCCACAGGCTCATAGCGTAGTAGTAGTTCGCCTCGGCGTTCTCCGGTTGCTGAGCGACGAAACGGTGCAGCTTTTCAATCACCTGCTCTGCGGGCGAGGTCTCGGTGCCTTGCATCTTTCCCAGAAACAAGTACGGAACCGGGTCGTTGGGATTCAAATCCGATGCCTCACAGAGCCGCTGCACCGCTTGCTCATAAGATCCGCTCGCAAACCAGGACGCTCCCAGACCGACCAGCATGCGCACGGAACGAGGAAACAGATGGTTGCCCCGGGTGAAAACCTCCAGCGCAGGTTCCGGCGCGTGATGCAGCAGGAGTTCGGAGCCCCAGTCGAAGAGGTAGGACTCGCTGGGCTCCATGTCTGCGGCGCGCTGGTACTCGCGCACCGCCTCGAGAGAATTGCCCAGCTTCTCCTGCACATCGCCGAGCCGGTGATGGAGTTCAGGCTTGTCTTCGTCTGCGAGCAAGGCCTGGACCTGGTCGCGCTCTCGCTCGTAATTGCCGGCGGGCGCGGTGCCCACGGAATCGTTGCCGAGCAAAGCAGTTTCTTTCGCGAGCGTTTCCCTGGTTCGCACCATCGTGTCGGAACCGTGACCACCGAGATTTGTCGTGTCGGTGACGCCCGCTACCGTGAATTGGGGTTGGTCAAAGAAAGCAGGCTTTTGCGCGAGAGACGATGCTGCGTTTTTTGCCGGCTGCAGGGCGAGATCAACGGTCTTTGTTTCTTGCGGGCCCAGAAACAGTGAAGGGATCTCGGCGTTGCTATATCCTGTCGCTCCGGCACGCAAAACGTACACTCCGCCGCGCAGCTCGCAAAAGCTGAAGTTCCCTTGCGAATCCGTGAGGGCCGCTTGAGACTGCGCAGCATCCTTGGCGAGCAACTGCACCGTCGCGCCGGCGACCGGATTTCCGTGCGAGTCGCGAACGGTGCCGCGCAGCGTGGATGAATCTTGAGACTGCAGGGACAGCGGTAGCAAGATGGAAAGGACGCAAACGGCGAGGCCGTAGCGGATATTGCCAGCGGACCTCGGTTGCTGTGAGATTGCGCAGAGACGGCCCATGAAGGCAGGCGCAAATCGACAAGTCCAACAAAATTAGCCACGCGCCTAGGCGGCATTCTATCAGCGGAGCAAGAAAACCGCTGGTGAAGGATCGGCGCACGAAATAGAATGCAATGCTTTGTCCAATACGATCCGGGAGATGAGATGAGACTGGTTCGGCTGTGGCTGATGACCTTCGCAGTACTGTTGGTGACGTGCCTTCCCGGCTGGAGCCAGCCGTCCTCCGGCAAGCGCAAGATCATCATCGATCAAGACGCAGCGGGCCCCGGCGGAACCGATCAGCAGTCCATCCTTTTGTTGGTTCAATCGCCGCAGACTGAAGTTCTCGGCGTAACCGTGGTGACGGGCGACGCCTGGCTCAAAGAGGAAGTCGCCCACACATTGCGCATGCTCGAGATCGTCGGGCGAACCGACATTCCCGTCGTGGCGGGGGCGGAGTATCCGCTGGTGCGGCGCAAGGAAGATACGGAACTGTGGGAGCAGCAATACGGCTCCATGCCGTGGGTGGGAGCATGGACTCCGCGTCGCTATCACCCGGCAGATCAGTTAGGTGAGATGCCTGAGGGCAAGCCCACAACCAAGGCGCTGGACGAGGATGCTGCGCATTTTCTGGTGCGCATGCTTCGAAAATATCCGCACGAGATCACGATCTATGAGGGCGGGCCGATGACCAATCTCGCGCTGGCCATCTCGATCGATCCTGAGTTCGCCGGTCTCGCGAAGGAGTTGGTGTTCATGGGCGGGAGCCTGAATCCGAAAACGGATGATCCTGAATTTGCAAACACGCCGCGGCATGAATTCAATCTTTGGTTCGATCCGGAGGCGGCACACATTGTTTTGACCGCGCCCTGGAAGAGAATTGTCTGCACCACGGTGGATATTTCCGTGAAGACACGCTTGACGCAGGATTTGATCAACCGAGTGAAAGCCGGCAACACTCCGGCTGCACGCTATGTCGCTTCGTATTCGCGCGTGGATGGAAAATACAATTATCTATGGGACGAGCTGACGGCCCTGGCTTGGCTCGACCCGAGCGTGATAACCGCGAAGGACGTGCGTTATCTGGATGTTGACCTTAGCCGCGGCGCTGGTTACGGAAATACGCTGAGCTGGACGGATCGCGACAAGCCCCCAGTCGTGGGCTCGCCAGCTGAGGTGCAGATTGATCTGGACGCGGAGAGGTTCTACAAGATGTTCGTCGACCTGCTGACTGCGCCGACGCCGAAACCTTGAGCGCTATTGCAGTTGCGCGAGCGCCCGCTTCGCTTGGGGATGATCGGGATGTTGCTTGAGTAGATCGAGCAGGACGCCGCGAGCCTTGTCCTGCGCTCCTTCCAGGGCATAGACGTGCGCCAGATTCAGATACGACTGATCAAACGCGGGGGCGACACGGATGCACTGCTCGAAGCTATCCACGGCTTGATCGCGCCGCTGCGTGACCAGATAGAGCACTCCTAAATTGTTCAACGCTTCAGGATAAATCGGACGCGCCTTCAGAGCACGCTGCAAGTATTCGTACGCTTTGGAGTTGTCTCCGGTCTGCGCGAACACCATTCCAAGACTGTAGTTTGCTTCCGCATCTTGCGGAGCGACTTCCAGCGCGCGCTCCAGAACTGTGCGGGCATCATCCCAGCGCTTTTGCGAGCGATACGCGTTGCCCAGATTGTCGAGCGAAAGCAGATGATGTGGGTTCAGCCGCAGCGCTTCCAGAAAGCACGGGATCGAATCACCGATTCGGCCTTCGCGCGTGGCGATGACTCCAAGGTTGTTCCAGGCGTCCGGGAAAGTGTCGGGATAGCTGGCGGGCAATTTCACGGCGCGTTCGAAAGTTTCGCGGGCAGCGGCGTTCTTGTTTTGATTCAGATAGACGCTTCCAATGCCGTAGAGCGCTTCGGCGCTCTGAGGATCGTCGCGGAGGGCCTGTTGGAATGAGGCTTCGGCTTGATCGAGATATCCCCGCTGAAAAAACAGGGAGCCGTAGGAGAGATAGTTGCGGCCCACTTCGAGCGAGTACGTGGCACTCGGAAAAGGGAGGGCCCGAGCCAGCCGCTCTGCGTCAGTTTGCGGAATCCGCTGGAAGTCTTGCGTCACGTGTTCGGGGACGATCGCGCCCTGATACACCTTCACGATGTCGCCCTTGCTGTCGATCAGGAATGACGTCGGCAAGCTGAGATCGCGGTGACGGTCGAACAATTGGCGATAAAGAATGTTGTAGATGGCGGCGACGTCTTCCGATCCGCGCAGAATCGGAAAGGTGAACTGCTTCAGGCGAGCGCGCATTTTTTCATCGGCGGGATCATCCACCTCTATGGTGATCAGCTGCAAACCCTTTGTTGTCCAATTCGCGTGGGACTTTTGCAGCAGGTTCAACTTTTCCGGGAAATCCGGGGACTGCGTCGTCCAGAAGATGAGAAGCGTGGGCTTGCCTCGGGTTGTGGATAGCTGCCGGATTTTTCCAGAAAGATCCGGGAGTGAGAAGTCCGGGGCTGAAACCGGCGCTAGAAGCCAGGTTTCAACTTTGGTCGGAAGTGGCTCGACGTCGAGTGAAACCGCTTTGGGAAGAGTGACGGGCTTTCTCGTTGGTGCCTGAAACGGCTCCATGCGCGGCGAATCGGATCCCTCTTCTACCAGGATCCTGTGATTGATGGGAAGGTTTTGAAATTCCTGCACAAGGCCGCTGGGCCAGCGAATCGCCGCTCGCACCGGGCCTTTTGCCTCGCCGAGACCAAAGAGAAGATCTTTGCTATGTTGAGATAGGAAACCGGACCCGGCCTGCAGCACCCGCATCTGACGCGTGGAGTTAGCTTCGACCGTAACGCTGGCGCCGATGGCGTCGCGGTTGCTCTTCGTGCCTTGCAGGCGGAAGGCGATCGACGGCGGCAGATCCTCAAGCACGTTTTTCAGTATGCGTAACTGGGGAGCATTGCGGTTTTTCAGGAATACTTCGAGCCGGCCATCGTGATCGAAATCGGCAAGGGCGAATGCCCTGCCGTCTTCGATGAAATCCATCCCGACTACGCCCGAAACATCGGAGAACGTTCCGTCCCGGTTGTTAGCGTAAAAGACATTTCGTTCGTAACCACTCCAGGTGCCATCCGACCGGATGAGCTCGTTGATTGCGTTCCAGCCCTGCTCGTATTCGTGAGAAGGCCGGGCATCGTCGGGAGACCGAGCAACAACCTGCCGCCAGAAAAAACTGTTGAGATCCTGACGTGAAAGATCATCACGCCCAGGGCCCGAAACCATGCCATTCGCAATATAGAGATCGGGGAAACCGTCGTGATCGAAGTCGAATGCATCGCTCGACCACGCCCAGCGGCCCATTCCGATGCCTGCTGAACTCGTCGTATCGTCGAACCCTGCACCGCGATTGCGCAGCAACGAATTCCCCATCGCGTGCTTCCGGTAAATTGCTCGCACTTCTTTGGGCGAGTCGCTTTTGAAGACTTCCTGCTGCGCGACGCGCTCGCCGGCCGCAGTCCACATGTTGCCGACGTACAGATCCTGCGTGCCGTCGTTGTCATAGTCGAGCCAGGAGACGCTCATCCCCGCGCCGATGTCTTCGGTTGCGGTCTGCTGAGCAACGTCGATAAACGTTCCGTCGCCCTGGTTGCGGTAGAGATTCTTCCGGCCAAAATCGTTCACCACATACAGATCGGGCCAGCCGTCGCGGTTGTAGTCGCTCCATCCACAGCAGAAGCTGTAGCGCGTGTTGTTCTGGTTCAGGCCGGAAGTTGCGGTTACGTCGTGAAATGTTCCGTCGCGCTGGTTGCGCATCAGAAAGTTGGGCGGGCCATTTTCGGCGTCGTGATACGGCGACGGATATTTGTATTGCCCGGTACCCTGATAAAAACTGTACAGGCAAAAATAAACATCGAGCCAGCCGTCGCGGTCGTAGTCCGCCGCAGCCGCGCCGGTGAAGGTTCCCTGCGGGGGATTAGCGAATTGAAACGCGTCGGGCTTCCGACGAAACTTGCCGCCACCTTCATTCACGAAGAACAGCGGGCCGCTGGAGCGCACCACGATGACGTCCTGGCGGCCGTGGTTGCCGAAATCGGCAAAGAGTGCGCAGGCGGTGTTTTCCAGAATTCCAAGGCCCGACGATTCGGTAATATCCACGAACGTTCCGTCGCCGCGATTGCGATAGAGGCGATTGGGCAGGCCCGCAGGCTGGCATACATAAAGATCGTCGAAACCGTCGTTGTCATTGTCGATGTCGGCGACCGAGACTCCGTTGTGCCCGTAGATATCGATGCCGGACGCGCCGTCAATCACCGTGCGCCAGTAGTCTGTGCCGTGCAGCAACTGGGCGGAGTACGAAGTATTACCGCCGAGCGCGGCAGATGTGATGTCCACGTAGACGGGAGAATTGGAACGGGCCTGGTTTTCGTCGAGTACCCGCCAACTGCGAAGAAGAAACTCGCCGGAGGAAGACGCCCTCCAACCCAAGTCCCAATGGCCAACACGCTGTTCGCGGTGGAAACCGGCGCCGGCGCCAGTGCCAACGACTTCGTAGCGAACACGCGTCTGCAGTGATCCGGGTTGATGAGAATGAATTGAAGCCTCTGCGCCGAGAACATCGATCGCTGTGATCTGGAATTCTGCGGTTGCGATCTGCGTGAAGACGCTGAACATGGACTGCCACTCTCGGAGAAAGGCATCTCGGCTAAGCGTGGCTTCGGAAGCAAATCTGTTCTGGCGCACTTCAATCCCCGCGCTGGAACACACAACTCGCGACTCCGTGGGCTGGAACGCTCCTCCTGAAAAATTTGGTGCGAGAACCCTGGCAATGGCCTGCGTTTCTCGAGGGGACTGCAACAAGCTGGCTCTCCACTGCGCGAGAATCGCCCCAATCTGGTCGGCATATTTTTCCGTGATGAAATCGTCGAGGCCTGTCTGTACCTTGAGCAGCGTGGCATCGAGCGGGCGCTCGCTTCGATAGTGAGGATGCAGATGGAATCCAGCGTCGGAAGCCGGTTCTGTGCGCGACGTTGAGGATCTGAACGCTGGAAACGTGGACGCCCATAGACTCGTGGGAATCAGGAGCGCCCCGATGCCCTGAGAAAAGCGGGCAAGAAACTCACGCCGGCGCAGGTCAACGGACTCACGATCATCGTACTCAGGATCATCGTACTCAGGATCATCGGAGCGCGGGCCGACAGATTGCGGAGCGACGGATTGAGGCCCCTTCCCTGCGCGGTTCAGAGTGATGTCCCTCGGAGAGTCACGTGTGGAACCGAAGCTAACATTCGGGTTTGGGCCGGTCAAGGCGCGACGAGTTGCGCTGAGAAAATTGCCTGGTATCTACGGTGCAGGAATTACAGCCTGGGTAATGTTGGAATATGCGCTTTCGCCACTGGCGTCCAGGGCCGTGGTCGCATAGCAGTAGGTGGTGCCGTCGGTGACGTTGTTGTCGGTATACGCTGTCGTCGAAGCTGCCGTTGAAGCGATGTTCGTGTACGTTCCGCATTTGGTCGTGTAGACCGCGCGATAGACGTTGTAGCTCTCGATGCCTGAGGTTGTGCTCGCTGTCCATGACAGGTTGACACTATGGATGGGAGCGGCTGTGCCCGTGCCTGTGAGCGATGACGTAGTGGGCGTATTGGCGGCGGTGCTCGCGAACGAAGCCGACGCCGACGCTCCTCCGGTCGCACCGGGCCTGAACGTAACCGTAAACGTGACCGGTTGGGTCGTCGAAACAGTAACCGGGAACGAGAGTCCGCTCACGGAAAATTCGGAAGCGTTGCTGCCGCTCAGGCTCACTGAGGTTACCGATACGCTCGCGCCGGTGGCACTCAGCGTCCCGGTTTGCGATCCACTTGTGCCGACGACCACGCTCCCGGCGTTGACCGCACTCACCGCCAATGTGCCTGGGCTCTGTGATACGGCGGTTCCGCTGAGCCCTATGCTCAAGGCAGGATTGGTGGCGTTCGAACTGACCAGGACACTTCCGCTGGAACTGGTCGTCGACTGCGGCGCGAAGGTCACACTGAATGAAGTGCTCTGTCCCGGTGTCAGGGTCAACGGCGTGGTTATGCCAGAGATGCTGAAGCCGGTGCCGCCGACCGTCGCCTGCGAAACCGTTGCATTCATGCCGCCGGTGTTAGTTACCGTCTCCGTTTGCGCCAGCTTCTGCCCGACCGTGACATTGGTGAACGTAAGGCTCGAGGGCGTTGCGGTCAACGTGGCAGGCGTCACTCCGGTTCCGGACAGGGCCACATCGAGCGTGGTGCTCGATCCAGTTACGGTGATCGAAAGGTTTCCGTTAGCCGCGCCTGCGGTCGTGGGCTTAAAAACAACGCCGAACGTAGTGCTCTGATTCGGTACCAGGGTCAGTGGCAGAGTCAGGCCCGTATAGCTGAAACCGGTGCCTGTCGTGGTCGCCTGCGAAAGGATGAGATTCTCGCCGCCCGAGTTCTTCAAAGTCTCGGTTTGGGTCTGAGCAACTCCCACCTGTTCATTGCCGAAACTGATGCTGGTCGGGCTCCCAGTCAGGTTTCCAGCCGCGACCGCGGTGCCGGACAAGGCGATGTTCAGCGGACTGGTCGAAGCGCTGTTCGTGATCGCCAGATTCCCGCTCGCACTGCCGGTGGACTGGGGACTAAAAATAACATTGAAAGTTGCGCCTTGACCCGGAGACAAGGTAATGGGTAGTTTGAGTCCGCTGCTGAACCCCGCGCCGCTGACAACCGCGTTGGTGATAGTCAGGCTGGTTCCACCCGTATTGCTCAGGGTGTTGGACTGGGATTGGGTTGTGCCAAGCTGCACATTGCCGAAGCTGACGCTCGCGGGCGCGGCACTCAGGACGCCCGCTGGAGGGGGCGGCGAAGTCGACTTGCCGGAACTGAACCCTTGGCAGCCGACCATTGTGGCCAGGGCCAACAGGGTTATCACGGCGCGCCAGCGAGCGGGGGAGTGGCTCATAAGGTTTTTGCCGTCAATGACTAACGACGACACAGTGAGTGTGCCCGTTAAAGCTTGATTGCGTAAGGTTCCGAAAGGGCATGCTCCTGGGGCTCCGAAGGACCAATCCGCCACCACCTTTCGCCCAGGGCGACCCTCACTACCGTGCTGCCCGATATACTTCTCTTTTTATTCGCCTTTTTCTTGTTGTCTTTATTCACCTCGGGAGCGCCAGGCCTGATCTTAGTGGTCGCCCGGAAGCCCCTAAGGACTTTCATCGTGGGACGATTTACCCATCCTGAATGCCTTGATGTACTGGTGGAATCTTCCCTCTTCGCGACGAATCTTTGAAACTGTCGTCCATGCGACTCCCCCTGACATTGATCCGAACCGTTTGCGTCCATTCATTCCAGGTTCGGACCGTCGCCGCGCTCCTGATGTTTGGCCTGGGGCCGATCCGCGCCTTCGCTGCCGCTCCACAACTGACTTGCTCACCCGCAAGCATTCGATTTGGACAGGTCGACGTCCGTCGGCCTGAAACTCTGATGGTGACTGTGACCAACGGTGGACGGACGAACGTTACCATATCAGCCATCACTGTGAGTAACTCGGCATTTGCGACGTCCAAGTTGAGCCTGCCGCTCAAGCTGGCCGCAGGTCAAAGGGTCGATGTAAGTGTGACCTTCAGTCCCGCAACGACGGGATGGTTCGGCGCAAGCATCGCCTTCTCCAGTCACTCATTGAAGGAGCTGGTGGTGGAGGCGAGTGGCACCGGCGTTTCCCGCGAGGCGGTGACGGCCAGTCCGTCAACCCTGTCGTTTGGCCAAGTGGCAGTGGGGCGTACCTCCAGCCTGCCCCTGGTTCTCAAGAATGCACAATCCTGGAAAATAGACATCACGGGAGTACAGACTTCAGGCAATGGATTCTCGATCACTGGTCACAAATTTCCGGTGATCCTGGGCGTTGGGCAGAGCATATTGTTGACCGCAACCTTTGCTCCAACCGCGGCAGGGGTGGTTGGCAGCAGCGTTTACGTTGACGGTCCCGGGTTGACCATACCTCTCACTGGGACCGGAACCAGCGGCAGCGCGGGGACATTATCCATTTCCCCGGCATCCTTGAACTACGGCAACGTCGGCGTTGGAACCACTGACACCCTACCCATCACCATCAGTGCCGCAGGCGCCAGTGTCACCGTTTCTTCCGCAAGCAGCAGCAGTTCCCTGTTTGTGCTGGAGGGAGCTTCGTTCCCCTTGACCATTGCGGCAGGCAAGAGCATTTCAATGAACGTGGCCTTCACGCCCAAAAGCAGTGGAAGCGTATCTGGCTCGCTTTCTTTTGCCAGCAACGCCTCGAACTCGCAGGCCACTGAATCCCTTACGGGGGATGGCACCTTGACCCCCTACAGCGTCAATCTCTGGTGGAATCCCAGCTCAGACGTGGTTGGATATAACGTCTATCGCAGCACCAGTTCAAACGGCACTTATTCCAAGATTAATTCTGCTCTCGACGCCAATACTGCCTACACCGATAACACCGTAGTTTCCGGCAACACGTACTATTACGCTGCCACATCGGTAAACTCCAGCGGAGAGGAAAGTATTCTCTCCAAGCCACCGGTAGTGGCCGTGGTGCCATAACGGCAGATGTACGGTCGCAGCGGATCGCGGGGTCTATGCGGGCTCCGAACAAAACGGCCGGGTCCTCTTTCCCGGTGAGTGTAGCCAGGCATTTCCTCCGCTTTCGGCTGCCTAACTTGAGTTGAGTCAGCCCAAATGACTGAGCTTTAGCGACTTCCAAGCAAGCGGTGTCACTTCCGTAACCCAGCTTCATCCCAAAGTAATCATTCTAAATGCGTTAGTAGCACGAATGGGCTATTCTTCGTGGCCTAAATATCCGTTAGTACTAGTACAGGTGGCCATTCTTCAAGGTTCCCTAAAGTTTATGTGTATGCGTTGGCTCAGCTCGATTCTGAGACCGAGAACGGCGATTCTGCTGGCCGTTCTTGCGTTCTCCCGCACGGGAACGGCGCAACAAGTATCTTTTGCTCTGCTTCCTCCACCGCGGGCGATCGAGCCTGCCCCGATCGTAAGGCCAGCGCGGGAAAAGGCAGCCTCGCTCGGAGCGGGTGACAATCATCGCTTCTGGGATCGGGAGAACGGCTTCCTGTTCGCCACCTCGGCCGCTTTTAGCGCCGCCGACTTCGTCGTGACCAAGGACAATCTACGCGCCGGCGGCCAGGAACTGAACCCCGTCGTCAATGTCTTTGGCCACAGTTCAGCTGGGCTGGCGATAAATTTCGCCAGCGAGAACTTTGGGATGATCGGCCTTAGCTATTTCTTTCACAAGACCGGACATCACAAAATGGAACGCGTCGTTTCCCTGATGAATATTGGCGGCTCCGCCAGTGCGGTAGGGTTTGGGCTTGCTCACCGGTAGGATTCGGAAATTTGTCGCTTCCGGTTTTCACCTCGCCGCAGAATCCAGAGAACCAGAAATGTCCCCAGCAGAGCGATGAGCAGGAAAATGACTCCGCCTTGCCGGTGCAATCTTCCAGTCATGAAGCTAGGATCCACTTTCGTGGTCAACGCTCCAATCACGAATATGCGGAGCCCATTCTTGGCGACGGAAAGCGGGAGAGCGACTGCGACGACCACGGCCTTTCGCCAAAAAGAACGCAACAACAACTGCGCAACCACCATGGTGATCACCAGCAGGATCATGCTCGAACGAATGCTGCTGCATTCCGGAGCGACCTCGAGAGTCAATCCTGGAATGTGCAACTGCATATCGCTCTGCGCCACGGGAATCCCGGCAAGCGCGAAAAGTAAATGAGCGGAAGCTGCCGAGCCGCGCTGCAGCAGGCTCACGATCGGGTCCAGGACGAACTGGGGAAGCGGCACCATCCAGAGAAGGAAGCAAAGAGGAAAAAGTGCCCGCCGGAAGGCCCGAGTGCCAAAACATAAGATGAAAGCTCCCATCCACCAGGCGACCAGTGCCAGCACGTTCAGGGAAAGTTGCATACCGGCGGAGGAGAAGGTCCATCTTGCGCCCACCCTCAGCAGCAGCGCGCCGACCAGCAACGCGGAACCGGCAGCCACGCCCGACCCTGACGGACGCGAACTCGGTCGCGACTTCCAGTCGAGGACGACCAGGGCCACGCTGATGGGAAGAATCAGCAGAATGTGCGTGTATTGTTCGTCGCGCAGAGCGAGGTCAAATAATGAAACGAGCGGAATCCACCAGATGACGACGGCAACCACGCTAAGCGAAGCGAAGATCAGAACCGGCAACGATTTGAACGGCGCTTTGCGATTCGGATCGGTGGTCACCATAGTGGTCTCTCGAACACTCTCGCGACGACTTGTTCTGATTGCCGGGCAGCGCCTGGTTCAACGGTAACATTACTCTGCCGGCATGGGCAGTGCTTCGCTGACTTGGGAAGTTCCCAGCAAGTCGCGGTAACATGAAATCTGGGGAACGTTTATTCCCAACCAAGAGCCGATTGGAGTGTACACAATGCGGGATTGCCGCCAGTTTTATATCGATGGGAAGTGGGTCAGTCCGACCGAGGCCCATGATTGGGAAGTCATCAACCCCAGCAACGAGGAGCCCATTGCAACCATCTCGCTCGGCAACGCAGCCGACGTCGACAAGGCCGTAGCGGCGGCCAAACGCGCATTTGAGGCCTACTCGCAGACTTCGGTGGAGGAACGGCTGGCACTGCTGCGGCGCGTGATTGAGGTCTACAAGGCCAGGTCGGAGGAAATGGCGCAGACGATTTCTCTGGAAATGGGATGCCCGGTCTCTCTGTCGCGAGCGGCGCAGGCCGCCGCCGGCTTGGGACATCTCTTCGAAATCGTCAAGGTGCTCGAAACTTTCAAGTTCGACGAGCTTAAAGGATCGACGCTCATGAGAAAGGAGCCAATCGGGGTCTGCGGTTTGATCACGCCCTGGAACTGGCCGATGAATCAGATCGTCGCTAAAGTCGCGCCCGCTCTGGCCGCGGGATGCACCATGGTGCTGAAACCGAGCGAACTGGCGCCGCTTTCCGCGTATCTGTTTGCCCAGATCCTCGATGAAGCTGGCGTTCCGCCCGGAGTCTTCAACCTGGTGAATGGAGACGGACCCACGGTAGGGGCCGCGATCTCCGCGCATCCTGACATTGCGATGGTCTCGTTCACGGGGTCAACGCGTGCCGGCGTGGCCGTGGCACTGGCGGCGGCGCCCACCGTAAAACGGGTCACCCAAGAACTCGGGGGAAAATCGGCCCACATAATCTTGGACGACGCCGATCTCGACACCGCCGTCAAAGAGGGCGTGCAATCGTGCTTTCGAAATACGGGGCAGTCCTGCAATGCACCGACACGAATGCTGGTTCCGCGTTCCAAAATGCCCCAGGCCATCGCGGCAGCGAAAAAGACCGCCGCGGCCACGCCAGTTGGCGACTCCTTGGCGGAAGGCAATCACATTGGTCCGCTGGCGAGCAAAGCCCAGTTCGACAAGGTGCAACGCCTGATTCATGTGGGCATGGAAGAAGGCGCACAGCTGATTGCAGGCGGTCCGGATCGTCCCGAGGGGATGAGTAAAGGTTACTTCGTGAAGCCGACCATCTTCGCGGAGGTTCGAAACGACATGACCATCGCACGCGAAGAAATCTTCGGCCCCGTTCTGTGCATGATCCCTTACGAAGACGAAGAGGACGCGGTGCGGATCGCGAATGACACGCCCTATGGCCTGTCGGGCTTTGTGTCGGCGGGGGATGTCGAACGCGCGCGCCGCGTGGCCCGGCGGATTCGCTCGGGCAACGTGCACATCAACAATGCGCGGGTCGACTTCGGAGGGTGCTTCGGAGGTTACAAACAATCCGGCAACGGGCGGGAATGGGGCGAGGCTGGGCTGGCAGAATTTCTGGAGTTGAAGGCCATCTTTGGTTACACGCCGCGAACGAAGTAAGAGAGCGAAGTGAGACTGCTGTGCAGACTCGCGCGTGTTATTGACGGTCTAAATTCGGATAGCGTAGCGTACGATCAGTGGCGCGTGGAGGAAACGAATGGCGCTCGGAACTGGATGGTCCAAGACCTGGACCTATTTCGAAGGAGGGTGGCACGAAGGCAACGTGCCCATCATGGGTCCGCGCACGCATGCCGCCTGGCTTTGCTCGATGGTATTCGACGGCGCTCGCTACTTTGAAGGTGTAACCCCGGATCTCGAGTTGCATTGCGCGAGAGTCAATGATTCGGCGAAGAAACTCTTTCTCAAACCCGTGGTCGCGCCCGAAGAATGGGTGCGGCTCGCGCGCGAAGGGATCAAGCGCTTCGACAAGGATGCGGCACTTTACATTCGCCCCATGTATTGGGGCGAAAATGAAGGACTATGGGTGCAGAATCACGATCCCGAGTCAACCCGGTGGTGCCTTTGCATCTACGAAGCGCCGATGCGAGTGCCCAAAGGCTTCTCGGTCACGCTGTCTCCCTTTCGTCGCCCCAGCATTGAGACGATGCCGGTCGATGCCAAGGCTGGATGCCTTTATCCCAACAATTCCCGGTCTCTTTTTGAGGCCCACGAACGGGGCTTCGACAATGCGATTGTGTGCGACATGCTGGGCAACGTCGCGGAACTCGCCACATCGAATGTTTTCATGGCAAAGGATGGCGTGGTCTTCACTCCCATTCCAAACGGAACATTTCTAGCGGGGATCACGCGGCAACGGGTCATCGGATTATTGCGTCAAGCCGGAGTGAGCGTGATCGAGAAGACACTCACCTATCAGGATTTCGAAAAGGCGGACGAGATTTTCGCGACTGGAAATTATTCCAAGGTCGTCCCCGTAACCCGCATCAGCGATCGTTCGCTGTCATTTGGTCCGATCTACACGAAGGCTCGAGAACTCTACTGGGCGTTCGCGCATTCATGATGGGCGAAGTCTGGCGCAATCTCGAATCGGACAAGACGGGCACAGCGATCCTCGACGCGCTCACCGAAATTTGGCAGCACGTGCTGCAGCGGCCAAACATTGGGCCCGAGGATGAGTTCCACGCTCTCGGTGGCAACGATGCGCTCGCCGATCAAATGTTTGCCGAGATCGCTCGGGTTTTCGGCCGCGAACTGCCATCCGCGACGATCTGCCACGCGCCAACCATCGCTGCCCTTGCGACCCTCATACAGCAGCCTGATCTTCCGCCATTTTCACCCTTCGTGAAGCTGAAAGCAGGCACGGGAAAAACGCCGATTTACATTGCACATGGCCTCGATGGCCGAGCTAAATATTCGGAACTGGCAAAACACATTTGTACGGATCACGCCATCTATGGAATTCAGGCTAAAGGCGTCGATGGGCTGGAGGAACCGTTTGACTGTATCGAAGACATGGCCAGTTTCTACCTTGCGGCGCTCCAGCAACTTCAACCCGAAGGTTCCTGCATTGTGATTGGTTACTCATTCGGCGGCCTGGTGGCTCTCGAGATGGCGCAACGCCTTTTTTCAGACGGAAGGCAACTGGCGCTCCTGATTCTGGTGGATACCTACCCGCATCCGCGCTATCTCTCGCCGGGCCAGCGTTTAAGTCTCATGTTACGCCGCACGAGACGTCATATTTCGGAAATGGAAGCAAGGTCGCCCCGAGACGCCATTTCATACTTCCTTCGCGGACTTGAACGTCGATTGCTTCTTGCAGGAGTTCGCAACCGCGATACGCCGGCTGTAGAAATGTCTCGTCTATCATTTGCTCAAACCACACGGCACGTGCAGGAGCGGGCCTACGTGGCCTACGGGCGCTATCGTCCCCGCTTCTATCCGGGCAAGATAAAATTCGTAAGAGCCGGGGTCGGTTCCTATTTCCCGGATGATCCGGCCGGGGTGTGGGGCAAACTGACGGGCGAAATTGAATGCGAGACCGTGCCAGGAGGGCATCTGGAAATAGTTACGACAGACTTTCAAGGTCTCGCCGCTGTGCTTACTGGCTATCTTCGAGGTGACGGTCTTCGAGCTGCCAATCGTGGAGGAGCCCCCACCAAGAATGAAGCCGGACAGTTCAAACCGAGCCCGCCGGTAAACGAGACGCTCCTGAGGATTTGGCAGCGCGTGCTGCGACGATCATCCATCTCCCCGACTGACAATTTTTTTGATCTCGGGGGCACGCCTTCTTCTGCGGGCGTGCTGTTCTCTGAGATTGGCGAGGCGTTCGGTCGCGACTTCCCGGCTGTGATGATCTGCGTCGCTCCTACATTCGAGAGGCTTGCCGCGCTTTTGGAAGACCCTGCTCCTCCGCCTGTTCCGCCGCTGCTGAGGCTCAGGAGTGGGGACGGTGCACCGGTCTTCATCGCGCATGGTCTGGGCGGCGATGTGCTTGGACTTTCCCATCTGGCGGGCAAAATCGAAACACGGCATCCGATTTACGGGATGCAGGCCAAAGGGATCGACGGCATCGCGGGACCGCTCACCTCGATCGAGAGCATGGCGCAATACCATCTTGACGCGATCAAGCAGTTGCAGCCGCACGGACCGTACTTCCTTATCGGCTATTCTCTCGGAGGCCTGGTGACGCTGGAGATGGCTCAGCGCCTTTCTGCGGAAGGCGAAAAGGTTGCGCTGCTGACCTTAGTGGATACTTATCCCGACATGCGCTATCTTTCCGTCGCTCAGTATCTGAGCCTGTTCGTTCGTCGGGCCACACGCGATGCCTGGTCGCTGATTGCATCGCCTCCAAGCAGCGCCTCGAATGGGCGCGAGTCTGACGTGGTCGCTCGCGTGTCGCAACGAATGCGGGAGGCCGATAGTCGGGCGTTGAGAGGCTATCATCCCCGCTTCTATCGCGGCACGATCAGGTTCGTCAAAGCCGAGATCAGCAGTAATTTCCCTGACAACCCGGCCGCGGTCTGGTCTCACTTAGCGGAGAAGTTCGAGGTCGAAACTGTGCCCGGCGACCATGTGGGAATGATTGCGACCCACTTCGAAAAACTCGCGTCCGTGCTCTCACGCTATCTTGCCGAGGCGGCCTCTTGAGCTGCCGGCGCGGTCTTACAGGATCACTGGAAGACTTTTCAAGCCTCTGAATCCGAAGGTAGAAGCCCACTCCGGCCGCGGGCCAGTGAGCTTCATCTGCGGAAAGCGCTGCGCCAGATTCAGAAGGGCAACCTGTCCTTCTAACCGAGCCAGTTGCGCTCCAATGCAAAAATGCAGGCCCGCGCTGAACGCCAGGTGCTGGTTGTTCAAGCGCTTCAGGTCTAATTGATTCGGTTCCTTGAATTGTTTTGGATCTCGATTCGCCGCGCCGAGCATGCACAGGACCGTCCATCCCTTCCGTATCGGCTGGCCACAAATCTCGATATCTTCCTTGAGCACGCGAGCGGTGAATTGTACGGGACTCTCATAGCGCAGAAGTTCCTCGACTGCCGAGCGGATTATCTCCGGTCTTTCTCGCAACTCTGCGGTTTCCTGCGGGTGCTGCAAGAGCGTATACATGCCGTTGCCGATCAGATTTCGAGTGGTCTCGTGCCCGGCGAACAGTAGCGCGATGCACTGGGCGTACAGCTCTTCTTCGGTCAGCACTTCTCCTTCTTCCTCAATGTCGATCAGCAGGCTGATCAGGTCGTTTCCTTTATTGCGTCTACGCTCCGCCACGGTTTTGCGGAAGAATTCGGTCAGCTCAATCAGCGCGTCCTGGGCCGCGCGCGCTTCCTCCACGGTGCGGTTTGGGTTGCCACGAAACACCGCGATGGCCCGCGACCACTCGACAAACGTGTCCCGCAACTCCTGCGGAATCCCCAGCATTTCTAGAATGATGCGCACCGGCATGGGATTCGCAAACTCGCGCATGAGATCCACTTCCGAGCCAGGCTGCAACGGCTTTAACATTTGATCGACGATGGCCTCAACCTGCGGGCGCAGACCTTCGACCGCCGCGGCTGAAAATCCTTTGTTAAGAAGCTTGCGCAGGCGCGTGTGCTCCGGAGGGTCCATGAAAATCAGCCACAGGCCCAGCATGCGCGCCAGCTCGCTGAACTCAGCCTGGCGGCTGAGCGGCAGCGGCAACAACATCTGCTTGGCACGCTTGGCGGAGAGCCTCGTGTCTTTCGCGATCGATGCGCACTCGGCGTGACTGAAGACCGACCATACCGCCCATTTGCTGCCGACATCCACGTAGTGCAGCGGACCTTCTTCGTGCATGCGGGCGTAGGTGGGATACGGATCCTGCAGAATTTCGTCGCTGAAGACAACCTTCTTGCCCGAAACGATTTCCTTGGACAAACTTCACCTTCACAATCAGGATTTTCGTCGTATGAAAACCGGCGACGTACCGATATTGAGTGCAGGTTGAGATTAACACGAGCCCGGCGGGAACCTTTCGCACCGAGATCGCCTCTCAGACTTCAGCCGGCAGGCGCTCCCAAATCAATTCGAGGGTTTGAATTTTTCCGTTCACTCGTGTCGGCGGAGTAACCAATGTGATCCGCTCACCTTGGAATTTCACGTTGCGAACCAAATCCTTGCCGACATAGTTTTGAATCGAAGAGATCTCCACGTGATGGGTTACGTTCTCACCGTCGAGCGTGTACCGTCCGGCGTACGCAAGAAATGTCTTAAACGCCTCGGCTTGCTCCTCCACTGAAGCCAGCGCCCCGAGCGCCTTTCGCCCCCCGTAGCTGATCAGAGCCGACACTCTGCCGTCGCCGGTATAGGTGAGAATACCCACGGGGTTAGGTCCGTATGGAGTTTCGCTTCGCTCTCCGTTTGATGCGGTGCTCGAGGCGGACACCAGTTTCCACGTGCCCGCAAGCTTGTCGTTTGTGCTCATAAATACACCGGCGAAATTTCAGCCGTGGTTAGGATTGTAGCTCTCACCAGAATTTCTGCCCGATTGTAATGTGCTCCCGGGCTTGACACTCCGCGTCCTTCTCACTGAATGTATTTGAACATGACAGCGGAATTGGAAGGTAAAGTTGCGCTCGTGACCGGCGGAACTTCAGGTATCGGCCGTGACACCGCCGTACTCTTCGCGAAGGCGGGAGCCAGAGTAGTGGTTGCGGGCCGCCGCGAACTGGAGGGCAACGAAACCATCGAACTGATCCGGGCCGCGGGCGGCGATGGCTTGTTCGTGAAAGCCGATGTGTCGAAGACCGCCGAAGTTGATGCGCTCGTCCAGAAAGCAGTGGAGAAATTTGGCCGCCTGGATTTCGCCTTCAATAATGCCGGCATTGAAGGTGTCTGGGTCCCCATCGCCAAGCAGACCGAGGAGGATTGGGATCGCACCATCGGCATCAATCTCAAGGGCGTCTGGCTCTGCCTGAAATACGAGATCCGG